>OLWG01000380.1_pt1 | contig 20662 bp, 23 predicted proteins | sample 1673721 | NCBI WGS metagenome assembly OLWG01 (sample SAMEA103958125, study PRJEB25191) | human gut metagenome | reverse complement strand
GCAGAGCAGAGCAGAGCAGAGCAGAGCAGAGCAGAGCAGAGCGTAACTAGCTGCTTTTTTTGTGTTACAAAATTATATAAAGTTCGTGGAGACCCTTTACCGTCAGGATATGGATAATTTTTCCATTTCTGGCGTTTTTTTGCGCCCAAAATGAGGATGAAAAAATAAGTAGAGAGGAAACATGAGCAATGAGTAAAAAAGGAATCGCATTGTTCCTTGCCTTTTTGATGTTATTTTCCATCTTCACACCTCAAATGACTACTTACGCAGCTACAACAGAAAATATTGAGGAAGTGACAACTTCGGAAGATACGAATGAAAATGACCTGGAACAAAGCACAGAAGAACCTGAAAATACAGGGCAAAACACGGAAGTAAATTCTACCGAAAACGTAGAAGAGAGTACCGAACAAAGTACCGAGCAAAGCACCGAAGCAGAACCGGATGCACAGGCTGCACCAACAGGCGCACCAGTCACATTATCAGATGATGGTATGTCAGATGTGGTGCTGGAAACATTTACCAAGGCAGCGGGTGGCGCACAATATCTTGGAAGTGTGAAATATAAAAATACAACGGTAGCACATTTTTTAATTAATGGACAACCAGCATATTGTATGCAGCATGGAGTGACCGCACCGACTACTGGAACATCATATACCAGTAGTATTTATGAAGATGAAAATGTAAGAAGAATCTTATATTATGGCTGGCAAGGACAGGCACAATGGAGTGGTTTTGATGGAAATGAAAGTAAAGGAGTTGTAATTACATCCCTGGCTTTAAGCCATTATTATTATAATACTCCGGCAAATATAAATACCAGTTATTACATTGATATGGGATTAACTGATTTTATTAATTATTGTAATGCAAACAGCATTCCGGATTCCCGCATATCGTTTTCTACGGATTCTGTAAAGGCATACCGAAGTGGAGATATTCAAAAGACGGATGATATAACCATCAATGGATGGTCTGGAAATACGCTTTCCTTTACGCTGCAGGATGGAGTAAAAGCAGTCACCAATGATGGTGGAATCTATACCGGTAATGTCACCTTAAATGGTGGAACAACCTTTCACTTGGAAGCTCCTCTTACCGTAAATGTGGACTGGTCAACCGGAACAATTGGCGGTTCAGTAAAAAAATTTAATGCCATTATTTGGTATACAGGTCCATCATATCAGACTGCAGGAAGTTTTGAATATGTAACCGACCCTCTTGGAGAAACAAGCCTTGCGGTAGACTGGCTGGACGTAGGAAATCTGCAAATCAATAAGTACAACGGACTTGGTGAATTGGTAGATGGCGCAAAATTCAGAGTTCAGGCATTAAATGATGGAAATACCTATGACCAGATAGTAACCGTAACCAATGGTTCCCTGTTACTGGAAAATATTCTTTCCGGAGATTATAAGGTGACAGAAGTTCAGACACCAAACAGTGTAAGCGGAACTGGCTACCTCTTAGACCCAAATAATGAATATACGGTCACCATTGAGCCGGGAGCCACGAAAACACTGGATGTTGTGAACTACGAACCAAGTGGACAGATAACACTTACGAAAAGAGACAGTGAAACCGGAACTGCACAAGGTTCTGCAACGCTGCAGGGCGCAGTATATCAGTTATCCGCATCCACTAATATTGTCCGGGCAAATGGTGAAATCGTATATACGGCAGGACAGGTAATCGGAAACGCTGCCACGGATGCAAACGGACAGATTGTATGGAATGGCTTATATCCGGGTGGTTCGTATGCTATTAAAGAGATACAGCCGAGTGATGGATATAACCTTGATACTTCCACCTATATTGTGGAGTTGAACTTCAAAGATTCCAGTACAGCCGTAGTAACCGCAAGCCGGGTATCTTATGAAAAGGTAATCCGGTCTGACATAGAGTTATCAAAATTTGGAACGGATTCTGTAGATACCGAGAATACGAAGAAGATTCCATTAAAGGGAGTTATCTTCTCCATCCAGTCACTTACTACAAATCAGAAGTGGTATATGGTCACAAATGAAAACGGATATATAGATTCTGTTACCGATAAGATTTATTCGAAAGTAAATACTACGAATGGAACCGTAAAGGTGGATGCATCCAGTGTTGTTACAAGAAACAGCAGAGGAATGTTTCCAAGAGACACATATCTTATCACAGAGTTAAATACTCCGGCGGGATATATGCCAATCCAGCCAATGACCGTAGTATTAGATAAGCAGTCCTATAAATATCAATGGATATTGCAGAAGAATATCCAATATTCTCAGACGTACACGAACATATAGCAGAAAAGATAAATGAAATGTCACAAAAAGATTATTCCGAAATGGAGTTAGAACTGGCAAAGCCTAAAGCATTAGCACTGCAAAAAATAGATATGGTTATATGTAACCTGATAAATATTTATGGAACCATTTTTAACCGGCACTCATCTATAACCAGTCTTGCAGATGAACAGTATATTGTATTTGACATATCAAAGTTGAAAGATATGGAAGTGTTTAAATGGCTATTATGATGCAAACGGAATCAGTGAAGTAGAAGAACTGCAGAAGATAGCTGCAGAAGAACAGGAAGCAAGAGAAGCTGCATCCGGAGATAGTAAGACCATTGCTATTGCCGGAGCTTGCCGGAGAATCGGAACAACTACAATGGCAGTACAGGTTATTCGTTATATTCAGATGCAGGGAAAAACAGCTTGTTATATTCAGATGAACGATAGCAGCTATATAAATGATATGAAGGATTGGTATACGGTCACAGAAGATAAGGAACTAGGACTTGTCACATTCCAAGGAGTAGACCATTACTATGACCTCAATAAAATCCGGAACGTGATCGAGAAACACTATGACTATTATGTATACGATTATGGAACCTATTTTGATGGCAATTTTAACAAGGTATCGTTCCTGGAGAGAGACATACAGATTTTTGTTGTAGGTTCAGAGCCGGGAGAAATGACAGATACAAGAAAGATACTGGAATCATCCTTTTACAATACATCAAATTATGTATTTAATTTTACTGCAGAAGCAGATAGAAAAGACCTCAAAGAAATGATGGAAGAAAAAGCGGAGCAGACCTATTTCATTGAAAATATCCCGGATAAATATGTATATGTTCCAAATGAATGTTATGAAAAAATGATACCTATTGTGCCGGCACAGGAAGAGACTGCAGCACCGAAGAAAAAAGGATTGTTCAGGAGGAAAAAATAGATGGCGGGAAAGTATAAGAAAGGTCTTGTAAATGAGGTAAAAGCAGATATAGCGTATGAGAAAGAGCAGGAGAAGCTAAAGGAGAAATACAACCTTGATGAAGATGTAGTGGTTGTAGAAAAGAGCAATGCCTATAAGTTTACGGTAACGGTATTAATTAATGTAATAAAAACACTGGCAACCATTATCATTCTGATTTTAGCTGCTATTGGATTGATTACATTAATTTATCCAACTACAAGAGAAGCCGTTCTGCAGGTCTTATATTCCATAAAAGACCAGGCAGTAATGTATTTAAGATAGAAGGTGAAATATGCTGATACAATTAGAAAATATTTTGCAAGTGAGCAAGTATCATATCATCTTTGATGCTAGAATCCCATTTTTAGGGGATGAAGCATTTAAGATTGATTATACAGGGGTAGATGTAGAAATTGAGGGAGAGATACTTTCTAACGCTGCAGAAAGGCAGCTTATGTATTGCATGGATAAGGATTTTGGGGAAGCATTGTTCGACCCGGAACAGGTGAAAAATGCATTTGGAACAGGAAAACAGTATGAGATTACTATGTATGATAAGGAGAATTAACACATGACAGTATTTGTAAAACCAGAGGACGGAGACAGCTTAAGAAACGATAATGTAGTTGTAGGATATTATAAAAATTATGCAATAGTAAGAAACGAGTATAACCAGTATTTCTATCTTTACGGAAAGCCAAATGAAGTAGAGCTTGGAACAGTTATTGAAAACAAATATCTTAAGCCTATTGATGACTTGATGCTTATGGAACAGAAGGAAATCAAGAGTATGTTTGAAAGATAGAAGGTGACAGTATATGAAACGATACAGCAAAAAAGATAGGGAAGAATGGGTTGAGAAGAATAAACAGATGGAACAGGAAATGGCTGACAGAATTAAAAGCATACGTGAATCGTTTATTAATGACCCGGCAGCAATAGCAGAAGCACTTGCCTTTGGAAGTCAGTTTTACCGCTATTCCGAAAGAAATGTAACACTTATCTATTCCCAAAAGAGAGATGCACAGTACGTCCAGTCATTCCCGGCATGGAAGAAGATGGGATATTCTGTTAAACGTGGTGAAACTGGACTTAAAATATGGGTTCCAGTAAAAGTTACGCTGCTGAATATTAATGGCAACAACGTGCCGTTATCTGATGCCACGAAGGAACAGAAAGAAGCATACCGCAAAGGAGATATAGAAGGAAAGGTAATCTCACGTTTCAAAATTGGAACCGTATTTGATATAGGACAGACCACATTCCCACCGGAAGATTATCCGAAACTTTTTTCAGTTGGTTATCCGTCAGAACTGCATGAGGATTTATGCAAGGGTGTAGCTGATTTTGCAAAGGATGTAATCCATTGTGATGTAAAGTATGAAGATTTATCTTCCGCAACCTTAAGAGGTTTTTATTCCAGGGATTTGAACCAGATAGTAATTAATTCAAGCCTTAAGGGAACACAGAAGCTATCTACCCTATGCCATGAGTTAGGACACGCTTTACGGCATAATACAGTAAGCAAGTTATCTACACATGGAAAAGAACTGGAAGCGGATGCAGTGTCAGTTATGATAGAATCCGGTCTTGGATTGGAATTGACAGATGCAAGAAAAGACCATCTTGCAGACCATTATAGGGACTTTAAAGCTGAAATCAAACAAGAGCTTGGAAAAGACTTTACAGATGAAGCTATGATTCAAAAGATAGATGATATGCTATCATCCGTTTATTCTACATACAATGATATTGTAGAGGATTTGAATAAAAGCATTGAGAAGTATGTTCCGCAGGAAAGGTTACTGGAATATCAGAAAAATAATGAAGTGTCCCATGAGCAGCTTCCGAAGAAAGATATAGATGTTGCGCCGGAAATGGATATGGACTACGATTTAGAAATGTAGTGGATATAACGAAAGAGGTACCAGCATTGCTGCTGGCACCTCTTTCTGTAAGTAAATAATAACATTTTTAAAAGTTGTCTATATTATAGCATTCTCTTTTTCTTTTTTCAAGTATTTTATTGGACAATAAAAGAGGTCTAGTTTTTTATCCTAGACCTCAAAAAGAGTTGCGCTTACCTTTTTGATGTGCTATTATAATTGTAATTTGTTTAATTATCAAAGCATGGGAGCAGTACCTAAATCATTCGGGGGAATGGTGGTACTGTTCTCATTTTTTTGTAAAATTATGTCACAATTTAATTGGACAATTCTTGTGTATTGTGGTACCGGATTTCTTCTGGCTAATTTGAAGATACACATGGTTGTGTATAAAATTTGGAGCAAGGAAGAAAAAATTAAGAGGGTATCTTTGAGGGACATATTAAACACTCCTTTCCGTCACATAAATAAAGGTAAGTGAAAACTTCTTTTACATAGTGTATAAAGTTTTAGGGCATAAAGCAATGATAAATAGCAACAAAATTTATTGGAAATTGGTGCAAAAATCACACGGAAATATGTAGAAAAATCGTACATATTTTTTGAATATTTTTACTGAAAAAGCATATACTATATCGTTGCGTTTCTACATCTGTCTAATTATGTTGTAAAACAGCGCATTGTGTCGTATATGCCATTATGATATAATTTACAATGTTGTCGCAACCCAATCTGGCAACAGAAAGGGGGGTGTCTATGCCATTACTCATATCATTTTTAGTTTCTATTGCAGCAAATGTAATCAGCTACTATATTTGCAAATGGCTAGATAGAAACGATAGCGATAATTAGCCTAACGGATGCTCAACCGTTTAAAATGAGAAGAAACCCCACGAGGTCGCAACTCGTGGGGTTTCGTTTTGGATGTCTACACATCCTCATATCATTTTTAGCTATTGCAATTATAGCATATGCAAATAGCTATTTCAAGTATTCCCTTTTTTCACCAGGTAATACGCTGCAGCCTGGAACATTGTCCAGGCTGCAGAAAAAATCCCTAGCTGCATTTCATGCAGCCTTTTCATTGTTTTCCTGCGACCAGTACCCCCGGTAGTACGTCCTGGGGGACGTACCTTGATTCGAAGCTGCATCCTGCAGCTTTTCTTTTTTCTATTCCCGGCTTTGGATTCTTGCAGCCTTTTTCTGGCCACAAAGAATCTCAAAGCCTTTATTTTGGCGCACGATAGATTATTTTTTCCGGAAATTTGGAAAAAGTGTCCGGCTCTGATCCTGCGGTAGTGCCGGACACATAAATTCCCTGCAGCTTCTTGTTGGGTTTCGATTTATCCATTCCCAGTTAAAATCCCTTTTTCTTATGACTTGTAAAAAGTATACATTTTACAAGGATAGAATTTATTGTCTATTTATAGTTGTAAAATGTATCTTTTTATATATTGAAACTTGTAAAAGTGCATGGTATACTTTTTACAAGTAATAACAATGTGAGGTAATAAGAATCATGCCGGGAAGATATTATGGATATAATCGGGTGTCGAGTAAAGAGCAGCATCTTGATAGAGGAACAAAGAAGATAAAGGATTTTTGTGCAGCCAATAATTATCCGCTAACTAAAATCTTTGAAGATAAGGTTTCAGGGCGAAATTTTAACCGTATGCGCTATATCTGTATGAAAGAAGATGTTTTGCGACCGGGAGATACTCTTATTATTCCGGAATATGACAGGCTCGGACGTGCCGAAGAAACTAAGAAAGAGTTGGAATACTTTAAAGAGCATCATATCAGAGTAATATTTTTAGACATTCCAACAACACGAATGGACATAAATGCGTATCCGGATGAAATGTCACGCTCAATGTTATCATATGTCAATGAAACCTTGATTGCCCTATTTGATTTACTGGCAAGGACAGAGCTGGAACGTAAATCGAAGCGGCAGCGTGAGGGAATTGAAATGATGAAAGAGCGTGGGGAATGGAGTAAATACGGCAGACCACGGAAAATGAGTAAGGAAGATTTTGCAAAGGCTTACCAGCAAGTAGAGAGGGGGGAGTTGAAAACGTCACAACTAATGAAGCAGCTTGGATTGAATGAAGATACCTATTATCGTTATGTGAGAGAATATAGAAAAGGAGAGATTGGATAAATGTTAGAGATTGAAGAAAAAGAGATAGGGAAGGTTGATACTACATGTTAGATAAAGCAATTATTATTGGATGGGGAATTGTTATGATTCTTTATGTGTTTGTGAGTGGTTTAAGAGCAATTTTAATTCACCGTAACATTATAAAAGCAGATAAAAAACTTTATATATTGGAGTTTGTAGGAATTATCCTTATATGTATAGCTTCTTTCGTAACTTACAACATGGTAAAAAGGATGTGATGATATGTTTAATTTGATTTTAAATGATATTGGTGGATGGCTTGGCATTGTGCTTTTCTTACTGCTGCAGTGTGGTGTTCACTTCTGTTTTGCAGTTTCTTCTAGGGAGAAATGTTTGCCGGTGATGAGGTACGTTCTTCAGGCAATAGCAGGCATATATTGATAAATACTACCGGGATGATTATTTAAAATTCATTGCAGAGCTGGAACGAACCGCAAAGGATTATAAAACTGCATATGGAAAATCCGGACGAGATTATAAGGACGGAAAAATCAAAGATTTGTATTCAAGACTTGGTAATCAGATTCTAAAGGAAATGAAAGAATATGATATTAGGACCGGTGGTGCGGAGTACGTTCCGGAAGATGTTGAAAAGATTATGGACAGATTCTTTGAAGCGGAAGTGGATGCAGCGGATAACACTTTTCCGGATGCAGACGAAGTAATCGAGGAACCGGAAATAGATGATTTGGATTTTGACGTATCGGATGCAATTTTTAAGTGGAGTGAAAATTTCAAAAAAGCAAAGGTTCTGATATATGGTAAAGACAAGGATGTTCAGAAAGGTATTGAATTACTGGAACTTGAAATAATGCAAAAAAACATCCTAGCATATTATGAACTTGGTAACATATATCAACATGGTATCGGTGTAAAGATAGATAATGAAAAAGCACACTATTATTATGAGAGAGCCTTAAAAGGTTTTGAAAGTGTGATAGAGCATCCGGAAGAACAGACAAATTTCATAATCAACTATTCCTTATATCGAGCAGGAAAGCATTACCTGTATGGACTAGGAACAGAAAAGAATGAAGAGAAAGCATTTGAATATTTAGATGAATCAGCCAATACAGGTAATGTGTTTGCAGCGTATATTGTTGGAAATATGTATTGGGATGGAAACAGTGTAGTAGAAAAGGACAAGGAAATTGCAGTTGACTATTACAAACTAGCAGCCGGAAATCCATATGCACACTACAAGTTGGGATATGCATACGAAAATGGAATAGAAGTTGAAAAGGATATGGACAGGGCAAATAAGGAATATAAGGCAGCATACGATAAATTCTTTTCAATGGAATTTAAGTCACCGGATGCGAATATTGAATACAGACTTGGTAAGATGAATATGGAAGGGAAAGGAGTGAGCGTTGATTTAAGCACAGCCGAAGAATACTTCGAATTATCATCTAAGAATGGAAACCCAAACGCACAATATCAGTATGCAAAAATCCTTTTGCAAAAGGGAGATATAGAGAACGCAGATAAGGCAGTGGAGATTTTAAAAGAAGCTGCAGAAAATGAAAGTGTAATGGCACAGTACCAGCTTGGAAAAATCTATCTGAAAGATGAACGATTAAAGAATGAAAGTCTTGCCATAAAATATCTGACCATGGCAGCCGAACAGAATAATTCTTATGCACAGTACCAGCTTGGCAAGATTTATTCTGATAAGACTTCCTCATACTACGATATTGGAAAAGCCATAGAAAATTTTGAAAAGGCTTCAGACCAGGACAATTCCTATGCACAATATCAGCTTGGAAAAATCTATGCCGGAAAGAATACAGAATACCATAATGCAGAAAAGGCAATCCACTATTTTGAATTGGCTGCACAGGATGAAAATAAAGCTGCATTGTACCAGCTTGGAAAAATCTATGCTGATAAGACAGAAAAAGTGTATGACCCAAAGAAAGCAGTAACGTACTTGGAGCCAATAGCAAAAGAGGGAAATGTGTATGCTCAATATAAACTTGGAAAATTATTCATAGAAAAGGAGAGTCCTATTTACAATCCGGAGAAAGCCATTGAGTATTACAAGATGGCAAGTGAGCAGGGGAATGATTTTGCGGATGTGGCACTTGGCTTTATCTATTATCGTGGCAATGGTGTTAAGGAAGATAAAGTAATTGCACTGGACTATTTTAAGAAAGCAGCAGATGCAGGAAATGATACCGGAAAGAAAATGGTATCGAAGATAGAGGAAAAAATCTTGAAGCCATATCAGAAGAAAGGAAAGCATCTGCCAATGCTATTCCGGAATAAAGCAGCTTATGATGTTGAAAGGGCATTAAGGAAATTGGAGAGAGCATTGGATGATACGCTGCAGAAAGAGCAAATCATCCGGAAGCATGAGAGATTTCTTGAGCAGGAGCGTAGGGAGAAAGAGAGGGACGAAAAGGAAAACAGTCTGGAAGAGAAAGATAATTAGGTCTGAAAAAGGGTGTCAAAAATGGGTGCTTTTTAGACAAATAATCCAGTATTTATGCGGGTTTGAGGTTAGGTGCTATTTATAGCACCTAAACGAAAAAAGTATGATATAATATAAATGTTGTCGATACCCAATCTGACACAGAGAGGGGGTGTCAGCTTGAAAGAATTACTTATAACCTTTATTATTTCTGTTATGGCAGGAATAGCCAGCTACTATATCTGCAAATGGTTAGACAGAAATGACCATGACAACTAGCCAAAAGAAAACCCCGGAGGTGACATCTCCGGGGTTTTCGCATTTGTGTCAGCTTGACACTTATAACCTTTTAGCTACCGCCATTATAGCATATGCGGTAGTCAAAATCAAGTATGCCACATTTTATAAAAAAGTAATCAGGAAGCATGAAAAAACACATGGATGGTATGTCAAAAAATGGGTTGTTTTTTGAGAAGAAATCCAGTGTTTATGCGGGTTTGATGCTAGGTGCTATTTATAGCACCTTGTTAGAAAATGATATAGAAACATATCAATGTCATAATAAAAAGAATCCCTAGTAGCAGCTACTACCGGGGATTCTCTTATGTACCACTTGGATATGCTTTCTTTTGCAATTGACATGATAGCATACATAGTAGTTAAAATCAATCATACTAATTTTGCAAAAGCGAAAAAACCACATTGGTGACATATCAAAAATGGGTTGTTTTTTGAAAAGAAATCCAGTGTTTATGCGGGTTTGAGGTTAGGTGCTATTTATAGCACCTAAACGAATAAAAGTATGATATAATACAAATGTTGTCGCAACCCAATCTGGCAACAGAGAGGGGGTGCATTAGTGGATTTTATTACAACTTTTTTTCTTTCTGTTATGGCAGGAATAGTTAGCTACTATATCTGCAAATGGCTAGACAGAAAGAATAGCGACCACTAGCCTTCGGATGCTCTACCGAACAAAAAGAGAAGAACCCCCAGTAGCAGCCACTACTGGGGGTTCATTTTGTGCATTCGTGTTATTACAACTTTTTTAGCTACCGCCATTATAGCATATGCGGTAGTCAAAATCAAGTATGCCACATTTTATAAAAAAGTAATCAGGAAGCATGAAAAAACACATGGATGGTATGTCAAAAAATGGGTTGTTTTTTGAGAAGAAATCCAGTGTTTATGCGGGTTTGATGCTAGGTGCTATTTATAGCACCTTGTTAGAAAATGATATAAAAATATACCATATGGGAAGGAGAATGCCCCAGGATAGATAAACTACCTGGGGCTGCATTTGGATGAATATGCAATACAAATTGCATAAGCATATTTACTATATCATAAATGCTGTAAAGTGTCATGCAAAAAATGGGTGTTTTTTTGAGAAGAAATCCAGCATTTATGCGGGTTTAGGGCAAGGTGCTATTTATAGCACCTAAGGGACAACTTACCTCAAAAAAGAAAATGTTATGTACTTATATTTTTTAAGTTGTTGACAGTATACCGCTAGTATGGTATATTATAGGTGTAGTAAATAATAGCATAAAGAAAGGACAAGAGCTTATGAAAGTAATTGCATTTATTAACAACAAAGGCGGTGTAGGAAAAACCGCAAGCGTAACAACAATCGGTCATATGATGGCTACAGTACATGGAAAGAAAGTCTTACTGGTAGACTTAGACCCACAGGGTAATACTTCCGGAAGATATTCCCAGACAAACTTCATAGATATATTTACAGCTATCATGGAGCGTAGACCTATTGAAACAGAATTATCAATCGAAGATGTTTTGCTGAATCCGGATATGGATATTCATAAATCAATCAAACATACAGATTATGAAGGATTAGATATTATCCCATCCCACCTTACATTAGCAGAGGTAGAGGAAAGACTGAAAGCAGACATAACAACTCCACAGCAGTTCAAGTTAAAGAAAGCATTGAAACAGGTAGCAGGTGAATATGATTATTGCCTGATAGATTGCAGTCCATCTATTTCAATTTTGAACATCAATGGATTAACTGTAGCAGATGAAGTATATATTCCGCTTAGATGTGATGGAGATAGCTGTATTGGACTTGCAATTACAAGAAACCTTGTAGAGACAGTATCAGAATATAATCCATTACTTCATATCGGTGGTACATTCCTTACACAGTATAATAACCGTAAGAACGTATCAAGAGAAGTATACGGATTACTGGAACAGATATTACCAAGATACGAGATTCCATTGCTGCCAATTTGCATAGGAACCACAAAGTATCTGGAAGAGAATACCTTTGAACAAAGACCATTACTGGAAGTTGATTCCGGAAAAAATAAGTGTTCTGTTACATTGGCATACATGAAACTGACAGAATATATTATTTCCCCAAACAAGAAAAAATTCATTGAAAAGTATCAGAGGGAACTTAAAGAAATCGAGAGGATGCGCCAGGAAGAAGAAAAGGAGTTGTAGATAGAGTTCAGACAATGAATATACCATTACCTTGTAGATTTGGAGATTATGCGGAATGCCATAATAGAAAGTTGCCATTTATAGGTGTAAGTTGGTTTGAGTGGGAAAAAGGAATGGAATACACTTATTTCTTTCAAACAAGTAATGAATGGCAGCCAGTCGATTTTTATACGACATTTAAGAAAGTACAGCCATACGAATTTAGTATTTCAGATAACCTTTTAACAGATGGTTCTATCAAAGATAAGGGGTATCCGTTAAAAGGCAAGGGATATGTAGAGGGAATACGTTACAAAAGTGGTAAACTGTATGCAGAATTTATTATAACAAGTAATTATTTCGAACATATCAAAGTTCAATGTAACAATGAGGGGATATATCTACCGGAAGGTGATATTATTTTCCCGATAGGCTGGGATGAAGAAAAAAAGAGTAGAGCTGTTTTTAAATCAAAAAAGTTTATGCAAAAAGGAGATACAATCATGGGAAAATTTAAGTTGGATAAAATAACAGGAGTTGGAGAAGGACTTCTTAATGCGCAGAGCAAGAACGTAGAAGTACAGAAAAGGACAGAATATATCCCGATAAGCAAAATCCATCCGAACCCAAGAAACGGATTATCATTGAATAATATTCCGGAATTGGCAAGTCAGATAAAAGCTGCAGGATTGGAGCAGCCATTAGTTGTATATCAGATGGATGATGGAGATTATATGCTTCTTACCGGACACAGACGTTTTAAGGCTATCAATTACCTTATCGAATCCGGAGATTGGGATGCAGATAAACCAGTAGAATGTAAAGTCAAAGATTTAGATGCAATGGATTTACCGCTGGACTTTGAAGATAAGGAAATGCTTTCTATTTTAACAACCAATCAGAACAGAAAGTATGAACATGAAGATATTGCCTTTGAAATCCGGGAATGGAAAAATCTGATTGCTAAATTAAGAGCAAAAGGTGTAACCATCATGGTTGTAGGCAATGATGAAAATGGTAATGATATTACTAGAAACATTGCCGGAGTAAAGACCAGGGATTTAGTAGCGGAGCAGCTTGGAATATCCAGCGCACAGGTAGCAAAGTATGATAAGGTTGAAAACAGAGGTTCAGATGAATTAAAAGCAGCCTTAAAAGAGAACAGAATAAACGTATCAAATGCAGCACAGGTTGCCAATATGCAAAAGCCGGTACAGGCGAAGTTCATTACAGAAATGCTTGAAAAGAAAGGTGAAGATGAACAGATAACCAGTGACGATATTGCAGTAGAGGAAAAGAAACAGTCCTCAAAAAAGACAAATGAGAGGGAAGAAAAAGCAATATATGTTATATCCACCAATGTATTCAACAAGGATATGAGAGATATATCAAAGCTGATTGACGAGGGTGGAAAGCATCTTACAGACAGTCAGTATGCAGCATATTGTAGATATATAAAAGGATTGAAAAAGTTATTCTCATAAGCAATCTATCCCCGGATGCAGCACTTGGCATCCGGGAGCCAATCATAAGAGCAGGAGAACGGAAATGAAGAAAACATCTATTAAAGTGACGGAAAGACTAGCAGAACTGGAAGAAGCTATCAGTGAAGTAACTGGAATCCCAAAGACCATATTAATAAAAAGGGCAGTAGAACAGTGGAATAAAAACGGTCGGAAGTTTGACCCGGATGTATTGGTAACATCCCATAAAGACCCAAGATTTATTAATAAGCCGGTGAAACAGTCTATCAGCATGACGGAAGAACTATATGAAGAATTAAAGGAAATTTCAAAAGAAATAGGTGTTGGAGTTACATTTATTCTCCTGCAGGCTATCATGGATTACAGCATTGTAATGTCAAGCGTTCTTCCACAAGAAAAACTGGACGAGATAATGGAGAAGTAACCTCACTAATACCCACAGGCAAGCCTGTGGGGTTGTACAACAACCCTGAGAGAGTAGCCTAAGTCTTGAAAATTAAGTTACCGCAATCTCCGAAGCTTTAGCTTCGGGGTTAAGGTAACAAGATATTAGCCGACCTAAGTCGGCGGAAAGGAGAAATTGATATGATTAAAACCAATAGAGCTATTGTTTATAGGTTGTATCCAAATAAAAAGCAGGCAGAACTTTTTCAAAAGACTTTTGGATGTGCAAGATTTGTATATAATCAGATGCTTTCAGTTCAGGAAGAACGATATAAAAATAACGAAAGCCATCTCAGTAAATTTGATATGAACTTGTATTGTAATCATAATCTTAAAACTGAATATACTTGGCTCAAAGAAGTAGATAAATTTGCTTTAACAAATGCAATGTATCACTTGGAAAATAGTTATCAGAGAATGTTTAAGCATCTTGGAAAGCATCCAAAGTATAAGAATAAGCATAAAGCGAAGAAATCATATACTACAAATTTTACAAATAACAATATCGAAGTTGGAAAAAATTATATCAAACTTCCAAAAGTCGGTAAAGTTAAAGCTAAAATCAGCTTTGATACAAGATGTTTACGAATTAAGTCAGCTACAATTACCCAAAACAGAGATGAAACCTATCAGGCATCTATCCTTTTTGAGATTATGGAAGAAGAACCAGTACAAGTTATTCCTACTGAGAGTAACACAATTGGTTTAGATTATAAATCAGATGGGTTGTATGTAAGTGATACAGGGGTAGTTGCTAACATGCCACATTATTACAGACAGTCTGCAAATAGCCTTGCTAAACAGCAAAGAAAACTTCGTAATAAAGTAATTGGCAGTAAAAATTACTATAAACAGCAGAAAAAGGTTGCTAAACTACATAGACATATAGCAAATCAAAGAAAGGATTATCTACATAAGCAGTCTACTGCGATAGCCAAACAGTATACTTATGTATGTGTAGAAAGCCTTAATATGCGAGCTATGTCTAATAAGGGTTTTGGTAACGGTAAAGCTACATTGGATAATGGTTATGGAATGTTTTTAGATATGTTAGCTTATAAATTACAGGAACGAGGTGGAGAGCTTGTTAAAATAGATAAATGGTTTCCATCAAGTCAGATATGTAATTGCTGTGGATTTCAAAATCCAATATTAAAAGACCTAACTATTAGGTATTGGAATTGTCCTAATTGTAGAACAACTAATATAGATAGGGATATAAATGCAGCTAAAAATATAAAACAAGAAGGATTAAGATTGTTAGGTATAGCTTAGTAATCTAAAACATGGTAGGTATGGACGATACCGAACCTAAAAGCCTGTGGACATTGTGGAAAAACTACCAAAAGGCGTGATAATAACCGTAATGGACGAAACAGGAATCCCCTGAGCTTTAGCTCTGGGGAGCGTCAAATAAAGACTACGTTAAGAAAGAATATATAGTTACCTGTGGATGTAGTACCAAGTCTGCAGCTCTAAGGTATGTAATTAAACAGTTCTGAGGTATAGGAACAGTGTTGCATACAAAAAACCTTTCATTAACATTGGCGATGGTACACGAACCACTCTTCTGAGTGAGTAATTTAATCCCTTATAGGATTTGGAAAGGAGACGGACTATGGTTTACGTCATTAGTCAAAACGGACAACCTTTAATGCCTACGGAAAATCATGCAAAAGTCCGTATTCTGTTAAAAAACAAAAAGGCGAAAGTAATTAAAAAATGTCCGTTTACTATACAATTAGCGTATGATAGCACGAATTATACGCAAGACATTACTTTAGGTGTTGATAGTGGAAGTAAGCATATAGGTCTTTCGGCAACAACAGAGGACAAAGTATTATTTGAATCCGATGTAGAACTACGAAACGACATAGTAAATTTAATATCCACTCGTAGACAAAACCGCAGAACACGAAGAAATCGCAAAACCCGCTACCGTAAACCTCGATTCAACAATCGTAAACGCAATGACGGATGGCTGGCGCCTTCAATTCAAAATAAAGTGAACAGTCATTTAACAGTGGTCCGTAAAGTGCATGAGATATTACCTATTACAAAAATTATTGTAGAAGTAGCATCTTTCGATATTCAAAAGATTAAGAATACTGCAATAAGTGGTGAAGAATATCAGAAAGGTGAACAATTAGATTTCTGGAATGTTAGAGAATATGTACTTTTTAGAGATGGACACACTTGCCAGTGCTGTAAAGGAAAAAGCAAAGACAAGGTGCTTAATGTACATCATATAGAAAGTCGTAAAACTGGTGGTAATGCACCAAATAATCTAATTACATTATGTGAAACATGCCATACTGGTTATCACAAGGGAATTGTAAAACTTCCTAAGACAATACATAGAGGAATGTCATTTAAAGACGCTACATTTATGGGAATCATGCGATGGGCTTTTTATAACAAGCTAAAGGAGATATATCCCAATGTAAACCTTACATATGGATATATTACAAAAAATACTCGCATAAAGAACAATTTACCAAAAGAACATTACATAGATGCACGTTGCATTAGTAAGCATCCAAATGCGGTATCAGATGGTACAGTATATTATCAAAAGAAAGTAAGATGTCACAATCGTCAGATACATAAGAGTACCATTCTTAAAGGTGGCTATCGTAAACGTAATCAGGCACCATATACTGTAATGGAATTCAGACTATATGATAAAGTTATGTGGAAAGGTCAAAAATGTTTCATTTTTGGACGTAGGTCTACAGGAAGAATGGATATTCGTTTATTGAATGGAACAAAGATTAATACATCTGTCGGACATAAAAATCTCAGACTGATAGAGATGCGTAAAAATTATTTAATAGAACAAAGAAAGGTAGGTTAAAGGCGGTTCCTCCCACAGGCAAGCTAGTGGGTTTCCCCGCTGAGAATTTTATGACAGAAATAGATATGCTGATGCGTTTATTTGATACGATAAATGACATTTATTATAAAAGCGTAGTTCCACCAACATATATCAGATTTAGTTTCGCAAAGAAGCGGATAAACTGGTCACTAAAGAAATTGGCAAATGGAACATTATATATAAGCATCAACTGGCAGATGGCAGCATTGCCGGAAAAAGAGTTATACATGGAAATGATTCACCAAATGGCGCATTTATACAATCAGGCAAAGGACATAGAAGATACCAGCATGAACAACGTGTACCACAATGGTTCTTTTCGAAAAGCTGTTGAAATGTGCGGTGGCAAGGCAAGAATCGTAGATAGTCACAAGGGATATAGAGTGACGAATCTAAGCAAAAAAACCATGAAAACGCTGCAGAAATACTTTAATTATCAGAAGTATATTGAATTGATAAATAAGCGTGGTGAAGAGGTCTTTGTAGGAAGTTTTGCAAGGTTCCGGTGTCCACAGTGCGGAAGAGTAATTGAAGCACAGAGATTAGCAGATAATATAATATGTGGCTATTGCCATAGAAACTTTATAAAGATTGATTAAGCGAACAGAATATTAAGAAAGGGTGGTTTTAACATGGAAAAATTAAAAGAATTAAGAGAGTGCATGGACAAGCTGAAAGAAAGAACAAAGGAACTGAATGACAAGCATAATAAGGACATTGATTCATTTATCAATCTGCAGAGTAATTATGATACGTTTGAAGAATTTTTTAAGAATGAGGATGTTGGAGATTGGACAGTCAAGGATATTGGAAATTGGGAATATCTTGTAGACTGCCAGACGGTTATTTATAGGGCGTATACAATATGCCAAAGAGAATTGTATCTTGGAGAATTTCTTCCACCATTGTAGGAAAAATGTGCTATACTAGGGCAAAGATAATGAATTGAATGAGTGATAGATTTAAACAGAAAGAAAAGGAGTGATTTATATGAAAAAGAGTATTGTAATTGCGATCGTTGGAGTATTAGTTGTAGCTGGTGTAGGAAGTGCAGTTTACTTCCAGGCAACCAAGAAACCAAAAGTTGGAAGTGCAGTAGCATCTACAGAGCAGGAAGTAGCAGTTCCATCCGCAGAGGATATGGAAGCAGAGGTAAAAGAGGTTGTAGCTGCAAAGGAAGCAGAACTGGAAGCACAGAAAGCTGCAGAAGAGGAAGCTGCAAGAGTGGCAGCGGAGCAGGCTGCAGCAGAACAGGCAGCAAAAGAAGAAGCAGAAAAGGCTGCCAAGGAGAAAGAACAGGTAGCAAACAATAATACTGGCAAGGGAAATACAACTGCAAAATCCAATAAATCCGGTAACACTGGAACTAAGAGCAACGGTTCTACTTCCAGTACAGGAAGCAGCAGTGCATCTACATCCAGCAACGAAGAGAATCCTTATGGATTTACAGAGGATGACCTTCCGAACTTTTTACAACCTGGGGATAGTATAGATTTAGGCGAACCGACAGGTTCCTATGACATTCCGGGAGGTGGAACAGCATATACCTATGACCCGGCAGTAATTCCACCATTAGGACAGTAATAAAAAATATAGGGAAAGGTATTTTGCCTTTCCCCTTTTTGTTGCCGTATGGTAAAAAAGGGCAACAAAAAGGAGCGTTTTATATTCGCTCCTTTGTTAAAATTATAAAGTTAAGGCACTTGAAAAAAAGTATTTGACAAATTTTACAATAATTCGTATACTTTAATCAAGTCGTTGGTAGATTTGCTGCAAACACTTCTATCAACTAGAGACATATATTTCACCAACAAATATATATCACTTATGCTGATTTTATCAATAAACACAGGGTTCGTCAAGTGTTTCAGGGCAAAAAGTTTTACATTTATTTTCAAATTGTATAATTGTAAAATGGATATAAATATTAGAGATGGAATGTATGTTGTGTGTATACGTTCTATCTCTTTTTTTGTGGTACAAGATATAGAAAAATGACAGTTATAAAATCTTTAAGAAAGGGGGTAAGCCGGATGGAAAAGATTTCAGTAGAAGTATTGGAAAAGATGATGAAAAAACGTCTTACAAAGCGTGAAGTAGACTTTGTTTTGTATGTAGGACGGTTCCAGAACGAATATGGCATGGCACATGGCATCTATTATCGTGACTTATGCAAAGAAGTAGGCTTATCATTTCAGGGGTTTTATGACTGCATGAGAGCATTGCAGCGTAAAGGTATTATAGCGTTTGAAAAACGGACATACTTCGATTATGACATTGAAATACTGGATAATTCCTTTGCCGGAAATGAGAACTACGGAAGAGGTTATGTTTCACTACATAACAAAATGGTTCGTTCTGCAGAGTTTAAGAAGCTGAAAGCACCGGCAAAGCTGATGGCATTGTACCTGATGCGTGAATGGCAGATTAACAAGAAAAAGAGCCGGAAGCCATCTTATCAGATGTTGGTAGAAACATTTAATCAAAAATTCAAAGAATTGCTTGGTTTATCCCATAGAGCAGCAAGAAGGTACTTGGGAAGCCTGGAACCATTCCTTAGTATCTACATGGAAGATAATAGAAAGTATTTCTTTACATTCAAGGCAGAAATGGTAGATACGGCAGAAGTCCCAACCGGAGAGAATGACGAGTTAAGAGAGCATGAAATCAATATTGCCATGCGCCGGAATCGGATTAAGGAAGAGACAGAGGAACGCATCCGGGAAATGCACACAATACTGCAGCAGCATAACAAGGAGATAAAGAAAGACAAGGGATTCTCTTTGAGCCGGATTGTAAAGGATAGCTTGGAATATCTCAACGAGGGCATTAAAAACCGGTACAAATGGAAGCGGTATTTAAGTCCCGGTATCGTACATAAACTTGTAATCGAAACATTATAGAATGAAAAATAGCTTGGGAGCAGTTCCAGGCTATTTGTAGTCGCATAAATTACTGGAAAATTGAAGAAGAGAGCAAAAACAGCACCGCAAAAAAGAAAAAGTAGTTCCTGCAGCACTGGCAGGAGCTTTTTTTATGCACATAGCGAAAAAAGTATTCAAGTTTCTGTACCATTTCAAAAAGAGATATTCAAGTTTTATCCGGACAGAATAAAAGATATTCAAATTTCTTTACAATAAAAAAGCCTATATATTCAAAAATCATGCAGCTATGAAATCGTGAAAAAGCCTGTAAAATCAATGTTTTTCGCTTATTTAAAAATATAAATAAATCATTTCTAAACTAAATTATTTCTCTTTTATAACTATATCTTGTTTGGAAAATCAGAAACCAGCCAAACCCAAAAACCTATAATAGCCATGCTCTAACGAGCATCACGTTCTGATGTAAAAAACTTTCCATTACCAAAATGTGGTAAGAATTGCAAGCAATTCTCTTTATTCATGCCACCCAGAAAAAATATGTCCATTCAGGCTAAAAAATACATCAAAAAAGAAAAAAGAACGACATTTTATACTTTTACATTTATTTTCGACTTGTATAATTTTATAAAGGATGTTATTATCTGAAATGAAATTATGAAAAATATATTAACTTTTCAGATAGGGGGTTGCATTGAGATATGATACAAAATATAATCCTTAGAGCAGAGCAGAGCAGAGCAGAGCAGAGCAGAGCAGAGCAGAGCAGAGCAGAGCAGAGC
>OLWG01000373.1_pt1 | contig 20913 bp, 19 predicted proteins | sample 1673721 | NCBI WGS metagenome assembly OLWG01 (sample SAMEA103958125, study PRJEB25191) | human gut metagenome | reverse complement strand
AAAAGATCCGGGATCCGCGGGGAGGAAAGCTTTAGCCTTCAAACCTTCCTCCCCGCCCCGTATCAGAGGGCCCCGCCCTAAAGGGGATTGTGCTGCCGGATCATATTGCATATCCGGTACGGGCGGGGATTAAATATTATATATTATAGAATTGGAAATATTCCTTCTGTACGTCATTCCCCTTATCGAACCAGCGGCAATCAGGATGTGTACGCCCACCCGCACGATGGGTTTTAACTCCGGTTCCGGTAATCATACACATGATATCATCCGGTCGATCTCCTTTATTGGAAGTTTTGGCACAGTAAGGTCCGCAACGTCCGCCGCCTTCATACCACTTTCTGGTTGTCCAGGATCCGCTTGAAGTCAGGTAAGGATAAGCCGTATCGGGACAATCGTCGCAATATCTGTACAGTCTGGCAAAACCGACCATGTAACGGGTGTTGCTCTGGAAAATAATCTTGCCGCTGGCATCACCGCCAAACATTGTACCTGAACTCATGTGCAAGTTATTCGACCGGTTATTGGCCCACTCGTACAAATAGTAGTTTGTATTATACAAGGTCAAACTGCTGTAATGACCGTTTGATATATAAGTCACGCCGGAGGCATTGGAGGTACCGTTGCAAGTTGTGCCGATACAAGTATTTGCAACGGTTGCTTCAGCGTTTTTCATAGCTGCAAGCCCCAGCACAGTCATTGTCGTCGGCTTAAACATGCCACGGGTACCGTCAGGTTGTTGCAAATCAAACAACACTTTTCTTTCAGCTGTATTATCAACGATAATATTTCCACCCGTATAATTATAACCGGTTGAAGTATACTGTCCCTTGATAGTAAGCTTTCCGCTGACGTTAACATTCATGGACGAATCCGAAGCCGCGTTATAATAGCTTCCTTTAGCCAACGTTGTCGTTCCGTTAAAAGTAACATTGCTTCCGCTGATACTGCAGTTATAACAATAGAACGTATCGGAACTCGAAGTGCTTGCGCTGCTGCCCGTAAACTTCAAGTTTACGCCATAAAAAACCGTAGAACTTCCGCTGCCGTCAAAACTGGAGTATCTCCAATTCAATATCGGCCGGGTATTGCAACGCGTCTGTATCATGCTGTCACTCACCCTCTGTCCGAAATCACCGCCACTATAATAAGTCTTACCGCGGTAAATATAAGTCGGACTAATTTCTTCGGTAATCACATAAGTACTGTGACTTGACGATGCCGACATAGATGCTTTATTCAAAATTTTGTAAGTCGTTTTGCGGCTTGGATAAGACGGATCATTAATCCAGGCCTTTACTGTTTCATCACAAGTCATCGGCGTACAATTTCCGCCATTGGCACCGGGTTTCCAACCATATTTACATTTTAAAATTTTCCATCTCTTAGTCGGTGCATTCGGACATTCCTCATACCCGACTCCCTTACCGCCGTCAACATTAGCCAGAGAGGTCGCCGGATAATTATCGCAGCGACGGCAGGCATGGAAATAATAAATACCACCCTGAATACAATGTCCCTGACTGTCATCAGCGCCAAAATCGCCGTTTTCCTCATTATCACATCCGGAACTTGTATAAGGATATTTGGTTCTGTCACAAATACAATACGGATAACGGGAAACACCGTCGCTGCCGCGACACATTTCTCCATTTGAAACACCGCCGTCATTGGCACAGTCTTCATCCGTATATGGATAAAGAGCTTCGTCGCATTTACATTCAGTATAATAAATTTCGGTCGTCGTTCCCCCGAGCGCCGTATTGAACCCCTCTACCTGAGCACAGGAAGCACCGGCGGCACGGCTGTTTATATTGAGATCACGACACGCTTGCGCCGTATACGGATACTTTTCCGGATCGCATTGACATTTAAACTTATTCACACACCTGTCTTTTACCAACAGAGGATAGACACAAGAATCATAAGCAAACTCCGCACCACAGCATTTAACATAGCCGGAGTTGTATGGACAATATTCAACAATACGTTTTGAAGGATCAGAAGTACACTCTGATCTCTTTACATATCCTTCCTGTGTACATAAATTTCCGTCTTCGGCCGGATCTTTATAGTGATCAAAACTGCCGCCGCCGGTACAATTTTCCTCGCCGACGAAGCAGACTTTGGCCGAAACCGGTGTTGCCGCAAGCGTGCATAAACACACGGCCAGCAGGCACAACCACATGGTTTTATATAATATTCTCATGACTTTTCCCCTTTTATCAAGACTGATTACTACAGGTGCTGTAAAGTATTGTACGTTATTTCGTTATAGATACTTTTATAGATTTCCCTTTGATTTTTGGGGTTGATTTTCGCTGCAATTTAACGTACCTTTTTTCGCAACAGTCCAAAAACGAAAAACAATACGCAAAATCAATAGAATAGAAAAAAACACATAAGTGTCCGGAAACACCGCACTCTTCTTCGGGACGAAACAAAAAACTTATTTTTATCAATAAGTTAGAAAGTGCCCGTTGTGACCGTCAAACGCGTTATTTTCAAAAAAACGCGTTTATTCCCGAATAACGGTAAAACTTCAGTTGAAAAACAAACCGAAGGTAGATAAGAAAACCGCTGCGGCAAACATCGGACGGCTTTTTCGCACAAACAAAAAACCGACCCGAAGGCCGGCGCGAAAAGTATAAAAAAAACATCCGGAATTTATCCGCAAAAATCAGATCAGCCCCATTTTCTGCGCGATGATCACCGCCTTAGTACGATTGGTTGCGCCGATCGCGCGCAAAAGGGCGTTGATATGCAGCTTGACGGTTGCCTCAGACACGCCCATTTCATAAGCGATCTGCTTGTTTGACATACCTTTGGCAACCAGCCCCAGCACCTGCGACTGCCGGTTGGTCAGCATCTTGCCCTTGCCTTTGGCCGGCGTATCGTCCAGATTTTTGCCGAGCATCACCGGCGGAATATAGGTGCCGCCGTCCAAAATCAGTTTCAGCGCGTTGCTTAATATTTTGGTTTCCGCCCGCTTGGTAATATAGCCGCTGGCGCCTTTTTCCAGACTTTCCCTGATGTTATGCACGTTTTCGGAAGCGGAAATGACCACCAGCCTGGCGTCTCCGGCTTTGGCGCGGATGGCGTCAAACCCCTTTTCCCAAACCATATCCTGCATGTCAAGGTCTATAATGATCAGGTCGAACTTGTGCTCGGTGTCAAGAATTTTCAGCGCCTGGGCAAAATTTGAAGCCTGCAGTATCGTCGCCGACCCGTCCAGCTGCTCGATCAGCAGCCCCAGACCGTCCCGGAACAACGCATGTTCGTCTGCGATTAAAACTTTCATACAACTTTCTCCAACTGTACAGATTCGCCATCTTCGGCCCGCACGGCAGCTGCCGCGGAGGTAAAACTTTAAGACAGCGTCAATTTAGCATCATATAATCAGTCGGATTTACATTTAAAGAGGAGCCGCGCGGTTTTTAGTCAAGAATCTTATACTCGACCCCGGCTTCCTTAAACATCTGCTCGGAATAGACCAGCTTGTCACGCCAGCCGCCGGCCGGCGCGTTCGGATCTTCCGGCAGCCGGTTGGTCACCACCATCTTGATCCCGGCCTGGATGATCGCCCGCGCACAGTCGGTGCAGGGCGGATGGGTGGCATAAAGAACGCAGCCTTTAAGGGAAGTGCCGGTCAGACACGCGTTGTAAACCGCGTTTCTTTCCGCGTGTTCGAAAAAATCGTATTTGGTCGGGCGCTCCATCCGTTCCGGAATGTCGTCGTTGACGCCGCGCACCAGTCCGTTATAACCGGTGGCGCGGATTTCCCGATCCGGCCCGACCACGATCGCGCCGGTTTTGGTGTTGGGGTCCTTCGACCAGGTGGCGATCAGCCTCGCCACTTCCATAAAGCGGTAATGCCATTTTTCCGAAAACATCAGAACCTCCCTGTTGATAACCTTGTTTTTAAGTATTACCCGAGCGCCCCGCTTTTGCAATTATTTTTTAAGAATTCTGCAACGACTTCATGCACACACTTGACAAACAAACGAAAATAGTCAAAGTTAAAGGCAGTTTTGATAATTTAATTTAGGAGAAAAAAATGAGTGCAATTGTTGATATTCATGCCCGCGAGATTCTTGACTCCCGCGGCAATCCGACGGTTGAAGCGGAAGTTGTCCTGCAAAGCGGCGCTTTCGGCCGCGCGGCGGTTCCTTCCGGCGCGTCGACCGGCGTGCATGAAGCCGTAGAGCTCCGTGACGGCAACAAAAAACGCTACGGCGGAAAAGGCGTTCTGAAAGCGGTTGAAAACGTCAACGACAAAATTTACGACGCCCTGGCCGGCCTGGATGCCGAAGACCAGATCGAAATCGACCAGACCATGATCGACCTCGACGGCACCGAAAACAAAGGCAAACTCGGCGCCAACGCCATTTTGGCGGTATCCCTCGCCGTTGCCAAGGCTCAGGCCGAAGAAGCCGGGCTTCCGCTCTACCGTTACCTCGGCGGCATCTTGGGCAACCGTCTGCCGGTTCCGATGATGAATATTTTAAATGGTGGTGCTCATGCCGCAAACACTGTAGACGTACAGGAATTCATGATTATGCCGGTCGGCGCGGATTCGGTCAAGGAAGCGATCCGCTGGGGCGCGGAAATTTTCCACACTTTGAAAAAGAACCTGAAAGCAGCCGGGCACAACACCAACGTCGGTGACGAAGGCGGTTTTGCTCCCAATCTGAAATCGGCCGAAGAAGCTCTTACCTTCATCGTCGATTCGATCAAAGACGCCGGCTACAAACCGGGCGAAGACGTCGTTCTGGCGATTGACGCCGCTTCTTCCGAATTCTACAAAGACGGCAAATATGAAATGACCGGCGAGGGCAAATCCTACACCAGCGCCGAAATGGTTGAATTCTACAAAGGCCTGTGCGAAAAATTCCCGATTTTCTCAATTGAAGACGGCATGGCCGAAGATGACTGGGAAGGCTGGAAAATGCTGACCGACGCCATCGGCGACAAAGTTCAGCTGGTTGGCGACGACCTCTTCGTTACCAACCCGAAACGTCTGGCCATGGGCATTGAAAAAGGCGTTGCCAACTCGATTCTGGTCAAAGTCAACCAGATCGGCTCGCTGAGCGAAACCCTGAAAGCGGTTGACCTTGCCCAGCGCAACAAATACACCGCCGTTTTGTCCCACCGCTCGGGCGAAACCGAAGACACGACCATTGCCGACATTGCGGTTGCCACCAACTGCGGCCAGATCAAAACCGGCTCCATGTCGAGAACCGACCGCATGGCCAAATACAATCAGCTGATTCGTATTGAAGAAGAACTGGGCGACGTTGCCCTGTTCGCCGGCAAATCCATCCTGAAAAAGTAATTTTTTTAAGGGTTAATGCAAAAATCCCGCATCAAACGATGCGGGATTTTTTCTTGGCCCTTGTCAACGCCCGAAAAACAAAAAAAGCGGCCGGATTGCTCCGACACGCTTTTCTTTAAAATTTCTGTCTGCCGCGTCCGTTTTAAGGAAACTTCAGCAATACGCCGCCGTTTCCCGGCGATTCGCGCCAGGGTTTGCCGTTGCACAAACCGATCAGTTCAAAGCTGTCGCCCTGCCGGCACCAGAACGGCCGCGTTACCGGAACCGGTGACAGGCCGCCGGCTTGCAGCACGGCATTAAGCTTCGGCAGCAGCGAAACCGTCAGCATCAACTCGTCGTACGCCGGCAGCAGCTCTCCGCATTCGCGCGCATATTCCGCGGCACAAAGAGCATCGCAGCCGCACAACTGCATGTTGGTACTGAGCGTCAGCCCGTCTGCAATTCTGATCCCGGAAAGCTCGACGTCGCGGTAAAACCGTTTGTCCTCAAAACCTTCGTAAACATAAACGAATTCCCGCAGCGGCCGCAGCGGGGAAACCGCCGGCGCATAGGGATGCCTTTCGTCAAACGATATCAGCCAACGGCCGAATTCCGACGGATCAATGCCGCGGGCAATGAGTTCCGCGTAAGCTTTTTCAAATTCAATAATATCCATAAGCAAAACATTTAAAAGTGATTTCGTTTATTTGCCGACCGCTGCCCGCGAAACATAAGAACTTCCTTTGTCCTGCACCAGCGTATAGCCGGAAGAAGCGTTAACGACAGGCGCATAAAACTTGTCGCCGCCCGCCGTCCAGTAAACCGTGCCCGCCAGCAGAAAATCGGCATTGACGCCGTTTTCGCGCAAAACTTCCACGGTCCGGTTGATTTCCTCCCGATGCGACACCCACAGTTCAAACTCTTTTTTCAAAGAAAGATAACCGTAGTGTCCGTCGGCAAAAGTCAGATTTTCACATTCCCGTTCTGCTCCGCGATACGACATGCGAATTTGATTTTTCAAACTCATCAGCGTATTTTCAACGACGATGGCAATAACTTTTTCGCCTTTCAGCAATTCGTTGGTCACCGTGCCGTTAAGATAAAGCAACGGACAGGATAATAAAATTTTTTCCATATAATTAAGCTTAATAATTGTTTCACATACCATGTACTTTGTCACTATTTTGGACAAAAGTCAATTTTTTTCTAAAACCTTGCCGGCCGATGCGGGCACACGCCTCTCACATGCCAAGACGAGGCATAAAACATCTTGCGGCCGAAGATAAAGCGCAGCGACAGACACAATAAGCATCGGGATATTTCGGCCACGGAGCGGTCAACGTCAGATCCTGTTCTTTTGAGCCGGGAACGGAAACCAAAGCAGGTAATGTGCAGTAAACTCGAAGATAACCGGCCGAATGACCTGCTCCAATATGCTTACAGAACATATACATTAACCGCAATTGTTTTCCGGCCGCCCCAAAACCGGTGCCGCACGGCGGATAATCCCGCCCTGCCCCTGCTGTCAAAACGTTTCCGTCAATGCCTGCTTTCCTGTCTGATACTCCGACTCATCGCGCAAACCGAAGCCGCTGTGGTCGACGCTGCAGCTGTCTGTTTTGTCTTCGCCGTTGGCACAACCGGGCGGGGACTTCTGCTTTGGATATATTTCCATCACCGTTCTTCTTTTTGCCCCTAACCTGTTACACAAGAAATACAACACCGGCGAAACACAACCGTTATTTGTTTTTACATTGGCAAGCCATTAAAATCAGCAGCAGAAATCCGTTTTTTTATCCACAAACGCTTAACACATCGCCAAAGACAGCCGTTGCCTGCGCAAATTTACACAGACAGTTAAAATCTTAACCGTTTAAACCGCCGCCGAACGCTTACCGTGGGCAAAAATCGTTGTTTCCGCCCTGCCGGGGTCTTGCGCCGCGGCGTTCCGTCTTTGCCGCCGCCGTTATGAACCGCGGCAAACCTTCTCTGCGCCTTTGGCCGCACCTTGTCCGCGTTCCCTTTTCCGGCCGGCAGCCTCTTCCTCCGTCTGCCCGTAACGGCAGCTTTGTTTTATTTCGTTGATCAGCTCACAGGCCAGTCTGGCAATTTTCGGATTGTCTACGGCATTGATCAGACGGATGTTTTCGTTGCTCAGCATCGGATCAACCGCCGGAAAACTTCCCGCCATTTTCTGCACTTCCTCAACGGTATGAAAATTCATCAGCGGCGAATGATTGATCGCGTCTTCATCCATGCCCTGAAAGAAATATTCGACCGGCACCCTGAAAATGCGGGAAAAGTCCCACAACCGGGAAGCGCCGATCCGGGTGGCGCCGCGCTCATATTTCTGTATCTGCTGAAAAGTCAGCCCCAGCATGCCGGCCACCCGTCCCTGACTGTAATTCAACCGTTTTCGGCGGAGCAAAAGACGCATACCGACATGAACGTCAACCGGGTTGGGCTGTCCGTCGGCCAGCCGGCCGCGCGAGACTTTTATGGATTTGACGGTTTTGGCGGAAGATTTTTGGGGAGATTTAAGCATAACTCTGTTTCCTGATAAAAATGAATGGAAAAAAAATCTCCTCCTTTCGGGTCCCCGAAAGAAGGAAGGAGTTTTCCATACTACATAGTCAGCAACACTTATTCGTCCTCAAAAGAAGCTCTTGCGAGTCCAATGAAGCTTAGTTCGTTGTACTCCTTCCCTGCTTCCGAGGAAAAGAATTACAACGGGGTTGTGTGACCATTGTCATCACACTATGTGGGATGGAACTCCCGACAGTTTTATAATAATAAACGGTTTATGCTTAAAAAACCAAGTTAAGCATAAATCGGTTTTGGTTAATTTCCCCTTAAAAAACGCGGTGTTTTTTGATTAAAAAAAAATACCGCTTCCGGCAAGGCGGAGGAGCTTCGAATACACGACGAGGTGCAGCCGCTTATTTGGCCTGTCTGCGGGCGCACCGACGACCGGTATTACAAAAAAACTCCACCTTGGCAAAATGCTTTAAGGTGGAGGAGCTTCGAATACACACTAAGATGCAGCCACTTATTTGGCATGCCTTATTCGTGGCACTCCTCCTTGCAGAAGAGCGCCAACTTTCGCCACAAACACTTGGCTATGTTTCTTAGTGAGGGATTCGATTCCCCTGGGCTTGAATAATAACGCCGCTGAAAACAGCGACGGTATTTTTATAACACGTCCGCCGCCAAAATGCAACCGTTTATTGCACGTTTTCTTTATTTCTATCATTAGCGGGCAGCCGGCAAACGATGTTTTTCCCGTTCTCCCGAAGTCCAAGCGGCAAACGCCGCCGCGGATAAAAGGCTTTTTTCCCCCAAAAAAATACGAACCGTCCGGAAAGATCCTCACAGATGTCTCCCGGCCAACCGATCCGTTACAAAACCGACATTTGCCTATCCCCGCTGACATAATACGGCGTGATTCCGACAATCGGCCCCGGCTCGGCCGGGGGTTCTTCACATACGCCTAAGAAGGCTCAGCCGCACCCAAATGACGTATCAGATTTCAACCAAACGCAGATTGTCTGACTCGCCATAAACGGCACAAAGTCCATAATCTGCCGACCAGCCTTCCCGTCTTCTTTTAATTTCTTCCGTATATGCCCGGCTGTCTTTTGGGTATTCTTTCCGGTCGTATCAACAAGTATCCTTTGCGCCAGAATTCCCGGTTGCCATATCGAAATTTCGCATTTTCCCATCGTTCATAACCGCTTTTACCTTTCAGACAGCCCCAGAATGAACTTGCGGAATATTCGGGAGGTATCTCCGGCAACATATGAATACGGTCCGAACAGACTTCTGCCTCCATTACCGGTATTTCTTTTTGTCTGTACAATTCCTTCAGTATTGAACCTGTTTGTCTGCCTCCGTAAAACGCTTTCCGGCGATATTTCGGCGCAAAGACAACATGGTATTTTCCGGTTCCATATTGTGTGCGTTATTATATGCATGTTCATAAAAAAACACCTTTGCTTTTTATCAGACAGTTGCCGGACCGTCGCTTTTGTTCCGACAAAGGATTTTTTCATACGCTAAGAACAAGGCGTAAAAAAATACAAGAGAAAGAGAAAGAGAAAAAGGAAGAAAAGAAAAAAGGGAGAAAAGGGGGAGAAGCAACGAAGAAAGTGGAAAAGAGGAAAAAGCAAAGAAAAAAACGGAAAAGGGAAGCGGAAAAACGGAAAAGATGGAAATAACGGAAATAAGAAGAACAGAAAGAAGGAAAAGAGAAGCGGAAAAATGGGAAGGGCAAAACGGAAAAGATGGAAATAACGGAAATAAGAAGAACAGAAAGAAGGAAAAGAGAAGCGGAAAAATGGGAAGGGCAAAACGGAAAAGAGGGAAAAAACGGGAAAAAGAAAAACAGAAAACGACAAAGAGCGAAACGGAATAAAGCCGCAAGCTCTTTATAATCACGCGCAGGGTTTTCTCGTTACAAAAAAAGATCCGGCAAAACCGGATCTTTTTTCCATTTAAGCCTGAAAACAATCAGGCGCGCAGTTTGCAAAGCAAGCCGCCGGAAGTGTCCCATTCCTCGCAGCCGAGCATTTTGCATTTGCCGTCGGAAAGCGATACCGCTTCCATGTTCTTGTAGTTGCCGTCCCCTTCGTCAGCCGTCCAGATCAGACATTTGTGGTCGATTTGAACATGACTGCCGCATTTTTTCAGCATCATCCGCACTCCGCTCAGGCGGCTTTGGACGATTTTGGCTTCCTTGGGCGTCAGCAGGGAAACACCGTGCAGACAGGCAAACTCGAAAGCATCATACGAAGTGTAGCCGGTGGTTCCGAAATACTCCGTTGACAACAGACAGTCCTCGGAAATCCGAATTGCTTTCACTTTTTTCCCCGCGATCAATTCGGCACTTTCTGAATTGTCGTCGTAAACAAACAAAAACTGAAATTTTGTTTTCATACCTGATAATATTTGAAGTTAATAATCGATTCGTTGCTTTCAGTATAGACAAAAATTTTCAGAAATCAACCGAAATCGGCAGTCAATTCCACAACCTGCCGACAGCCTGTTCCTCGGTCAGCCCCGCTTCTTCCCTCTCTTTCTCCTTGCGACCGCCTCTCCCTGCCTGTTCCCCGGCTGTTTCTCTCCCGCCGTGTCCTCATGCTTCCGCAGTTTCCGCCCGTTGCCCCTCAACCGCGTCTTCCTTCTCCCGCAGCGTCCTGCCGCCGCCTCTCAACCGCCGCTTTCTTCACTCCGGCGGCCTTTTCGACGCTCTTTCTCTCTGTCCGATAAGCTTTTTACAATCAAAAAAGACGTGCCGAAAGCACGTCTTTTCCTTCAGGCATTTTTTTACAGCCTGCATTCCAGTTCCGCAGCAAAAACATCCGGCTTGCAACCGAATACATCCTGCCAGATTCCGAGGATTCTCCGCCCCCACCAAACCAGCGTCCGGATCAATATGCGGCTGCCGGAAAACATAATCTGCCGTTGATGTTCCGGCGGCAGAAACAAGTGCCGCAATTCAATTTCCGCCGCGCTTTCGTCAGGACGATCCGCCAGAGCGGAAGCCATAACCGGCGCCTGTGCGCAAAGATCTTCCACACAATCTGCCGGTTCAATCGCATAGTCATGCCGTCGAAGCTCGCGAAAACGGCGCATCCGGCAGAGCAGACGCTGCAACAGCGTATACAGTTCGGACTGGCGGCCGGCTTCAAAAAACGCTTTGACGGCAGCCAATTCTCCTCTGTTCAAATCACGTTCGCCGGCCGGGGATTTTTGCAATTTTCCCTGACGGACAAACAAATAAGCCGATAAATTCTTTTCCATGTTTTTATATGATTAATAATTAATGAATAAGGTTAATAACGTTTTGATTATAAACGTTTTTTTCGGCACAATCAACACATTTTTCAAGCTAACCCGTTGAAAATGTTTGATTTTAAGAACAGTTATCAGTTTTTAAAGACAGTCGTCCGGTCTCGGGAAATTTTCGTTTTTCGGCGACAAACCCAACTTTCCGATCGCCGACCAAAAAAGGCGAAGCGGAAAAATCCGCTTCGCCTTCCGATAAAAATACGGAAAAGGGTTATCTGTATTTCAGCACCACCGCTGCCGGCCCGGCCTCTTCGCGCTTGCTGCCGTCGATCAGGGAATATGCCGCCGTTTCGCCGCTCTCCGCGTCCCGCGTCCATACGTAATCATGCGCCAACACCAACGGAGCCTCACATTTTTCAAGCATGCCGCGGATTTCCTTTTGCCGGCATACGATCAGGGCAAAATCCCGCGGCTCAATCAGCATCAGGCCGTTTTCCTCCGCCGTCCGGTTTGCTTCCTCCGCATCCGCTGCCCGATTGTTTGCCGTACTGCCGTAATGCACGCTGATCCGGGAACCGTTTTCCAACATAATGCCCGTTACCGGAACATCATAAAAGTCTTCCATCGTTGCTCCGCCTTCGTAAAGGTAACGAAGCTTAAACTTTCTTTTTTCCATATGATAATTTGTTAATAGGTTTATATGTTTTCTTTGTACCCCTTTTGCCGTTTTTTGTCAAGTTTCGGAAAAACTCTTTTTTCCCCACTTTTTCCAACCCCGAAAAACGAAAAAGCGAAAGCCCCGCTCTGGCACGGGGCTTTCCTTTCGGATTTTCGGCTAAATGCGCCGCTCGGCCTTCCTCTTGGCCTTAAGGAAAAACAGCACGCCGACGGGAATGCTCAGGGCATAAAGCCCGGTCGAAACGCTCAAGACCAGCCACGGCGAACTGATGATCATGGTGGCAAACAAAACCACCACGATAATCAGCGGCACCACCAGATAAGTGGGCACTTTCATATGCTTGGTCGAAACCGTCGGAATCCGGCTGACCATCAGCATTGCCACCACGCACATCACCACGCAGCAGAACCAGTCGCTGCGCAGAAAGGTCGCTTCGGGAAACTCAAAGCTCAGCATAATCGGCAAAATTCCGAGCGCCGCCGCAGCCGGAGCCGGCACGCCGACAAAAAAGTTCTGCCAGTAAACCGGTTGCGGCTCATCTTCCAGCATGGTGTTGAAACGCGCCAGACGCATCGCCATGCAGATGGCAAACAGCAGACAGAAGAACCAGCCGAATTTCGGGAAGCTGGACAACGTCCACTGATACATCAAAATGGCCGGCGCCACCCCGAAACTGACGAAGTCGGAAAGCGAATCCAGTTCGGCGCCGAATTTGGTCGATCCTTTGAGCATGCGCGCCACGCGACCGTCCAGCATGTCAAAAAGGGCAGCCAGAAAAATGCAGACGATGGCTTTTCCCCACAGTCCCATAATCGCATAACGCATGGAAGTGACGCCGGCGCACAAAGCCAGCGTGGTGACGATATTGGGGGCGATTTTGCGAAAAGGCAGCGAAGTCAGTTTCTGCTGCAGCAGATTGTTGTTGAGTTTTTCCATTATCTGATCACTCCCTTAACCGCGGCGGCAGACGACGAAAGATTGGCGATCACGGTTTCGCCGGCGGTCATGATCTGACCGACGCAGACCTGCGGTTCAACGCCTGCCGGCAGATAAACGTCCAGCCGCGAACCGAAACGGATCAGACCGAAACGCTCGCCGGCCTTGTATTTGTCTCCGGGTTTGGCAAAACACAGAATGCGGCGGGCAATCAGCCCCGCAATCTGAACAAAAACGATTTCTTTGCCGGAGGCCGTCTTCATCGCCAGCAGCTGGCGCTCGTTGTCCTTGCTGGCCTTGTCAAGCGTCGCGTTCAAAAACTTGCCCGGCACGTAAACGGCCTTGGTTATGGTACCTTCGGCCGGCGCCCGATTGACATGTACGTTAAACACGCTCATAAACACGCTGACGCGGGTAAATTCTTCGCCCCCCATATCCAGCTCTTCCGGAGCTTTCACTTTGGTAATCATTTGTACGATGCCGTCGGCGGGAGAAACCACGACGTCCTTAATTTCCGGCGTAACCCGTTCCGGATCGCGGAAAAAATAATAGCACCAGACGGTGCAAACAAGCCCGATAACGCCGAGCGGTTCCCAGATCATTGCCAATAACGCTGTTATTGCCGCAAAAATACCGAAAAACTTCCACCCCTCTTTGTTAATGTTGGGCAGAACGTAACGGCGCCAGGAAATATCAACAGTTTTCATCAGTTATCCTTTCTTTTCGTTCAAAAGCTTCCGGCATGCCGAAACGCTGTTTCCGCCGCATGCCTTACCGATTAACAAAACACATTTTTTCCACGGTTACAAGTTTTTAATCGGATTAGTCCAGACGAAAAGGCAAAAATTTTCCGGTCCGCAAGTTTACGGTTGCATTTTTGTCTTTTTATCTGTATAAGGGGAATAGATTTTGCGCTTGTGGCGGAACTGGTAGACGCTGCAGACTTAAAATCTGTTGGCCGCAAGGCCGTGCCGGTTCGATTCCGGCCTAGCGCACCACCTTATAAACCGCCGCTTTCGGCGGCTTTTTTGTTGCGTTCTCCGCAACCCCCGTTTTCAGCGTTTTTCAAACGGTAAATTCCGACAAAGCTGCCGGACTTTTGAACACGTTTTTTAAGAATTCGATAAAATCATCCGCCTGTTCGGGGGTAACGTTTTTATTTTCATGTTTTTCCGGAGGAGAAAAATCTTCAAACATCTGACCAACTGTCGGCGAATATCTGAAATTTCCCAAACAAGGCGCTTTTCCGCTTAAATAGTCGTAAACGCTCATGCCTTTGGAATCTTTCAGATTAATGTCCGCGCCTTTTTCCGCCAGATATTTTGCAATTTCCAGATTTCCTTCCTGCACGGCATACATCAGGGCCGTGCGTTCGCCGTTTACAAGACAAATGTTCTCCCAGCAGCCCGCATCTTCCGAATATCCCTTATTCGTTTGCGCGTTTATATCCGCTCCGGCCTCAAGCAAAATTTTCACACTTTCCGCAAACCCGTATTGAGCCGCGTACATCAAAGCGGTTTTGCCGAAAGCATTTCCCGCGTCAACATCCGTGTTCAGACCGAAGCAGCTCAGTTTTTCCTCATTATACGGACAGGTTTCAATCAGCATTTTCAAAACATCGGGACGATGAACGCTGACCATTAAAATTTCATCCGCCTGATGAGGCGTTTCCGGTTCCGCAAATTCTTCCCCTTTTAATTTTTTGTCCTCAATCCATGCTTTTATTTCTTCCGCGGGAACTCCGGAAAGGATTTTATAGCGCAGGGTTTCCCTGTTTACCGGAAAACTTGCCGCCGCCCGGGGAATCATCACATAACGGGCATATTGCCGGGCTTTGCCTTCATCAACCTTAAAAGTTTTTACATAATGCCGCGTCAGCTTGTCGACCGCTTTGTCAAACCCGATACCGTGATTGACAACTTCCGAAAAATATTTGTAATTGGGATATGATTCCATCGCCCAGGCTTCAAGCGGCAAGGCTTGCAAATATTCTTTCTCGCCATAACTTCGTTCAAAATTCCAATCGGGATCATAATGACTGACTATATTCTTATATACATCTTCGGCCATATACACATAGCGTATCGAACCGGGATTATCCAATTCCAGTTCCCGCTGAATATAATTCCGATACTCTTCAACATCATCGGGAAAATCGTATTGCGGATACTGGCCACAGTTGGAAATATCCAGCGTTTCGGCGCCGTGTCCGCCGCCGGCGCTGTCCAAAACGGCCGTTAAATGGAGTTTTTGAGCCGTCGGGCAGGGAACCGCGATTTTCCACGGAACATAAAGCATATCGCCGCTCACATCCCCCCAAACGCTGAAAAATTTGGAAAAGTTTAAAGCGCCGATTTCTATCAGACAGCTCAAATCTTTGTAGCATTTTAAATAATCGTCTTTGATCAGCCCTTCGTATTGCCCCTGATATATTCCGTAAAAAGGGGAATCGGGAACAAGCTTTTTATATTGCGCAACCACATCCGTATGCAGCCGGCGGGCAATTTGTTCAAATTCGGGAGTATTTACTTTTTGCGGTTCGTAAATGCTGAGCAGTATCAGATATTCCATTGCGGCAAAGCGGTTTTTGTCCGCCAGTTTTTTTAAATCTGCCAAAGCCTGCCCGGGGTTGTCTTTTACGGATTTTACAATCTCTTCGTACCGTTTATCCGCATTTTGCCCGGTTTCCCGCGTTTCTTTGCACATAAGAGAAAGAGGAAATAACAGACATACCAAAACAATCAAACAATGTTTCATTCGCCCTCCCGTTAAACGTCTGCACAAATAATAGTTAATCCGGATTTATTTTTCCTTAACCCTGTCCGACCGACATACGACAATGCCCGCCGCCTCCCCCGATAAAGAAAGAAACCTTGCAGCTGCATCAATCGTCCGGAGTTATCCTCAGACTGTTGAAAATCAGGCCGAACTTGCGGTTTTCCTGCCCGAAGCCGAGACTTTTCGGCGAAACGGCGCCGTCAATTTTAAAAATCAGATTAACCGGATATTCGCTGCTCAGATATTTTCGGGCAATCTTGATCCTGGTCTTCGGCATCTTGCGCCCGTACTGAAAATTCCATTCGTCGATTTTCCTGTCGTCAAGATACACTTCCGCAAAAACGTTTTCATTCTTCTTGTTGACATAGGGATCAATTTCAAAATCAAGCCAAACGGAAGAATAAACCTGCGGCAGCCTGAACGACATCCGCACCGTGTTGCCCGTGCTCCATATGCCGCGGTCGTCAAACCGGACAAACCCCAGCACCTTAAAATTACGGTTTTGGCCGTTAAAGCGGTATGTACGGAAATAATTTGTCGTTTCCGTTATCGGTTTGTGGAGAAAAGCCCTCTCTTCGTCGATTGAAAAACTGCGCGCGCTCAGCAGATAATAGTCGGCGTAATATTTGCAAATGCCCGGACTAAGCATGCAATAGGTTACGCCGTAATATACCAAAGCAATAAATACCACCAGCATTATTTTGAATTTCAGCATTTTTTCTTCTGCCCCGCTTATGTCGCTTTCGGTTTCATTATACCGAAAGCCCGGCACGATACCAAGCGGGAAATCGCCGGCGGCGGCGAAATTCACAATTCTGTAACTATTCGGACGGGTCGTCGTCTTTTTCCGGCGCGCTGCCTTTCAGGTTGTCAAGAAACTGCGCTTCCATTTTCAGATATTGGCTGAGCAGCCACTTCGACCGCGAAATGAGCGCCACCGAAGCGACCAGCAAAATCAGCGTCACTTTCTGGTTTTCCGTCAGAAACTGATGCACGACGGTGACGATGAAAAAGGCAACGACCAGCAAACGAAAACTGGTCAGCACGATCAGCGGCAGCCGGTTGGCTTTTTTGCTCCGCCAAAGCTGATAATAGATTTTCGCCGCCTGCGCATTGGAAACGAAAAAGCTTTTCAGGCTTTCGGCATTTTCCCCCAGCAGATTGTCAATCAGCGAACTTTTATCTTCCGCCGGCCGGGGACGGGACGCCGGGCGTTCTTCCGCGGCAGCGGCCGATTCTTCTTCCCGGGTTTCAAGAAACTTCCGCCGCCGGCGTGCAGGCAGAAAATCGGCAAAAGAACGGATAAACGACGGCAGCACGATTTCCCATCCGATCAAAGCCTTCAAAAAAGGGGAAACCAGAACAAAAGCAATCATCGTCATAACGATTCGCCCCGTCAGACCGGGCAGCGCCATCCGTACGTAAGGACGGACGAATTGGGTGCAAAAACCGATAATCGCAAACAATATGATCGAAAACAAAATGATCCGCACGGCATAATTTTTAAACAAAACGCTCCACAGGCGCTCTTCCGACCTGCTCGGTGCCCGGGCTGCCGAAGCCTTGTTGATGTAGCGGCTCCAGGAAGCGGGAAGTTTGCGTTCGATCAGCCTGTAAACCGGCCCGGCCGAACGGATCATCACCGGGGTAAGGAAAGTCGTGATGACGGAAACCGCCACGATCACCGGATAGACCTGTCCGTCCAACACCCCAAGACTCATGCCCAGAGCGGCAATGATGAAAGCAAACTCGCCGACCTGCGCCAGCGAAAACGCGCATTCCGTCGAAGTGCGTAGGGACTGCCCCGAAATAACGAACCCGAAACAGGAAAAGACGACCTTGCCGACAACCACGATCAGGGTAACGACCGCAATCGGCCCGGCATAGGTGACGAACATGGCCGGATCAACCATCATCCCGACCGAAACGAAAAAGACCGCGCCGAAAAAATCCTTCAGCGGACGAACCACGTTTTCGATTCGCACAATCAACCCGGTTTCGGAAAGCACCGACCCCATCAGAAAGGCGCCGAGAGCGGAAGAAAACCCCGAAGCCGTCGCCAGCCAAACCATGCCGAAACACATGCCGACCGTGATCAGAAGCAGCATTTCGTCATTTAAAAACGAAGTCAGCTTTTTCAAAACCGTCGGCACGATATAAATGCCGATGACAAAACACAAAATCAGAAAGGAAAGCAGCTTGAACGTGCTCAGGGCAAGCTCGCCGCCGTTGATGCTCTGCCCGAGCGCCACCATCGGCAGCAGCACCAGCAGCAAAATGCCGACCAGGTCCTCAATCACCAAAACGCCGAACACCAGATCGGTAAACTTCTGCTTTTTGATGTTGAGATCGTCAAAGGCCTTGATAATGATGGTAGTTGAAGACATTGAAATCATTGAGCCGAGAAAAAAGCTGTCCGTCGTCGACCAGCCGAGCAAAAGACCGGTATAATATCCGAGAAAAAGCATAAACAAAATGTTGGCGTTGGCCGTGATCATTGCCGACTTGCCGACGTTGAGCATTTTTTTGAAGCTGAACTCCAGCCCCAGACCGAAAAGCAGGAAAATCACCCCGATATCCGCCCACAAACTCAGATTCTCCCGGTCGCTGACCGTCGGCAGCAAGTCAAAGTACGGCCCCGCGAAAATGCCGGCCAGCACATACCCCAGCACAATCGGCTGTTTCAGTTTTTTGCAAATCAGCGTGGTAATGCCGGCATAAATGGTAATCAGCGTCAGGTCAATAATCAGGGCATGAATGGTATGCATCGTTTTTTCCCGCAAAAATAAATCCTTGGAGAGAATATGCGGTGTTTTTTAATTTTGAGTTAAACCGCATAAAAAAACCCCCTCCGGAAGGGGACTTTTTTGATTGCCGAAACTCAGCGGCTCAGAGAATCTTTCACCATCTTCTGCTGCGCGGCGGACAAGGAAACGGAATTGTTCCTGCCGGACTTTTCAAAGTTCTCCTTCTCGTATTTCCGGGTAAAGTCCTGAGCATGCTCATACATGCCCTTGATCTTGTTGTCCAGCATCTTTTCATCCGCCTTTTCGCCGGTTTTCGCGTATTTTTCCGCAAGTTTGTGAATACGCCCGCTTTCCTGCGCCAGCTTCAGCATTTTGCGATAGCTCTTCATCGCCTTTCCGGCGGCCTTTCTGGCCGACTTGTCGACGTTTTTGACGTCGCGGTTGATTTTGGCCCGGACAATCGGATCGTTCTGATCTTCCCGGCCGTAATTTGCCAGCACGCTTTCCATGCCGGAAGTCGTCTGCACCACCCCGTCCAGCGCCGGCAGCATTTCTTCTCCCAGCAGTTTGGACATTTCCACTTCCGTCGCGCCGACCGCCAGATCAAGCTTGGTTTCATAATCCAGCTCCTGCTTGCCGTAGCCGGCATCCTCGCATTCTCCGAGCAGGTCGTTGCAAATGTCGTAATGTTCATCATCACAGGTTTTTCTGGCATCCTCATAATCATAGGGAACGTCTTCTTCCTCTCCGACCCTGATCTCCGGCGCCGGCGGTTCGGCGGCCGGAATGTTGATCCCCGCCGGCCGGTCGTCAACAACCGGAGCGGGAGCCTCGGGCATGCTCTGCGGCGTCGCGCCCAGCCCCGGCCATTCGGCCGTCGGCGTATTGTCAGGCGCCGGCTGCGGAGCATTTTGCGTCACCGGCTCGACTTTGCGGTCAAAATCCGGCTGCGCCATTACCTTGCCGTTGCCCAGTTCCATCACCACCGCCGCCGCACCCACCGCCAACACGCCGCGCAGCGCGTTGAGCTGTGCCCGAACCTGCTTTATTCTCTGCTGTTCCTCAAGAGAACGTTTGCTTTTTTTCTCAGCCATTTTCATACCCCAAACTTTTTTTATTGCAAATTATACCATATGGTTCAGCGAATTGCCACAAATTCTTTGACATGCCCGTCGGGATCGCACCACATGGTCAGAAATTCGTCGGCAATCACCAGCCGTACCTGGTCGTAATAGGGATCATAAAGCAAAATCCGGTGTTCTTCGGTGTCTTCCGGATCGCGGACGGCAAAATAACCGAGCACGACGACCCAATGGGCGTAATTGTACATGCATTCCGCCATTATGTAATACTTTTCCGCCAGCAGTTTTGCCAGAAGCGGCAGCCCGATCTCCTCCGGCCGAAAGTTCTTGTGCGTTTTGACGGTTCTGGCCGGCGACAGCATTCCCTTGGCCAGAAATTCGTCCGTATAATGAGGCCCGGGCACAAGACCGAACTTTTCGATAAATTCGTTTTCGGAAGGAACCTCCGCGGTCCGCCCCGACAACAGGGTGCGGATGCAGGCAACGCTGCAGGTCCAATCCCGTTCCTGACGAAAAAGGCGCGGCGGCGTATTGGACACGGAAACGAACGCCGACGGTTCCTCGTAAGTAAAATATTCTTTCATGCGCTTCATTGTTCAAACCTCTGACTTTGTTAAAACGCTGTCAGCTTAGCAGAAAAAAAAGACAAACGAAAGTTTTTTTTGACAAAAAAGGAAGAAAGCTCAGGACGGCTTATGGCAGGCGGCGCGCAGCCTGGCCTGCCGCTTGCGGTATTCGCTGAAAATATAAAGATTGCGGGCAATGGCAATGCCGCGGAGAACCAGCCGGCGCTCGTCGTCGTGGATCGTTTCTTCCAGATACCGGAAATACTCCTCCAGCTCCTGAACATTATTGAATGTAACCGACATTGTCTTTCTCCGTAACCGTTCCATTAATACATACCATAGCACGAAAAACGACCGCCGGTTGTTATAGTTTTGTGACAAAAAAGCCGGAAAGGGGAAACGCCGCCGGCAAAAATAAAACGCCCCCCTGTTCACTTTGCAATTGCACATTATTATTATTTGGTTTAGTTATGGAAAACAATATCAACTTTATCTGACAGGAAAATTTTACAATGGCAAAAATCACTTGGAAACCGGGAACGATGGAATATCCTCTGCCGCCGGTTATGGTCAGCTGCGGGAGCATGGAAAAACCCAACGTCATGACCGCCGCCTGGACCGGCATCGTCAGCAGCGACCCGGCAATGACTTATGTTTCGATCCGCCCTTCCCGCTACTCGCACGAGCTGATTAAGGAAAGCGGCGAATTCGTGATCAACCTGACCACCCTGCCGCTGGTGACCGCCGCCGACTTCTGCGGCGTCAAATCCGGCCGCGACACCGACAAATTCAAGGAAATGAATCTGACGCCCGGCGCCTGCTCGCAGGTTTCCTGCCCGCAGATTATGGAAAGCCCGGTTTCAATCGAGTGCAAAGTGGTCAGCGTCACCAACTACGGCAGTCACGACATGTTCCTGGCGGAAATTGTCGCCGTCAACGTCGACGACAAATATCTTGACCAGGACGGCAAACTGTGGCTGGAAAAAGCCGGACTGATCGCCTATTCGCACAATTACTACTA
>OLWG01000356.1_pt1 | contig 22363 bp, 19 predicted proteins | sample 1673721 | NCBI WGS metagenome assembly OLWG01 (sample SAMEA103958125, study PRJEB25191) | human gut metagenome | reverse complement strand
AGGAATTGAGGTCGGCATCGGTGTAGTCCGAAGCTTCGCCCGGTACTTTGATCAGGGCCCAGCCCGCATTCTTGAAGCGGACATATTCTGCCTGATACCCTGCATTCATTTCCTGCGGCGCATTGAGGCAGTTGCCGTCAAAGCCGGCCTGGCACGCAGCGCACCAGCCGCAGCCGTGGGTGAATGGAGCGATGACGAAATCGCCTTTCTTGACCGTCGTGACAGCGCTTCCGACTTCTTCGACGACGCCGATGGCTTCATGACCCGTGAAGCTTCCATGCGGACGCGGATTGATGCCGCGGAACCACCAGAGGTCCGAACCGCAGACGCATGCACGCAGCACGCGGATCACGGCTTCATTCTCGCCTTCTACCTTCGGGATCGGCACTTCATTATTGACCTCGACACGTCCTGGTTCTACAAATACTCCTGCTTTCATGTCTATTCCCCCCTTACCGGCATTCCTGCCGTAACAAATGCATTCTTTCCTACCTTAAGTATAAAAAGAAAAGACAGCCGAATCAATTCAAATCCGGCCATCTTTCTATAAGAAAAACTTATGAAATTCTATATTCCTTCATCTTTCCGAATAGCAGCAAGGAGTCCTCTGCATCCGTCCAGAATATCCCGGTACGTTTCCTTGAAATCTCCCGTGTACCAGGGATCGGCAACCTCGCCGGGCCTGTCCGTGTAATCCATCAGGAGGTGCAGCTTTTCCTTCCGACCGCCCGTCAGAAGAAGCAGGTGTCGCCAGTTCTCCTCATCCATCCCGATGATGATATCATTTTCCTCATAATCCGCCTTCGTCATGCGGCGGGCTTTCCTCTTCTCGAAAGGCACGCCCATTGCCGTCAGCATCCTCTTGGCCGGCGGGTACATATCATTTCCTATTTCCTCCGACGTCATAGCAGCTGAGGAAACGAAAATTTCCTGAGAAAGCCCTGCCTTCTCCACCAGATCCTTCATGATGAATTCCGCCATCGGCGAACGGCAGATATTGCCGTGGCAGATAAAAAGTATCTTGATCACTTTATTTTCACTCCTTCTTATGCCGAGATATGCCGTTAAATGCCGTTATATAGCGTTTTCCCGCTCCAGGCAATTTACCTCATATATTCCATAAAGTAGTATAAACCGGCATAACTCGGCCACCATTCGTAGTAAAATCAGTAGTAAAAGGCGACTACCGTACTACCGTGAAAATTTTCTGCGTAAAATGCACGGTTCCATTGTAGCAGAAAATATACCGGCTTTCATCTAAAAAAGCTATATAAAAGAAAAGGACCCACAGCTCTTGAAACCGTGAGTCCTTCTTCGCATATTCTTTTTCCTGCGCTTCATTCTTGAAAGGTATGATTTTAGGCCGAAGGGCGCCTACCTGCTCTAATTCCTTGCGTACATTTTCCATTTCTTTCTGCTGCCGCTGCTGGACAAGTTCCACTTCTTTCTGGGCATTATCGAATTTGATATGCGTATACACATTGAGTGTGATGGAAATATCGCTGTGTCCCATCAAATATTGCAGTGTCTTGGCGCTTATCCCTGAAAGAGCCATGTTGGTACAGTACGTATGCCTACAAACATGAGGAGTGATTGTCGGCAGTTGGTAGCGATAAATCCGGTTATATTTATTAACGGCCCGGTCGAAATAATGTTCCCAATGCATCGCCACTAAGGGATTACCGTTTTTATCATGATAGAGAAAATTTCCATAACCATCGATTATCGCTTCCACTCTAGGCGGTTTTCGACGCCGCAGGATTTCAGCAAAACACTGATATACTTCTTCTGTCATTGGCAGCATCCTAGCTCCAGCCTTTGTTTTAGTAGAGATAATATAGCGTCTCCCTGTTGTATCCCGCTGAAGCTGTTTATCTACATTGATAGTACGGTTCTCCATATTGACGTCCCCAACAGTCAATCCGCAAAATTCTGAAATTCGCATTCCCGTGTGGAAAAGTATAAATATCGCTTCATAGTATTTTTTATAATGTCGGTCGTTTTTTAAAAAATTCAAAGAGGAGCCTCATATCCTTTCGGGAAACCGCTTCTCGTTTCACGCTATCATTGATGAGAATTTTTTTCATTTCAAAATTAAAAGGGTTCCTCCATAAAATTTCATCATCGACTGCCATCTGGAAAGCGGGCCGTACAACACCCCGGACGCTGTGAATGGAGCTATATCCCTTCCCTTCTGATTGCATCTTGACTAGCCACAACTTGGCATCAGACATCTTGACCTTACCGATAGGTTTTTGCGAAAAAGAGTCTTTCGCCAGTAAGTTGACAATAAAATTATAATTTGTTCTCGTGTTAGGTTTGACCCCTGTCTTAACAGCTAAATAACGCTGTACCAATTCCATAACGGTCATGGTATCATCATCGCGGTTAGGACAAATAGCAGAACGGATTTCCAAATCCTTCTCTAATTCCCTCAGTGATTTGCAAGGCTTCTTCCCTGCCGGTAGTGGATCTGTGGGTTCCAGTTTCCAACTGTAAAAGAATTTTGGTTTTCCATTTAACTGATATTTGAACTGATATCTTCCATCTGCCCGAACCGTTTCGCCGGGCCGTAATTTTCGTTTTTTCTTATCCCTGCGGATACTCGACTGCGTACATGGCATAATTCCAGTCTCCTTTCTCTTATTTCCTTGTCTATACATCACTCTAGCCAGCAAATAAGTCAACTCATATCCTTCAACTAAATACTCGAAGTCTGGCAAAGAAACTTTTCAAATTCTTTCCGGATGATAAGCAAATGGCTTCCGTTATAGACTATAAAAGAAGCATTCGGGCGTTCTGCAGCAAGGGCTTTGATTTTCTTTTCACCAATATGAAAGTACACGCTGGCTTCCTTAGGAGTCAACATGAACCGTTGAAATAGAGGAATTGCATGTTCGAATTCATTCTGATTGTTCATAAAAACACCTCCTGCTTTGTAGCCACCGCAGAAGGTGTTTTCTGACGTTTCATTTTAATCTTTTTTATAAAAATCACATTCGTAGCCGTCAGCCCGCAAAAGAAGACCTTCTGCCCAAGGTGGGGTCCGGCCCATCTCTTCACAGATAGCATCGACGCTGGTGTCTTTGGGACACTCGATAATCAGTTCATCATGGACGTGACCCACAATGGCACAGTGCCGGAGAGTTTGCATAGCGTAACAGAGAATATCCCTGGCCGTTCCCTGGACGATGTTTTCCACGAACTTCGGTCCGTAACTTTCCAATCGTTCCCATTTTTTAGTTGTTCCGATGCCTTCGTAGGTCACAGATTCCCCGCCGAACTGATTCTCCCCAATCTGGGGCTTCACATAGGAAAGACGCCGCCCGCTGGGCAGTTCGATGAACAACACACCGCTCTTGCAAGAGAAGCGAATGTTGTTCACCCAGACGGGGATTCTCTGTTTGATGGTGGTCTTCACCGCCCCATCTACCTGCCACCAGAAATCTACGATGTGGGGATTGGCTGACCGCCAGGACTGAACCAGGTTCCCCAGCTCCTCTTCCGGGATTCCCATATCCAGAGCCCCCATGGCCTTTAATGCTCCCACAGATCCGCCATAGCCGCAGGCCAATTCTGCAATTTTCCCTTTCTGGCGGAGATTCCCATTGATGCCATGCCTCACAACGGGCACCCCAAACATCTGACTGGCCGTTGAGCAGTAAATATCCTTTCCAGCTGCAAAAGCTTCAGATTTCCACCTTTCCCCTGCCAGCCAGGAAATGACCCGGGCCTCGATGGCCGAAAAGTCCGAAACCACAAACTTCATCCCCCCCCCGAGGTACAAAGGCCGTACGGATCAGCTGGGACAGAACATCCGGGATGGACTCATAGAGCATGTCCAGGGCTTCGTAGTTTCCCTGGCGCACCAACTCCCGGGTCTCGGATAAGTCCGGCAGATGGTTCTGGGGAAGACTTTGCAATTGGATGTGCCGTCCAGCAAACCGTCCAGTCCTGTTGGCTCCATAAAACTGGAACATACCCCTGGCCCTGCCATCCTTACAGGCCGTCATTTCCATGGCCTGGTATTTCTTCACCGAGGACTTGGCCAGTTTCTGCCGGAGCAAGAGAACGCTGCGCAAAGCCTCCTGGGCCGTTTTCAAAAGCTCCTGCACATTCTTCTTTCCCAGGGAATCCGTCTTCATACCGTGTTGTTCCAGCCAGTCCAGCATTTGAAGGACAGAATTGGGGTTCTCCAGGCCGGTCCGTTCCTTCAGGGCAGCCATCAGGCTTTCCCAGCTTTAAGCATCCAGGGCCACCGCTTGTCTGGCCAGTTCCAGATCAATGGCGATACCCCGATCGTTGATTTCCTGGTCCAAATGGTATTCCTCCCGCACTTTTTCTGGCACCGGGTACTTCTGCAGCCTCTGCTGGATGGCCATTTCCACTTCCACGTCCCGTTTGTTGTAGGATTTGAACAGGTTCCATTTGTCCAGGGCATGCTGGGGAAGGTTCCTTGTCCGGCCGCCATTGGTCTTGGTTTCCTTGCAGGGAACGCAAAAATACCGGATCAGCTCCCGCCCTTCCTTCATCTTCTGATTGTCCAGATTCAGCACGGCTCCTACTCCCTCCAAGGAAAGAGGCAGCCCCAGATAGGCGGACCAGACCATGGAGCACTTCCATCCGGCCGGATTCAGGAACCGGGCACATTCCTGGGATAAAGGATGCTGGTCATAAAAGGGGTCCAAGCTCCTCCCCAGGTCGGTGAGGTGCCGGGACAAACACACCCGTTCGAAATTGGCATTGAAGGCCCATTTGGTAACGGTGTCATCGGTGAGAGCATCCAGGATTTCTTCCGGGATGGATTCTCCCTGGGCCAGATCGACGACCTGCACGGGTCCCCCATCCACTGCATACCCGAAAAGGAGGATTTCAAAGGCAGGTGACTCCGCATATTTATATACGCCGCACTTGGCCAAATTCAAATCACTGTACGTTTCCAGATCTAACGAAAGGCTTTTCATAAGGTTCTCCTTATAAGAAAAGGTGGCAGAACGCATCCTGCCACCTTTTTTCTCCTATCTACTTACGCAAGAAAATCGTCCTCATCCACTGTAGCAAAGTCGTCTTCTGCCCGAGGTTTGCCGCCCAGGGGTTCCCCGTCCCGAATCTTCTGCAGGTTGTTCAGGCTGCAGGCAATGCCTTTGTTGCCATTGCTGTTGAAGGCATAGAAGCTGATGGAGGCACGGCCGTATACCCCAGAATACACTTCGGAGCGCTCCAGAATGTGCTGACAGTCGGCATCCACAATGCCCGGCTGGCTGGCAGAGTTGGCGTTGATGAAGAAGCTGTCTTTATAAGCGTCATCCCCCGGCCGTTCCAGATCCCCGTCCCGAAGCGGGGTCTTAATAGCTTCCAGGGCCGGTACCACCCGGCTGTTCCCCTTCAGTTTTCCTTCTCCTTCCTGGTAGGCAGCTTTAATGGCGGCCCGGACTTTTTCCACCGTCTTGATGTCAGACTTGGGGATGATCAGACTGATGCTGTATTTGGGTGTTCCCTCATTGATGGATTTGGGTTCCCACACATTGGCATAACTCCAGCGGGTATTCACCCCGGTGATCACTTTGCACGGATTCACATAATTCTTAGACATACAAAATTCCTCCTTACTTTTCTTTTCCAAAATCATCAGCCGCCGTATGCATAGCCGGCCGTTTGTCCGTTTCCGGAACCAGGACCGGTTCGCCCTGGGGCTTTTCAATCAGATCGGCCAGCAGTTCATCAAACCTGCGCTTCCCGAGCAGTTTGGTCAGGGCTGTAATCCCCAGGAGTTTCTTCTCATAGGGAGAATACCCGGTCTCTTCCACTTTGGCTGCCACAGCGTCTTCGTTCACATACCGCCGATTGGACCGGCCTTCCACCACTTTCCATCCTGCCCAGTTCTTGCTGGAAAGAGCCTGCTGCAGTGCATAGTCTTTCACGTCCCCAACTCAGCTCACCAGTTCATCGGCTTTGGCCAGGATGGCTTCTACTTCTGGTTCTTCCAGTGTGGAAGACATGGCAAAGTCGTACTTGGCCAGCTCCAGGTTGTACTCAGCCCGCTTCCGACAGGTGGCTCGGATCTTGCAGAACCGGCAGTGATCACCGGCTTTGTACTCCCCTTCCCCCTTGGCCGCCAGTTCTGCAGTAGGCTTTAGCACCGTTTCCGCCCATTGAAGCAATTCTTCTTTGGACAGGGTGCAGGTACTTACGTTTTCCCGCCTTGGCTGGAAGATGGTCATGGATACTTTCTGGATATCATAGATGCCGTCAAAAAGATCCAGCGCCCCCAAGGCATAGCACATCATCTGGGGATTTTTTCCTGCGTCCACCAGGACCCCCAGCCCGTGTTTGTAGTCGATAACGGTGAGGGTGTCATCCGCCACAATCAGGCAGTCCCCGGTTCCGTATCCTTCCGGCACCCACCGGGAAAAATCCAACCGCTGTTCTACCAGAACCAGAGGATCCTTACAGACAACTTTAGTCGCAGCCAGACTCTCCAACACAAATTGGGTATAGGCATCACTGCATTCGGCCATTTCTTCATCGAAATACGTTAGGTTCTTGGTGTGGTCCTTTTCTTTCTGCCCCAGGGCTTTTTTCACCTTGAATTCGCAAAGTGCATGGGCTTCCGTTCCCTGCCGGGCAAATTCACTTTGCACATCTGGCAGCTTGGCACATTCCAGGGCCGAAGGGGGACAGGCCAGCCAGCGGTAACTGGAAGAAGCAGAAAGCACCGCATGGTTACCCGGCATGGCCCATCACCTCCAGGTCTTTCAGGAAGTCTTCATACTTTGCCGCATCCAGGCCGGACAGTTTTTCCACCCCGTACCGATGGAGCAGATTCCGGACCTCTTCCGTAAACCCCTGCTGGGATTTATCCGCAGCCACTTTCCGCACTTCTTCCAAGGTGAACCTCTGGGAAGCAGGTTCTTGCTTTGAGAGTTCAGGGATGAGGGCATTCTCTTTGGCCTGCAGGATTTCTGCAATCTTCAAAAGGATTTTTCCACAGGTTTCCAGTTCAGCGGCCAGACTGGCCAAGGTTTCTTTTGTCATTGCGATTGACTCCTTTCGCTTTTCTCTTCATCCGCAGCATCATCAGGTTCCGAGCAGCGCGTTCGGCTGTGTCGCTGATTTTCATCAGCACCCCAGCCAGCTCCCGGTCCAGGGCCTGGCTCCGGCTTCTCAGCATTTGTCCATTTTCCATGGTTTGTCCTCCTCTCCAGGGGCTTCTTCCTTTGCCCTTCACCCCTAACAGGACAAGTTCTCTGGGGATAGGTACCCATTTTCCAAAAATCCGGCCAAAATTTTTCCAGCCGGATCTTGGGTTCCCCTTACCGATAGTCCTTCAGCTGTTCCCGAAGCTGTTCCAGCAACCGATGCTTTCTTTTGTTGACCCCTTTTTGAGAAAGGCCCACTTCCCTGCCAATGGCCGCTTCGCTGATGCCACTCATGGCCATCTGCAAGATGATCCGGTCCAATTTTTCCAGCTTGGCCAGTTCACGCCGCAGGGCTGCCAGCAGCTCCTCTTTCTCCAGGATTTCGTCCAATCCCGTTTGTCCGGTTTCTTCCCTAAATCCATATTCCCTTTCACACAGTCGTTCGTAGGAAACGGGTGTATCCCAGCCCTGGGCGGACGGGTCCACTCGGTGTTCCTCCTGGGCCATTTCCCGCTTCCGGCGTTTCTTAGCCAGCCGCTGCTGCCGCTTGTCTTCCTTCCACTCCGGACGCATATAGGCCTCATACTGCTCTTTGGTTGCCGGGATGAGAATGGTACGGACCCTCCGGTTCCCGATTTTCGACCACATCCGTGGTGCGTCTTCAAATTCTTTCGTGATGATGGTTCCCCTCCTTCACTTCCAGGGGAATAAAATACTGCTGTTTGACTCTGGTTTTCTCTTGATTGGCCATGTGCGGACTCCTTCGCAAAATGCGAAGCGAAGATCCACACAGGCAGCCTGTCTTTATTGACCATAAGATGCATCTCCGCTTCCATGGTCAACCACCCCAGTAGGCTGACGGTATATAGGGCCCGGCTCGCCGCTCTGGGCACTCCCGCGTCCGGAAATGAACCTTGAGCCGGGAATCTGGCTGTACTTTCTTGTTTCAACAAGTTACTTTTTGAACTTGCTGAAACAAAAAAACGGAGCCATCTACATAACCTTTCGGTCAACGTAGATAGCTCCGTTTGACAGCTCTGTATAAAAAATAGGGCCGCACAGGTAACTTCTATTTTCTGGAATTTGTATGTTTCGCTGCATCCACTTGGGTCACAATGTCTTCCCAAGGAACCTGAACCAGCTGCTTTTTACTGGTTTTCAATTCAATGGTCACCCTACCTTCTTCCACGATGGCATCAAAGATCCTTTCCCCATCCTCAGACCCATCGTGCAGGTTTCTGATGTGTTTTCTTACTTTTCCCATGTAGCCTACCCCCTCGGATTGTCTTTGTCTTTGCTTTTTTGTCATGAACAAATGTTCGCTTATGAATTTATTATAGTACAAGTTGAGGTTTTTGGTGGGGAAATTTTTGAGTCAGTTTCCTAAAACCTTAAGGAACAATCCTAAAATTACCCATAAAAAAAATCCCGTCAGGTCCTCTTTTTAATAGGGTCTGACGGGTCTTCTATTGATTGTCACCTGGAATTCTCCCGGAAGATACAGCCCGTTCCAACAAGATTCGTTTTTCTTCTTTGCTCAGATTGTGCTGACGGGAAAAGGTATAAATACTGTTCTGGGTGAGGATGGTATCTTTTTCCCCGCCCGGCTCCCAATCCCCTACAATGCAATACATCCATTTGCCTACACCTACCAGCATATGGAAGAAAACCTTGCCCGGAGCTTTATGTTCGGATTCAAACAGGACGATCAGGCCTTCCTGCCCCACAAAATCCGTCCGCCAATCTCGATAAGGCTGCTTATGATAACGGTCCTCCGCTGAAACGAGTTTTCCAAAGAAACAGTCTTTGAATCTGGCCATCTTGTTTCCTCATTCTATCCCAAAGTGATCTTCTACAATCTTCTTCAGCTGCTTTTCGATTTCCGAAAACTCCTGATTCAGATCCAGGGTCTTTACGGAAATCTGATTTCCGCTCATTTGATATATATTGTCCGGGACAAGCTCCTCATCTGTCTTTGCATAGAGAAGCATACCCGATACCTTGTATCCGGTTCCTGAAAGCTGAGCTTTCTTGTTCTTCACGTAGGTAAAGATCTGGTACAAGTTGCCGGAATGAAGTGTTTGCACACCATAGTTTGTTGTCTGCATTGTCCGTCTGTAATATTTGGCATCAATGATCAGGATCTGCTGCCCATAGGTTAAGGTAATGTCCGTCTGCATAACTGGAAGCAATGCATCATAGCCGTCATCCAGCTGCCAAGGAATCTGGGCAGCTCTTGACGAAAATTCCTTGATCCGCTCCCCAAATTCTTGTGCGTAATATTCCAAAATAAACTTCTCATACAGCCTGCTTATCCGCTTCTCATCGACAAAATGCGCCAAGTGGTATTCACCCTTTTCCGTCGTCATCAGGGACCCTTCTATCAGCAGCTGACAAATCCCAAGAAGCAGCTGGTAGGTCCGGTTGTTCCTTTGAAAACGAATATCGGACCAGCGGATTCCAGACAATTCTATTTCATCTACTGCAGAAAAATAGAGCATTTCCTTTTTGAGCTCCGCTTTATATCTTTCATCCACATCCTTTTGCCGCAGCAGCAATAGAACTGTTGATTTCAGGATCTGGTTCAGCAGATTGTTCTCAGACAGTTCATCATAATCGCAAGTCACACACATCCGGTGTTCCAGCTTGTTCCGGATGGTCCCCGGCATATCGATTTTCCCTCGTACAACGGAAAGCGGCTCCACCCGGTTTATATACGTTCGATAAAGGCCTTGCTTCAGCTGCATACCAATGCCCTTGGACAGGATGGCCCCGAAGAGATTATGGATATTGTCGAAGGATTCCTTCTGGATATCATCGTACACGGATTGTTTTAACGAGGTGAAAGCATAAGACAGCATATAGTAGATGTTCTTGATGAATATGCTCCTATCCTTTATCATTGAAACACTCCGTGGAGGATATTCTCCCAGCGCTGCACCTTGCTGTCGTCATCAAACCAATACTCGGAAAGCATGGGAAGGATATCGTAATCTACTACGGATTGCATCCATTCTTTCGTACAGTTTTCCTTCGTCCTTCCGCAGAAATAGCTGTGTCCGATGCAGAACCCTTTCCCCAGGGACTTATCCCGCATTATTGCTTCGTTCAGCTCAACAATCTTTGAAACCAATTCATCAAAATTTTCGTTTTCCAGCGACTTTTGATAAGCCCGGAAGCCTTCGGATCCAAATCCCGGATCAATCTCAAAGAAGCTGAATCTCCGCCGCAGGGCATAGTCAATCATAGCAAGGCTGCGGTCTGCCATATTCATCATCCCAATGATATACAGATTTTCTGGGACTGAGAACGGCATGCCATTATAGGCAAGGGTTGCCTTCTTGCCACGATAATCTTTTTCAATCAGCATCAACAGTTCTCCGAAAATCTTACTCAGATTTCCTCGGTTGATTTCATCGATAATAAAGAAATACTTCTTATCCGGCTGGTTCTCCGCCTTCTTACAGAACCGGTAGAATACACCATGTTTCAGTTCGAAAGAATCGCCCACTGGTTTGTATCCCATCAGGAAATCTTCATAGGTATAATTCTGGTGAAACTGTACGAATTCAATTCGACTGTCATCCTTTTCCCCCATCAGCAAATATGCCAGCCGTTTGGCAGCAAAAGTCTTGCCCACACCGGGGGCACCCTGGAGAATCACATTCATCTTATTGCAAAGTACACCTGCCAGCCTGTCGTACTTTTCTTCGTTCATATAGACTTCAGAGAGAAAATTCTTTTTGGTGTATGGGGAATTTTGTACTTCCGGAGGCAGCGGATTTTCATCACGAATGATATCCATGATGAAATCATATTCCTCTTTGGTCAATTTGAAAAAACTGCCGTTTGGATTTTGAAAGAACTCCATTTTCTGAAGTTCTGGACATGCTTTCAATTCTTGATAATCAATAGGATTCGCAAGGGACTCCGTTTTTTTAAAATAAATCTTCTGCCCATCATTAGATGCACTGACTTTTGCCAGTGCTACAATCTGTTTCACCGGGTTAGACTCATATCCAATGACAAAATCACCAGTCCTAGCATCCATGAAATTCTGGAAAATACGACGCTTATGGCCATTCTCATTGTATAGAGTATAATTCTGTACTCCACCAATTTGCAGATCGGAAAAGCTCCAAATCTTCGGATTCGCATTCAGCCACCAGTAACCTTGATCCTCATTATTATTGCCATACAAGTCATTTAAACTCATATCAAAGTATGGTTTCAATATCAGCTTCTCAAAAAGTTTTTCTTCTTTTGTTCCTACTCTGATACATGTGGAATTATCGTTTGGTGTCCACCATTTCTGTACTCCTTTATAAGCTGAGGTATCCCTTGAATCTGCTATTTTTTCATAGCTTCTCTCAACCCAACCATTGGACTGCTCCGGATTCGGCACAGCCGTATCACTGGTAAACCTTCCCAGCAAGTTGATACTGTTTCCGTTGCAAAGATAAAAATAATCCCCTTTCCTGATTACATCAGTAAACTGCTGGCCCTGCGATTCCCCAGAAGTCCCCTTTGGCGCAGTCTGCTCGTGAACAACGACCACTTTTCTTGCCTCAAACAGGCTGCGGTTCTGTTCAGAAATAGCACCATGGCTGATTTTCCAGATTGACGGAGTATGATCACCGCACTTTGCATAATTTTGGGAAATATAAAATCCAATATCAACAGTCAGAGTCTTTAATTCCGGATCCGGATAACACGATTCAGTAATCTGGGATTTGAAAAGATTGACCAGTTCCGTATCTTGTTTCAACTCCGCACACATGCCATTATATAAGTCAAAGAAGCTGCGCAGATTTTCATTATAGGCACCCTTCTTGAAAGAATAACTGCTTTTCAACTTATCTGATACAGACTTTACTTCATTATACTTATATGTGTAATATTTATCCGGATAACGCAACCATAAATAAGTCGTAATGGCATTTTCATACTGATAATGCTGTTTGGCCCCATTTCCATATTTTTCAAGCAATCCATCTGCCTGCTTCTTAAAATTGCCAATCCTCTCATATACATCTTTGCTCTCATCAAACAAATCCATGTACATAGAGCGCACTTCTTCCGGAGCCGCTTTGGCAAAGCCTATAATCATCCCTGCTGGAAAGTTGTTCATGGATGTCAGCAGATTCCCTGTCTTTGCTAGAGAACGTCCGAGCATATCCGAAAAATCCTTTGCCTGGATATCCCAGTTGTCCTGAAAGGTTTTGACCGCTTCCCACTTGTATTTTTCCTCTTCCCAATGCTTTTCCAGGAAATCCTTTTTGTATTGGACGAGCACTGTTTGCAAACGAGATTGATTAAACATCGACCCAGCCTCCACTGCTTTTTTATTTGTTGATGGTAAGATCGGCAAATCTGACGCGAACCGCCGTAAATTTTGATGAATCACTACTCATCGTCACGGTCCCCTTAAAAGCCCCAAAATAAGCCTTGCTTCTTTACGCCAGGGTTAGTCTTCTCTTTTAAATTGCGTTCATCAGACTTAGCAGATTCTGATAGGAATCCACCTGGTCATATACCACATCATCCTTTGAAATCTCATTGAAAAGTTTCTTGGCACAGGTAATCTTAGCCTGTTCAATGGGACGCAAATCCAGGCTTTCCATAGAGCCTTTCGTTTCAGCCACGAAGTAGATATGCTTTACAGTTCCCTTCTGAAAGGCTATTGCCCAGTCCGGCGCATAGCTGCCTACAGGAGTCGGAATCTGGAAGCCCCGCGGCAGCTTGGCATATACCACCACCTTATCATCCAGATCCATGTCTTCTGCAAATTTGCGTTCCACGGATTTTTCTGCCGTTCCATCAGCGAAAACATAATCCTGCACATTCTTCTTCGCCAGATAGGCTTTGGAAAAGTCCTTATTCTTTTCGGCTGTAAAGATGGTCGAATCGTAGGACCCGTCGGTCTGATTATAAGTAATATCATTGACAATCATGGCAGCTTTTTCTTCATTGATCAGCTTCGAAACCTTGGAAATAAACTCCTCAGGATTGTACCGATACATGATGAACTTGAGAGGAGAAATTCCTTTCAGGATTGCAGCAGCCGTTCTTCTGGTCAAATGGGTCCTACCCCCAATCTGACCAATCAGATCATATTTGACCTGGCTGGTTTCCCCTCGTTTGAGGTTATAGGTGTGGCTCTTTTCAGCAAGCCCTGCCCGTCCTTTACTTTTTCCGCAGACCAGTCTTCCCCCTGGGTTCCCCGGGTCACCGTGTACTGAAGCTCGGTAACAAAAAGTTTATCATCAATATGCCGGATTGCATTCCGAATCAGCTCATTGCTGTCAAAATGCACAGAATAACTCCATTTGTGATTGATGTAATTCCAGAGCGTCTGGAATTCTTTCTTGAAGAAATTGTCATTCAGCCCATTCTCCGGAACCTTTGTCACATGGCCATCCTCAATCATACCGTCAAGCGCATGTTCATCAAAGATACCCTGCACCAGCGCATGCACGCCATCCCCGATATGTTTCACTTTATTCGGCAGCGGAGCCAGGGAATGATTCTCAGCATCTGCCCGATACTGATCCGTGACATGACCGTCTTCGTCAATGTAATCATTTTTTACCAGATAGGAATAAATTGCGTTTGCCTCGTCTCTGGTAACGGTGATGGTATCATCACCGACTCTGAGACGCTTGCCTGCAAAGTATTCCGGTGCTGCCTTAGTGGGCCGCTCATACAGGTCGTCCCTGATTTCCTTCTGCAGAGAAGAAACAAAGTCCTTATAGCCATCACTGGCAATAACGGTCAGCTTGTTAACTTCCTGTACCTCTGAGCCAAGAACGTGCTCATCCATCCGGTCGCCGGATTGGTTCACGCAGAGTCGAAGGCCGCGGCCCACTTCCTGCCGCTTGTTGGTTGTCGAATCGCCGCCATGCTTCAGCGTGCAGATCTGGAAAACATTCGGATTATCCCAGCCCTCCCGCAAGGCGGAATGGGAGAAAATAAAACGAACCGGGTTGTCAAAAGACAGCAGTTTTTCCTTATCTTTCAGAATCAATTCGTAGGCAGACTCATCATCGCTGATATCAGAGCCACGTTTCATATGACTGTCAATCTTGTGGCCTTTTTTGTCGATGCTGAAATATCCGGCATGGGTAGCATGCACATCGATGCGGCGCAGATACTGCTCATAAGGCGTATCGAACAGAGTCAGATATTCATTCAGAATCGCTGTATATTCCTCTTCAAAAATCCGGCCATATTCCGAATTTACTTCGTTCCCATCGGCATCATACTTCCGGTAATTCTCCACCTTATCGATAAAGAACAGGGAAAGGGTCTTGATGCCGCGATTATACAGTTCCTTTTCCTTTTCGAAATGGGACCGGATAGTCTCGCGGATCTGTATACGGCGAATATCCTTTTCACTGACATCGCCCAGAACTTCGCCTGTGTGAATTTCCATGCCATTGGTAAATGTCACAGTACCCCTGATGGGGTCAATCTCACTGATATGATACCCCCGATACTGCTCCATTCCTTTCGAAAGAGCATACAGGTCATCATCCACACCTACGATTCTGGTCTCCCGATTGATGGACTTCTCGTAGCGGATTTCAAATTCCAGGCGCGCCATGGGCGGTTTCTTCGGGGATATGACGATATTCTCCAGAAACAGGTAGCCGTCTGTTCCCCGGAGATTCTTGATATCGAAACCCTTGACCTCGATCTTTTTGACCAGCTTCATCCGGTAGGCGTCCAGCGCATCCAAAACATACACCAGATCATGATGCTCTTTATGGGTGGCGGAATAATGCAGCGTAAACAGTGGATGGAATTCCTTCAGGGATTCCTGCGTCTTTTTGCCGCCCATTTTCTGCGGTTCGTCCAGAATCACAATGGGCCTGTTGGCCTGGATCACATCGATGGGCCTGCGGCCGCCAAATTTCTCCGGCAGCTCCATGTGGATCCTTCGGGCATCTTTACCCCGGGCATTGAAGGCCTGTACATTGATAATCATGACAGAAAGATCTGCGCTGGAACTGAATCGGTCAATGTCCGTCAGATTTTTGGAGTTATACACAAAGAACCTTGCCTTTTTCCCGTACTGCTCCATGAAGTGGTCCTGCATCATCTGGAAACTCTTCTGCACACCTTCCCGGATGGCAATGGAGGGGACTACCACAATGAACTTGCTCCACCCATACTGCTTATTCAGCTCGAACATGGTCTTGATGTAAACATAGGTCTTTCCTGTACCCGTTTCCATTTCCACATCCAGAGAGCAGGCCCCCATATGCCGGGCAAGAGAAGAAGATTCCTTAATATTGCTGCCCTTTTGGACTTCCCGGATATTATGAAGAAGCTGCACCCCGTTCAGCGAAACCGGTGCATTGGCAAACCCCATGAAAAGATCTTCATCAGACTGCTGCCAGTTAAACAGGTTGCGATCATCATCCTGGGTTCCAACATCCCGCCGGTAGCCGCCCCTGTCCTGAAAGGGCTGGCCGGAGAATACTCTGACTACGCTGTTTACAGCATCCGTCTGGTACCCCTGTATGGTGAATTTAAATTTCATGGCAGCCATATCACAGCACCTTCCTTACCGTTTGCGGACTATAGGTATCAAAAATCTGCTCGAAGTTTGCGGCCACACTGTCAGAGCTGAAAGAACTGTCACGGAATACCGCATAGAAAGGATGCTTTCTGGCAATGGCCGTCACAACATCATCGGTCACATCCCTGTCAAAGCAGGCAATCAGATAGCCATCGGCCACAGAAAAAACCTTCTTCCCTGCAATTTCTTCCTCTTCCACCTTGGAAGACAGCAATACCCCCAGATCCAGCATGACCTGGATCAAAAGGTCCTCCGGTGTACGGTCTTCTTTGATGTTGTCCGTAAAAAGATCCAATTCTCCTTGTTTTACATCAGAAGGTTTGTAATACACATCCTTCATATTGGAAGAGTCTACCCTGAAGCAGCGGAAGCCGTAGTCAATATCAGCCCCCGTTTCCTCTTTGATTTTCTTGCCGGCGCGACGGATACGCTCTTCACCGATATCGCAGATGGTCTTGTAACCTTCTTTGAAAGCCTGACTTTTACTGTCGCATCTTTCTGGTAATTGTACAAGGATGAATTTTCTATTCCCACGATTCTCCGCATTCACTTGCATAGTTGCCTGCGCCGTTGTAGCAGAACCAGAAAAGAAATCAATAACAATTGAATCCTCTTCCGCGCCTAAAGTTAGCAGAGCAGCAATCAATGAAACAGGCTTAGGGAAATCAAAACATCTTTTTTCAAACAGTCGCTCCACCTCTAAACTTGCACGCTGATTTGTTCCATATTCTATACCCCAGAAATCATTAGGTATAGCGCCTTTGCTTTCAGAAAGATATATTTTTCCGTAAGGCTGCTCGTCCCCACCACTCGTCCAGTAAATGGCTCCTTTGGAATCTAAGGCTCTAAATTCTTCTTCAGTTTTCATCCAAGGACCATTTAATATATTTCCTGATTTTGTAGTCACAGGATAATGATAACGTCCGCGTGTTTTATCAAGCAAGATAGCACGTCTAAACAGCCCTTTTTCGTCCCGATACCTATATTCTGCCTTTGCCTTATCTGTGAGGGGCAACTTACCAAGTCCAAGTGAGCTAATATTTTTTGCAAAGCAAAGAATATACTCCTTAACTCGTGCTATCTTTCCTATATTAGGCTGATTATCAGTTCTACGCCAAGCAATTTGAAAGACGAAATTCTGAGAACCAAAAATCTCATCACATATCTTTTTAAGATTTTCCTGCTCGTTATCATCTATGGAGATGAATATCACTCCATCCTCTGTAAGCAAGTCCTTTGCAATCCGCAGACGAGGATATAACATATTCAGCCAATCTGTATGAAACCGACCATTGCTTTCGCTATTCTGCACCAGTCGATTTCCTTCTTCATCGGTCTGCCCACTGTTCTCTGCATAATCCTCGGCCTTCTGCGAAAAATCATCTTCGTAAATGAAGTCATTTCCCGTGTTATAGGGGGGATCAATGTAAATCATCTTCACCTTCCCCAGATACGTTTCCTGCAGAAGCTTCAGGGCATCCAGATTATCCCCTTCGATATAGATATTCTCAGAGTCCGTTCCTCCGGGGGTTCCATCCCTGCCCACAGATTTTTCCTTTTCAAAACGAAGGGTCTTGGCAATGGGCGCATTTGCAAGAACCACGGCTTTTCTCTTATCAGGCCAGGTAAACTGGTACCGTTCCTGGCCATCGTCTACCACCTTGGCATTGATTTCCTGCATCAATACATCCTTGTCGATAGCCCGGACCGTGTTTCCATTCTCATCTTTGGCTTCCGTCACCGCATCCGGAAACAGGGCCGCCAGCTTCTTATAGTTTTCTTCTGCCAGATCCGGCGTATGCATTTTAAGCTTGTCCATGGGTAATTTCCTCCAGTTGTTTTTTATATTCCTGCAGTTTTGTATATAATTCAAACCGCTTCTTCGGCTGCTGTTCCTTCCAGGCAGCTTTTTCTGTTTTCTGAATGACCATATGCAGCCGATTGATTTCGTCCTGCATTTTTAATTGTTCGTGAATGGTCTGATCCTTCCGGCTCAGCACAGTTTTAGAAGAGATGGCAGTCTGCCTGACCAGATTATCCCATATCTCATCCAGCGTATTTCCGGAAAGCGTCAACGACAGATCCTTTTCTTTCATCCAGTCGGTCCTATACAGCCTGCTCTGGTAGACTGCCAGCTGGAATTCATTCCCATATATGAGAAGAAAAATCAGTTGATGAGGATTTTGCCGTGCAATGGCCTCCACAATCTTTCCATCAAAGTTCTGCTTCTTAAGGGTAATGGATAAGAGCATGATTTCTTTTATCTCGCTATCCCTGGCGAGATTCAGATTCTTTCGGGTCAGACTGTTTTCCAGAATGATGCAGTCCACATCTGACACGAATTTTGATTTCAGTGCGGCAGACAGGGGCAGGTGCTTATAAAACGCTTCCTTAGGAAGTCTTCGCTTGACCAGGGTATTTCCCGGAAAGTCTATCATTTACATCACCACCATAAAACAGATCAGCTCAAAATCTTCCAAGCCGGAGAAACCGCCAGACTGGAAGGTTGTCTCGCCGGCAGAAAAGAAGCTCGAGATATCTTCTTCCTCTTTGGCCTCTATCATTGAACTGATGGCATTTTCAAGGAGTTTGGAAACCCTCGCCATATTCCGGCCGTCTTTCGTTTCTTTGTTGAACCGATGACACAGCACCGGATCCGGTGTATTCTTTCCTTTGGCAATATGCCGCATTTCATCCAATGTCTCTTTGGGCTGCAAATGGTTAGTGATGATTTCCCCATCGTTTCCCACGTATACCATATAAAAGGGATGCAGGCGGTTTTGATTTTTTATGTTTATTTCTGCATTTACATTTTTCAGTACAAAGATGACTCCCGGTTTTTCCCCCTTGGTTACTGCATGAATGCCCAAAGGAATATGATCGATATCCGGGTGCTCTTTCATATAGGCCAAAAGATCCATGCGGAAATCATTGAGCCCCAGGTCGGTAATGGAAATGCCGCTGGTCATATCTTCCAGATCAACCACTTCTTCCTGCAGTTTTTTCAGCTGCTCTTTCCGGTATTGCAAGTCTCCCTTTTCGTCCTGATTGATTAAATCGTCGTCTCCGGTGGAAGTCATGACGGAAATCCGCATCCGCGTCTCGACTCTTGCCTTCAGATTGATATATTCATCCAGGGTCAGATCAGGCCAGAAGTTTACCAGCTGGATTTTCTTGTTCCGGCTTCCAATCCGGTCGATTCTCCCGAACCGCTGGATAATCCGGACAGGGTTCCAATGGATGTCATAATTGATGCAGTAATCACAGTCCTGCAGGTTCTGCCCTTCAGAAATGCAGTCAGTGCCAATCAGGATATCGATGTTGTTATTTTTATCCTGGGGATAAAGGAGATCTCTGTCTTTGGAAATGGGAGAGAAACAGGCCAGCACATGATTCATTTCCGGCTTGAAATCCGGTATGGTTGTCCGCCCCTCGATGCTGCCTGTAACAAGAGCTGTGTGAAGGCCCAGTTTCTTTGCTTTGGGTGCCAGATTCTCATAGAGGTATTCAGCCGTATCGGCAAAGGCCGTAAAAATTAAGATTTTCCGATTTCCCGGATTGATGGGATTGGCTTCTTTCTCGCGGATGACTTTGAAAAGCTGGTTTAGTTTATAGTCATATTCCGGCGTAATGTCCTTTAACATGCTGATCAGAAGGGAAAGGGTCTCCATATCCGCCTCTATATCCCTTTGCCAGGAAATATAATCCATATCTTTCAGGTTAATCTGCAGTTTTTTTCCAACCGAGAAAAAATCGGTGTTCTGATCATCTTCATCAAATTCTCCGGCGGCTCCGGACAGATCTGTCATTTCCTTTAAGCTGCCTGCCCCATTTTTGATGAATGAATCGATGATCTGATCCGTATCTTTCAGATACTGATAGATCTTCTGTACCGTCAGCAAAAAGGAATGAACAGAGCTTTCCATGCGTTTCAGAAGATTGATGCTCATGAGGCGCTGGATACCTGCTTCACGGCCCTTCCGGAAATTTTCTGTTTCTTCCTCAGACAGATATTGTTTCATCTTACTGGGGAAAATATATTGGGTGGGTGTATAAATGGTGAGCCGTAACTCCGACAGGCACTCATAAACTTCTTTATAGTTAATGGCATCCTTTTTGTCCGTCAGTTTCGGATACAGGGAAATCGGTTTGTTTCTGGCCGGGAAATTCCCAATGTCCCTTGTATCATAATATTTCTGGATATGATGCCGGGATCTGGCAATGGTGACGGCATCCAGCACTTCAAAAAAGTCAAAATCCAGCTGGGCAAGCAGATTTTTTGTTGTCCGCTCTGTTTCCGGAAGTTTGCACCAGGCATTATAAACTTTCTGGGCCCTGCGGAAAATTGTGTCAATATCTGATTTTGTATCCAGCTTTTCATTGATTTCTTCCGGATTTCCTTCATAGGCCAGGGCCAGCTGATTTCGCAGATCATAGAAACGGTTGTTGACAGGAGTGGCAGAAAGCATCAGCACTTTGGTACGGACGCCGGGTTTTATAATCCGGTTCATGAGGCGCATATACCGGTTTTCTTTTTCTCCGCCATGGGTACCGGTGCCATTTCCGTTTCGGAAGTTATGACTTTCATCAATCACCACAAGGTCATAATTTCCCCAGTTGATTCGTTCAATTGGGAGACCGATTAGGGTCATCCCGCTGTTCCGGGAAAGATCGGTATGATAAAGTACATCATACCGGAAACGATCTTCTGCCAGAGGGTTATTGACCAGGTTGCCCCGATAGGTCATCCAGTTTTCAGAAAGCTTTTTAGGGCAGAGAACCAGTACATTCTTATTTCGACCTTCGTAATATTTGATGACAGCCAAGGCGGTAAAGGTCTTGCCCAAACCGACGCTGTCAGCCAGGATACAGCCATTGTATTGTTCCAGCTTATTGATGATTCCCAGGACCGCATCCTTTTGAAAGTTGTAGAGTTTATTCCAGATCTGACTGTTCTTGAATCCGGTCGCTTCATTGGGCAGGACATCTTCTGAAATATCTTCAAGAAATTCATTAAAAATGGTATAGAGCATCATAAAATAGATGAGTTCCGGAGAATTTTCCTGATACACCGAGGAAATCATATCAATTACATCCTCCGTCACATCGGAGAGTTTTTCTTCGTCATTCCAGACATGATTGAACATCTGTAAAAATTCCCGACTGGCAGGATTCTCAAATCTGGTGACCATGTTTGTCAGGCTGCTGCCTCGCTCACAGCCCAGATCAACGGTGGTAAATGCATTGAAGGGAAGGTATGTATACATCTGATCCGGGTTCTGCACCAGCAGAAAATGATTCATACTTTCATTCGTGGTATTGGATCGAAAACGAACCTTTTTCCTTATCCAGGCGGCACATTCTCTGGCAACAGCCTTTTGCTTCAGCTCATTTCGCAGACGTACTTCAAATTCTGTCCCATAAAGACTTTTCTCGCGCTGCAAACGGGGAATATAAAATTCCCGACGTTCTTTTGGCGTCTTTTCCGCAACAAATGTGGGCGATGTAAAAATAAACCGGAGTTCATCGCAGCTTTCAAGTTCTTTTTTCAGAGCCTGATAGGCATACATAGAAAAACAGGCAGCAGCAAGCGAAAGTTTACTGCCTGTTTTTATTTTCTTAGCCAAGTCATCTCGGACGACTTTCGTTGTATTATTAAACGTTTCCATTTAATTGACTCCCGGTATTTCCTCTGTTTGTCCTTTTATTCGAAGCACAGTCTTTACGCTTTTCTCAACTACACATTTCTATCATAGCCGCAAATTACTACTTTGTATATAAGCCAGGAAATTCCCAGCCATCTTTGAATTCTCCGTATCCCCGTTGGGTAGCGAAGACTTTGTCCTGGTTGATAATCAGTGCAGCCACAACGTTGACAGTTTTCAATGCTGTCTCCCCTTTTCCCCATATTTACAATATATTTTATTATATTATGGGAACTATGTAAATTTCAGAAAAACAAAAAAAGCCCGGGCAGGAACTCCCACCACGGACCATCTCCCTTGCCGTACTCTTGCCTGAGAGCAAGTTTTCCTATATCTGAATGTAAATTCACTTCATAACAAAAACGCCCCAAAAAGTTCTCTTTTCTTTCCTGATTTGCAAAGTTTCACGTGCGTTGTCCAGCGTACACAATATGTAGTCATCTTCTTCCAATAGGCCACTATATCTTGCGCTCGGTAGTAAAACAGGCGTTCTTTTCTTGTACATTTGTTTCTATTATCCCCAGTTTATGCGCCTCTCCAGGCCCGCGCACCTCGTAGTGCCGTGGCAGACAAAAAGCACGCGGTACATAGTTCCTCCTTTTGGCGGATTTCCGCCTGACTTCTTTTCTTCCAATATACCACATTTATACTATATTTTTAGATAGTATAGTAAAGATGGTACAGTAATTGCCCATCTCCTTCGATTTATCCATAACTCCTATAATAATATTATATAGCACCAATTACATTTTTTATGGTATCCTTTAGTTGTTGATAGAGATATTTGAATTACCCGACATACCCCCGTATGCAGGTCCGGGACGTCTCTCTCCCGGCATAGACAATCCCCCATGCAGGAAATCCATTCGGTTTCCATCGGGTTCATCACGGCTGCATCTGGCCGGAGCTCTGGAGGGAGGAGGAATGAAAGA
>OLWG01000352.1_pt1 | contig 22585 bp, 19 predicted proteins | sample 1673721 | NCBI WGS metagenome assembly OLWG01 (sample SAMEA103958125, study PRJEB25191) | human gut metagenome | reverse complement strand
ATAGCAAAAAAATAGATTTCAAAAACAAAAAAAGTACAAAAACATATTAGAGAAAACGCATAGTATATGCAAATAGGGAGAAACAGAAATGAAGAAGAACGTAAAGAACAAAATTCTTGCTTTTTCAATGGCATCAGCAATGATTGTTCCAAATGTTGCTGTTGTATTTGCGGAAGCACCAAAAGCTGGATTGGCTACAGTTGCAAAAGAAGCTAGCGAAACAAAAATAATTTTCGTAAATTATCTCGAAGGCGCTGAATTGAAAGCTAGCGAGCAGGTTAAAGTTCCTGTAGACGCAACATCAATTAACACAAGCCTTCTAAAGAATGTTCCAGCAGGCTATGAAACATGTGAAACAGGCGACTTACCACTTAATGAATCAGACTGCATTAACATTAATATTCGTAAAAAAACTACAAAAAAAATCTTTGTAAGCTATATCGATGAAAAAACTAATATGTCATTTGAAAATGGCATTGAAACAATTGAAGTTCCTGTAGATGCAACAACATTCAGCACAAGTTTACTTAAGAATGTACCAGAAGGATATGAACTTTGTGAAACAGGTGATGTGTATTTTGGCGATAATGACACACTGAATGTAAAAGTTCGTAAGAAGGCTGAAGAAAAGAAGACAATCAATGTAACTTATTATTATGTTGATGAAAAAGGCGAGAATATTTCATGTGGAACAGATTCAATTAAACTTGATGCATCTGCAACAACATTCAACACAAGTGCTCTAAAAAATGTTCCAGAAGGATATGAACTTTGTGAAACAGGTGATGTGTATTTTGGCGATAATGACACACTGAATGTAAAAGTTCGTAAGAAGGCTGAAGAAAAGAAGACAATCAATGTAACTTATTATTATGTTGATGAAAAAGGCGAGAATATTTCATGTGGAACAGATTCAATTAAACTTGATGCATCTGCAACAACATTCAACACAAGCACTCTAAAGAATGTTCCAGAAGGATATGAACTTTGTGAAATAGGTGATCACTATTTTGGCGAAAACGACACAATAAATATTGAAGTTCGTAAGAAGGCTGCACAGACAAGAACAGTTTATGTACATTATATTGATGCTGAAACAAAGATTCCATTTGAAAACGCTATTGAAAAGATCGAAATTCCAGCTGATGAAATTCATGTTAATACAAAAGATTTAAAGGAAATCCCAGCAGGATATGAACCAGTTGTTACTGGAGATCTTGATTTCTATAATACAGATGATGTAAACGTAGAATTACGTAAAATTGAAAAGGTTACAACATTGCATGTAAACTTCGAAACTGTTGATGGAACAGTAGTTGGTGAAAAGACATTTGAAAAGACTTCTACAGATGAAGAAAATGTAGTATTCGCTCTTGGTGATGATATTGTTCTTCCTGAAGGATATCACTGGGTAGATTATAACGATCAGATTAAGAATGTTACACTTCCAGCTGGAGCAACAGGTGGACATTGTATGTTCGTTGAACAGGATGAAACAAAAGCAGTTTTAACAGTTACATTCGAAACAAAGGATGGAGAAACAGTTGGAACAACTTCTGTTGCTAAGGAATTCACAGTTAATGAAAACGGTGATAAGGTTACAACATTTGTTCTTGGTAAAGATTTCACACTACCAGAAGGTTATCATTTAGCTGATGGTGTTGATCAAGTAACTGAAATTACAATGCCTGGTACAGTTGGCGGACATACAGTAATTGTAGAAAAGGACGCAGTTGCACCTACACCTACAGAAGATCCAAAGAAGGAAGAAACAAAGAAAGCTTCTAAGACAGCTGATACAGCTGATACATCTGATGTAGCCGCTTATGCAATTCCATTAGTAATGAGCATGGTTGCTATTAGTGCAATTGTTGTTGGTAGAAAAAAATTATCCTAATTAAAACTACTGCATAATTGATTATTTCAATTAAGTGTTGAAAGTAAGTATAAAATTGTCGGAGTTTATCTCCGACAATTTTTTCTAAGAGGAACTTTATGAAAAAGAAGAAAATAAAAAAAGGAAATCTACTATTTTTAGTTGGTTGTATATTATTGTTTATTTCAGTTATTACTTTTGTTATTATGTTTTTGTTAAATAGTCACAATAGTTCTGAAATGAAAAAGAAGATAGATGCAGCCCATAACTATACTGCATACCAGAATGTTGTAGTAACAGATAATAATTTGGATGGATCATTAAATGATGTACTTGCTGAAGGAATAAAAAAGTGGGTTAATTCAACATTAGGTATGGATGATTCTTACTCTTCTGACAGTAAATCAAAACTTTTAAGAAAATTCTATGATTCTATTGAAAATAGTGATCAAAAAAAGAAATTGACTGATATATTAACTGAATTTTATTCTGCTAAAACTATTACAACAGAAAATATTGACGTCTCTATAACAGAAGCTAAAGAAGCAACTCTAAACGAAAAATCTGTTGGTCTTGTAAATTGTAAAGCTACAATTAGTGGAACTAGAGATGGAATTGATTTTCAAAATATCTATGATCTATCTTTGTTACTTTCCTACGATACAGATCCAGTTGGCATTTATGTTGTGAAGAGTATTGTCAAGGAATAAGTTTTAATTATATCTTAATAATTTGACATCATTTTCGGCTTGCCAAATTCTGATGGCACTTATGGGAGCAAGTCATAGAACAAACTGAAAAGAGATAAGAATTGAAGCCATTTGAAATGATTTCGTTCTTATCTTTTTCTTTTGTTCGATTCAATACTGTAATCTACTATTTTTTATATAGTTAGCTTTCTATCGGTTACGATTAAACGATTAATTATTAAATGATTTATTGACTGTACTTCGTCTAATTTTTTGACTGCCAATATTGATACGACATATACATTCTACTCTTCGTATTATGATTTATATTCATCTTCAAAAAATAGTTAAAAAGCTTGCTTTTGTTAGCGTCAGGTTAATTTAACCATTCCGTGTCAGGAGAAAATCGCCAATTTTAGTCAAAAGAAAAAAGCCAGCACATCAGATGACTTTCAAAAATTCATTTATTACTTAACTGGATCTAACAAATCAGATGTACTTCCGACCTTCACCGCAACAGTTTCAAGTTTTCTGCCACGATAGCTTTTTCCATCCATCATGTAGACAATTGCGTTATCAAAGATTCGATCCAATGCACACAGCAGTGTGTCATCTTCATCAAAGTCCTCTTTCCATTGGGAAGGGGATTTATTGCTTGTAAAGATCATACAGTTCGGACCTTCTTTTGAAGCACGTCTGTCTATGACATCAAAGAAGATCCTTGTATTCTCTTTGTCAAACTTGCATCTTCCCATTTCATCAATAATAAGACAGCTTGGCTTTACAAGACCATTTGTCGTGCTTCCTACACTGTCATTCTTTCTTGCCTGGATAAGACGCTGATTGAGTTCTGTTGCCTTCAGGAAATAAACCTTATTTCCCAATTCGCAGCACGCTCTTCCAAATGCCATAGACAGGTGTGTCTTACCAATTCCTGGCGGACCGATAAAAGCAAGATTTCTGTGTTCATACAGCGGGGATAGTGTACTGAGATTCTTCAGCTTTTCCAGATTATTTGAATGCACATATGAGAAATCAAAATTACTGAAGGTTTTTGGTTCTGTCAGTGGAAGTCTGCTCAACTTCAGGCAGGTATTCACCACTGTCTCCTTTTTTCTCTCTTCAAGAATCTCAAAAAATTCTGTTGTTTTTTCAATCTCTTCCTGACTCATATTCAGCTTTGTAAAACAGCCTGCAATTTCTTCGGCAGATATGCTCAGTTTCAGATAATCTGCAATTTCTGCAATTTTATCGTATGATGACTCAGCCATTCCACTTTACCATCTTTCCAAAATCAAACTTTTCAAAGCCTCGTGCAGGTACTGTTTCTTTCTTTTGAGTAATAACAGCCTTTACTGGCGCAGTCGGCAGTTCTTCAGGTTCCTTAATTGCATACTGATCATGTGCATAGCTGTCTTTGCGGCTCCATGTAATATTATGCACCGCAATCTGATGAGTGAGATCCGTATCATAGATATACAGATAGAAATCTTTTCTCATGACTCTGCAGGTCTTGCGAGTGTATGTATATGGGACACCAAATCTTCTGCCTTCATAGTTCACAAATCCATCAAAGCTGATCTTTCTGACAGGACACAGGTATTTCATGATTTCTTCAGTCATTGTCAGTATTTCAGCCACATGCATACATTCATTACTGTGTACTTCTGCAGGAACGCAATCCATAGCACGATGATATCTGCCATTCTGTTCGTTACACCAGATCAATGCATCACAGTTCAGATCTGTAATATTTCCAAATGTTCTTCCAGCAATAAAATTTTCTTTTACAAAGCGGACAAGTCTTTCCACCTTTCCCTTTGTAAAGGGGTGTCTGCATTTACACAGCTTTGTATGGAAGCCGATTGTTTTCATGAAGGTCTCATAATCCTTCTGCCATAGTGGATTTCCTTCCACATCTCTTCCGATGACTACGCTTTTCATATTATCTGTAAGAACATTTTCTGGAATGCCCATGTAAATAAACGCATGAATCATACCAATGAACAGATTTTCCTGTCTGGCATTTGGAAAGAATTCAATGTAACGCTCACCGCAGTGATGACAGATCATGGCGAAACATGCGCATTGATAAGAAATACCGTCAGGAGCATTCACTTTAACAAATCCCCAGTCCATCTGGTAATTCTCACCAGGACCTGTATGATATCTTCTGCCTCTGTTTCCTTGTGGACTCACAATCTCTCTTGGTGCTGGAATGAGAAATTTATTTTCAGAAATGTAATTCTTTATGGTTGTCAGCCCTCCGGTGTACCCAAGCGTCTGAATTCTTTCATAGATTACTTCAGAATTTGTAACATTTCCTTTAAGAAGATTATTAATGACACCTTCATATCCAGATAAAACAGTTTTATCGGATTTTTTTCCTTTATTTCCATTTGGTTTTACTACAAAACCATTTTTCTTTAATCTTCTTAGCTTGGCTCGACTGATGCCTGTAATTCTGTGCAGTTCTGCCAGATTCACTTTCTCAATCGAATAACTTTCACCCATTTTTTCCTTTATGGTGGCAAGGGCATGTGCTAATATGTCCTCGAGGTCATTACTATTAATATTCAATTTAACCTCCTTTATCTGATGTGTTGGCGTATATCAGTTTAGGACTGTTATTGAAAAATGGTAATGGTCTTTTTTATATTGTTAAATTATGGCGATTTTCTTTTGACTAAAATTGGCTGTTTCCGACTGACACTTTTTGGTGATTATCTCCTGACCCTAACAAAGATGAATATGTGATAGAAAATGGCATGTTTATTACTCCTGTTAATAAGTATAAACCGTCAGGAAATGAATGAGATGTAAATTTCAGTGGTTAGTAAACATAAATGAAAAAAATTCTGGGTTAACAGTGATAGAATGCATGAAGAATCATTCTGATGAAACATGTAAAGAAAGACTAAATCGATATGAAAAATTGATGTGTCAATGCGTATTTGGTGAAAGTGAGAATTGAACTTTAAAGTTGATGGATCTATATTATTGTGAAAGAAGACGTTTTTATGAAAAGTGTACTTGCGAAATATCCCAAATTGAAGATTTATTATGTCATGGTTGGAGGATTATCTATGATTTGCAGTGTGCTGCTTTTATATGCTACAAACGCAATGAGTACTTTAACTGCACATATAACAACAAATGGTCTCATCAATATATCTATTTATATTTATAAAGTTCTTCTCCTGTTTATATGTTTTCATTTTGTGGATCATGTTCTTTTTCGAAAAATGAAAACTATGGTTCAGGAATATTTGCACCAGCAAGTATATTGTCAGTTAAGTGATGGATTGAATCGGCAAAAATTAAATGATTTTAATGAATCTGGTGATTTATATGCTTTGATACAAAGCGATGCGGAAGATAGCATTTCTTTTTTGTCGGATACTTTTATTGATATTATTTATCAATTGATTCGTTTGGCGATGGTTCTTGTGTATATTTTTGTAATAAATATTCAATTGTCTTGTTTTTACGTTTTATCAACAATTATATCAATTCTTGTTCAAAAGAAATTCTCTGCAAGTGTTTCTAAAGCAAATGAAGATACAAAGCAAAAAGAAATTGCAATGAATACGATTTTGCAGAACATAGTGAAAAATAGACTGGTCATAAAGATGAATGATGCGGATGCATTTGCAAAAGAACTATATGAAGATAAAGTGAATGCATATACAGGTGCATATATGAATGTTGAAAGTAAAGCATTGCCATTTCGAATGATTGGAATTTTCTTTGGATTATTTCCAATTTTGAGTTTATGTGTTGCAGGAGTATACATGGTTCCAAAAGGTCTTGTATCTTTGAGCACTTTTTTATCGATTGAATATATTTGTAATTGTGTTGTATATGATCAGTTACATTTCTCTGATTTCATTACAGAGAGTGCAAAAGCATTTGTCAGTGTAAAGAGAATTGCTGGTTTTGGTGACACCGTAGAGAATGATTGTGAACATACAAATCAAACAGGAGATATTACGCTGGAACATGTTTCTTACCAATATCCAAATGTTAATAAAAAGGCTTTGGATGATATATCTCTTCATGTTCCTTATGGAAGTAAAGTGGCAATTGTTGGCAAAAGTGGCTCTGGGAAATCAACATTACTGAAAATAATTGCTGCATTTATTAAGCAAAATCAAGGTGTATGTGATATTCCTGAAGTGTCGTTTGTTGAACAATTTCCATATCTATTTACTGATAGTGTTAAAAATAACATCACATGCTGGAAAAGCTTTAAAGAAGATGAATATCAACACGTTTTACAGATTTGCAAGATAAACGAATTTCTTAATGATGATCAAATGATTCTTGAAAAGAATGCTTCGAATTTAAGTGGCGGACAGAAGCAAAGAATTGCCATAGCTAGAGCGTTGATGAACCATAAAAATGTATCGTTGTTTGATGAATCTTTTTCTGGAATTGATACAAAAAATGCTTTAGAAATACTGAAAAATATAATTGAAGAATATAAGGATCAAACCATGATTTTTTCAATACATCAATTAGAACTGTTGGAAATGATGGATCGGATTGTTGTGATGGAAAATGGATCAATTGTTTTTGATGGAACGTATAGAGAATACGAGGCAAACTATGGAAAAGAGTAATTGGAAGGTGTTTGTTAGAACGCAATCATATTTAAAGCCGTATGTGGTACCTTATGTTTTCTTTGTGTTTGTATCTGGCTTGGGACAGTTCTTAACATTTTCATCTGTTGGTGTGTTTTTGAAAGAAATAGTATTGATGGTTTCTTCAAGTACTTCAGATTTTACGATTCAAAAAGGAATTTTGTATTTGTTTGCAACTTTTTGTTTTACATGTTTCATGGGATTTGGCATTTTTAATATAAAAAAGATAGAACAGAAAATTAGAGTAACTCTAAGAAAAGAAATGCTAAATGGCTATATACACAGCGATGAAAAAGAAGTGGAAAAAATATCTGACACTGAAGTGATGAATAGAATGTCGATGGATCTGACAAAAATGGTGGATCTTGTTGGATGGATCATGGCAGGCAGCATTTATATGCCTGTAATATCAGGATTTCTTTCTGTGATTTATTTGTGCCATGTTGATTTTTGGATTGCTTTTCTTTGTGTATTTATTAGTGTAATTGAGTATTATCTGCTTAGATTGTTTTCGAAAAAAAGAATGCAGGCAATGCAAGGAATTACACTATCTAAGAATGAAATTGTCAATTTTTTGAATGAAGAAATTGATGGTGCAAAAGAAGTGAGAACATATGGATTATTGACAGAGTTTCAAGAATTGCTTGAGAAAAAAATAGTGAGATTGAATCAATTTGTTCGTCATTATAATGCAATGAATGCTACGAGATTGTTTGTTTCAATGTTTTATATTGAATGTATTGAAGAAGTTGTGCTGTTGATGGCTGGCGCATATCTTAGTTCAATTGGAGCCATTGTTTTTGCGAATATTATGATTGCGATTCAGTTATCTGATCAAATTAATCAAATGATTGTTGCGACTTCTATTTTGAAAATGTTTGTAGATGAATATGCAGTTTATGAAAAGAGAGTGTTTGAAATTGTTGATCTAAAGCCACAAATTGAAACAAGGAAAATTGATGAAGATTCTGTTTTGAGAATGGAACAAGTTTGCTTTTCTTATGATAAAAAAGAAGTTTTGCATGATATTTCTTTTGCAATTCAAAAAAATCAGAAAATTGGAATTGTTGGAGAAAGTGGCAGTGGAAAATCAACGATTGTGAAATTGCTTCTTGGATTGTACAAGCCTGCTTCTGGAACAGTGAAAAAAATGCAAAATCAAAGTATTTCATATATGCCACAAGATAGTTCCATGTTCTTTACAAGTGTTAAAAATAATATTTCACTATCATTTCAGGGATCTATGAAAAAAATAGAAGAATCCTCTTTAGATGCAGGTGCTAATGCTTTTATCGATAAAAAAGAAGATGGATATGATCATATGATTCAATCTGGAGAAGAAGGTTTTTCTGGTGGTGAATGTCAGCGAATATCTTTGGCAAGGATGTTTTATCAAGGTGCTGATGTTTTTGTCTTAGACGAACCGACATCTTCATTGGATGTTAAAACAGAAAAATCCATTCAAAATATCATTGATAAGATTTCTGATAAAACAATCATTGTAGTTACGCATAGATTATCTTTTGTGGAAAACTTTGACAGGATTTTCGTTGTGAATGATGGAAAAATTGTAGAAGAGGGTACACATCAACAACTGTTGGATCAACAAGGTGTGTATGAAAGCATGTATAGAAAACAAAATGGTTCCTGAGGAACCATTTTACTTATAGGTATTCAACAATTTCATGAATGTCTTTTCTCTGTGTATGACGAATGGATGGTTCATCATCTGCATATCCAATTGGCATTAACAAGACAGGTTTCATTGTGTCTGGCAGTTGAAATGTCTGGGCTGTTTTTGCATTAGGAAAACGATTGACCCAGCACGTTTCTAACCCTAGATCTGTTGCTTCTAGCATGACATGTGCTGCGACAATGCTGCAGTCTTCTACACCTGAGTGGATACCTTCTTCATCAGGATTTGTCCATTCTAAAGTTTCATCATATGCAAACATGAGTACACATGGTGCATTGAATGTACATGGTGTGAGGGTAGAAATCTTTTCAAGGGCTTCTTTACTTTGTAGAACATAGATTTTGACTGGCTGATTATTTTTTGCGGTTGGTGCGATTCTTCCGGCTTCTAAAACTTGATTGAGTTTTTCTTTTTCAATTGTCTGATCTTTATATTTTCTAGCGGAGTATCTTTTGTTTGCGAGTTGTAAAAATGTCATATATGTTATCTCCTTTGTATTATTATCATATATCTTTATATTTAAAATCCATCTGTTTGATGAATGTGTATGATTTTCTGTTTGCATTTGCCACAATCGGAACAGCCATTGCAGATCAGTCTAGAAGCACATGTAGCGCAGTTTTCTCGAAAATGTGGCTTGTATAGATTTTTGAGAGGAATAGGATTGTTAAATGTGTCGTATAGATTCCACTGGATTGGTTTTCCTTGAAAAGATAGATGAGACAGGTAAGCCTGCTTTGCCTGGAGTGGTTTACTTGGAATATGATATGTTTTTCCATCTTTTACAAATGTATTTCCTGTTTCTATGAAACTGAATGTGATGTTATGTCTGAAGCAGGAATCATGTAGATCTTTGATCCATTCGTAGTGAAGTGGGCGTGCGCCGTCATAGTTTTCTCCACCACAGATGACAAGTTCAATTTGACTGGTATTTAAATACGGTTCAATATCAATGTGGCCAATGAATGATGCACACATGATTCCTTTATGTTTTGCAGGAATAGATAAAAGAATCGGTATTCTTTCATCTGCTCTTCTTTGATTTTCGCACGTGACATTAAGAATGACATTATCATAGCCATCTTCCCAGTCTGAAGGTAAATGCTCTTTGATTCTTTCTGCGCGTTTTGTGAGAATATAGAACTTTACATCTTTTCGATACCGAATGATATCCCAAATGTTTTCTCTCCATGCATCTGCTTCTTCTAGAAAGAAATCAGATGTCATACATACTCGAATGAGTTCTCCTGCCTGTACTTTAAAAGAACCATCTCTTTTCTTCTGTAATGGATAGTTGAAGTTATTTGTCTTGGTGATCAGTGTGCTGTTTACATCTCTAAGAGAGTCTAAATAGTACATATAACAATGATCACAGCCTTCACTGTATTTTCTGCATCCATGCCATGGATTCCATATATCGTGCATGAAGTAAATCTAACATGAAATAAGAAATATGAAAAATGATTTGCTTGTTGATATACTAGAAATATGTCTATGATATCGTTTTTAATTAAACCGGCATCTTCATTGTGTAATTTGAGATGCAAATATTGTTTCTATGCGGATGTGAGTCAGAATAGAGAAATGGCTTCCATGGGAATCATGCAGGAAGAAGTTATGCATGCACTGATTGATAAAGCATTGCAGGTACCTGTAGAAACCATACAGTTTAGCTTTCAGGGTGGAGAACCAACGTGTGCTGGAATTGCTTTTTTTGAAGCGTTTATTGCGTATGTGAACGAAAAGAATGTGATGAAAAAGAACATTCAGTATTCGATACAGACCAATGGAACATTGATAGATGAGAAATGGATTCAGTTATTGAAAGAAAATGATTTCTTGGTTGGTGTATCCATTGATGGTTTTGTGAAGAATCATGACTGGTTTCGTAAAGATGCGCAGGGAAAAGGGACACATAAAAAGATCTTGTATACGTTAAGATTGTTGAAAAATGCTGGAATTGCATACAATATTCTGACAGTTTTAACAAAGCAGTTGTCAAAAAAACCCGAGGAATTATATCGTTTCTATACAGAGCTTGGGTATCCATATGTTCAAATCATCCCGTGCTTGCCTTCGTTAAAAGGAAATGAACCATCGGATGCATTTGCTTTAGAACCGAAGGATTTTGCTTTGTTTTATCAAAGATTCTTTGATTTGTGGTATGCAGATTTTATGCAGGGAAACTATAGGTCTGTTCTGTTGTTTGATAGCTTAATGCAGATGTATTGTGGAAAGCTTCCACAACAGTGTGGAATGATGGGAAGATGTTCTATGCAGATGGTACTGGAAGCAAATGGGGATGTATATCCTTGTGATTTCTTTGTGCTGGATGAATATCGTTGTGGAAATATTTGTACAGATGCAATTGAAGATATGATACAAGGGGAAGCGGCAAAGAAATTTCTGCATGAAGAAAAGAAAATGTGCTCACTGTGTAAAATATGCAGGTTTGTACATATGTGTCATGGTAATTGTAAGAGAATGAATGTATGTTATTTTAATGATGTGTATTGTGGATACAAGGCATTCTTGGAATATATTGAAGAAAGAATGTTTGCAATTACAAAAAGAATCAGAATAAATGGATGAAGTTGACTAGGTTATCTGTCAGCTTCTTTTCTTTTGGATAGACAAGATAGTATGGACGAATGAGTTTATGAGAAGCAATGCTGACTTGTGTAATCGAGTGATTTTCAATTTCTTTGATACACATGTTTTTTGGGAGAATTGTAATTCCTAGACCACTTTCTACTGCGTGGATGATGGCGTGTGTACTTCTGCTTTGCCAAAGGGTATCTACGTGTATATGGTTCTTTTTGAAATATTCATCTAAGTATTGTCTGAGTGCAGAGCCTTGTTCACGATGCAGAAACGGCATGCCATTGAGAGAAGATAATGGAATCTCTTTTTGAGATGTAAATGGATGATCATTTGGTACAAGAAGGACAAGTTCATCCTGATAGAAAGGAATTGCTACAACTTCACTGGAAGAAATCATATTTTCAATAAAAGCGATATCAATTGCGTTGTGTAATAAGTCTTGATAAATGTTTTCTCCATTGCTGACACTGACTTCGATGCGAATGGATGGATATTGTTTTGAATATTGTTGAATGTATTTTGGGAGTAATGTGTTTGACATTGTGACGGTAGAACCAATACGAATCTTTTCATTATGTGTAAGCATTGCCTGTTCAAGACTGTTGTAGCTGTTTAACACTCTTAGTGCATGTGTATACAGGATATCTGCAGATGGTGTTGCCAATAGCTTGTGGTGATATCTTTCAAATAAGACTGTATGATATTCTTCCTCCAGATCTTTGATACATCTAGATACAGATGGCTGAGAACAGTAGTATTGTTTTGCGGTTTCTGTGATGTTTTTTGTGGTATATACCGATATGAATAGTTCTAGTGAATGTATTGTTGCCATATTTGCTCCATAAATAAAATGATATGAAATCATAAATATAATAGCATTTTATTTATGTGTGTGATAGGTATATACTAACGTCGCTTATATAGGGAGGGGTAAAGATGGAAAAGAAAATTTCGTATGGGAAATTGTTTATAGAAATGTTAAAGATATCCACATTCACATTTGGTGGTGGATTTGTCATTATTGGCATGATGCAGAAGAAATTCTGTGATGAATTGCATTGGGTTTCAGATGAAGAAGTATTGGATATGACAGCAATTGCACAGTCTGCACCAGGTGCTTTGGCAGTGAACAGTGCGATTATCTTTGGCTATCGTATGGGTGGCATTAAAGGTGTGCTGGTTTCTACACTTGCGACGATATTGCCTCCAATTGTGATTATTTCAATTATTTGTAATATTTATGATGCATTTTCAACAAATAAGATCATTCAGATTGCTTTACAGGTCATGAGAGCTGGCGTTGCGGCAGTCATTATGGATGTTGTGCTTGATTTAGGGGGAAAAGTATTTGAAACAAAAGACTGGATCAATATTTGTTTGATGATTGCGGCATTTGTTGCTTCCTGGATCTTTAAAGTAAGTTCAATTACGTTGATTCTATTGTTCTTGTGCTTAGGTGTTGCGAGATATTTTATTGAAAGAAAGAAGGTGCAGGCATGATTTATTTACAGTTATTTTTCGTGTATCTGCAGATTGGTGCATTTGCGTTTGGTGGTGGGTATGCAGCGATGCCTTTGATTCAGTCCCTTGTTTTTGAAGGAAAAGGATGGCTGAGTATGGCTGAATTTGCGGATCTGACAACGATTGCGGAAATGACACCAGGACCAATTGCGGTCAACTCTGCAACGTTCGTAGGGCAGAAGATGGCTGGATTACCGGGGGCAGTTATTTGTACACTTGGCTGTATTTTGCCTTCTTTGATTATTGTTTTGATTCTTGCGTATTTATATACAAAATTCTCAAATCTAGATATTGTGAAGAAAGTATTAGGGCAGATGCGAATCTTATTGATGGGATTATTTGGAACATCTGTTCTTGCGGAAATTCAATTTAGTTCTTTACGTTTGATTGAACTTTGTGTGTTTATTGCCTGCTTTATTTTATTGAGATGTAAAAAAGCGGGACCAATTCAAATTATTTTCTTGAGTGCAGTTGCTGGTACAATTCTATATTGTGTATTATAAGAAAAGCACCTCTTTCTGATAAATATATCTGAAAGAGGTGTTTTTGTTATATAAATTAATTATCGATGATTTTCTCTAGACAGCGTAGCTAAAGAACCTAGAATCATTTCAATAAAAACAATAAAGATTGCCTGGTTATCTAAGAAGGAATAGTCCATTTCTTTTGAAATGGATGGCAGACAGATGTATTGATCACAATGTTTTTTGAACTTCAGGTTTGGTGTCATTGTGATGCAGATGACTGGAATGCCTGCACTATGTGCTTCTGTTACGATTGGCGCATATTGTTTGTGGTTGTCTCGAATTGTAAAAATGATAATTAAATCATTTTTGTTGAGGATTTCTGGAAAATCGACCATTAAAGCAACGTTGTTCACTGCTTCTCCATCATATCCAATCTTTGCTAAACGGAGGCGTAATTGCATGGCACTTGTATATGTTCTATCAAAACCAAAGATTTTGATTCGATTACTTTTTTCAATCTTTTGTGCCAGCTGTTCTAGTTCTTCTGGCAGAATTGCAGTTTTGAGCTGCTGGATATATTGACAGTATGCATCTGCTATTGCATGAATCTGTGGCTTGTTTTCATCTGCAGTTTCTTGTCCATTGACTGTGACTAAAGACCTAGATAAATCAAATCGGAATTCTGCAAAACCAGAATATCCAATCTTTTGAGAAAATCGAATGAGTGCACTTTTAGAGCTGTGTGCACTTTTGGCAATCGTGTTGATGTCTTTTCTAGCAGTTTCTAATGGATTGTTAATAATATAGATAGCAATCTCTTGTTCTGTTTTTGTAAAGTTTTCAAAATTTGACTGAATTCTGTCTAATGGATTCATAAAAATTTTCTCTTCTTTCAGAAATATTATACTGGGAAAAGTTTCAAAAATAAATAAGAACAAAAGTCCAAAAAAGTATTGAAACTTGGTCCAAAGTAAGATAGAGTATGTGTGCAAGATACAAGGAGGACAGAAATAATGAATGGTATCTTAGATAAATTGCAAAATGTACTAATACCTTTTTCTCAGAAAGTAAATGAGAACAAAGTGTTAAAGGGAATCAGTAAAGGTTTTGCAAGCATGTTGCCAATCGTCATGGTTGGTGCTATTTTCACTTTACTTGCATCATTAAACATTAGTGTTTATCAAAACTTTATTACAAGTACAGGTTTAAAGGGAGTTCTTTCAATTCCTGCTGCCTTTACTTCAGACATGATCTCAGTATATGCAGTATTCCTCATTGCCCAGGCGGAAGCTGATGTCATTGGTTTGAAAGATGACGATGCTACTGCTTCTGGAATTATTGCATTAATGGTATTCTTGATTTTACTTCCACTCGGTGTAACTGGTGTTGATCCAGAAACAAACGTTACAGTACAGGTGACTGCCGCAATCGCTACTGGCTACTTAGGTTCTAAGGGCTTATTCACAGCTATGATCGTTGGTATTTTGATTCCTAGAATTCATAATTTATTTGTTAAATACAACATTGTTATCAAGATGCCTGAATCTGTTCCACCAATGATTGCGAAATCATTCAACGCAATGGTCCCTGCTCTAGGTATTGCTTTACTTGCCTGCTTAATTAAGGCTGGCGTAGCAACTACATCTTATGGCACAGTTACAGACTTGATCTATGGTTTGCTGAAGGCTCCATTATCCGTATTGACAGCTTCTCCAATTACTTATGCATTACTGCTTCTTGTATGTAACTTAATGTGGTTCTTCGGTATCCACGGCGGTATGGTTGCTGGCAGCTTTAGAGATGCTATGTATACAGAAGCAACACTCGAAAACCTTGCTGCGTATACAGCTGGAACACAGGCTCCAAACGTATTGACAACAGGTGCCTGGCTGACAATTGGCAACATCGGTGGTTCTGCATGTGCAATTGGTCTATGTCTATGTATTGCATTATTTGCTAAGTCTTCTAGATTCAAGGCTTTGAACAAGATTTCTTTACCTGCTGGTCTTTGTGGAATTTCTGAACCAATGGTATTCGGTTTCCCAATGGTATTAAATCCAATCTTATTGATCCCAATGTTAATTGCTCCAACAGTAACATTGTTACTTGGCTATGCAGCAATGGCTACAGGACTCGTTCCATACATGATTGGTACATCTATCCCTACTGGTACTCCAATTCTATTCTCTGGCTTTATTGCTTATGGAAGCTGGAAGGGTGTTGCTCTTCAGTTAGTATTGATTGCAGTTTCTACATTAATCTATTATCCTTTCTTTAAGATGTGTGATAATCAGGAATTAAAATTAGAAAAAGAATCTCAGAACTAATTGAAAGGAGTCTTTATGGCAAATCAACCTAATATTCTATATTTTGTAGCGGATCAGATGCGTGCGGATACGCAGCACTACCTTGGAAATCCAGCTTCTATCACGCCGAACCTGGATGCGTTAGTAGAAGAAGGGGTAGGTTTTGAAAATGCCTATTGTCAAAATCCAGTCTGTGTACCAAGTCGCTGTTCGTTCTTGTCTGGATTATATCCTCATACAACAGGACATAGAACAATGCATTTCCTTCAGGAAGAAGATGAACCAAATATCTTGCGCATTATGAAAAATGCGGGATATGAAGTGATCTGGATTGGGAGAAATGATGTTGTTCCAGGTGATAAGACAAAGACAGACTATTGTGATGAATACTACAACGGAATCAATCCTGGCAATACAAGAGATAAAACATATGATGTGATGTCTTCTCTTCAGCATACAAAACATGATGCTACGGATGATACGCCATTTAATAAAGACGAATATTCTTTCTATATAGGGAAAGTTTCAGAAGAAAAAAGTGGTCCTGCAGATGTGGGGTGTGTCAATGCTTGTCTAGAATATCTAGATCGTAAGAAAAGGAAAGGGAATGACAAACCATTCTTTATCTACTGTACATTGATGTACCCTCATCCACCATACGGTGTATGTGAACCTTGGTTTTCAATGATTGATAGAAATGCTTTGCCGCCACGTAAAAAGTGGAATCCAGAAAAGCCTGAAATGCTTGTAGAAACAGCGAATCGCATGGAACTTCATGATTGGAGTGAAGAAAGATGGAATGAGCTGAGAGCGGTGTATCTGGGTATGACTGCGAAATGGGATGACCAGCTTGGTCAAGTGGTAAATAAACTGAAGGAATGTGGTTTCTATGATGATACTAACATCTTCTGTTTCTCGGATCATGGTGATTATACTGGGGATTATGACATTGTTGAAAAACTGCAGAATTGTTTTGAAGATGACTTGACGAATATTCCGTTAGTTATCAAACCATCCAGAAATATTTCATGTAAACCTAGAGTGACAAAGGCACTTGCAGAACTTGTGGATCTGAATGCTACTGTTTCTGAAATGACTGGCGTTCCATTGAATTATGTGCAGTATGGTAAATCTTTAGTACATGTTTTAGAAGGTGATGAAACGCACAAGGAAGCGGTATTTGCAGAAGGTGGTCGACCAATGGGAGATCGTCCTGCAATGGAACTTGGGCATGATGATCCAGAGGATATGTACTGGCCTAGACTTTCTGTGCAGCATCAGGAAGATGGTGCACATGGTAGAGCAGTCATGTGCAGGATGGGTGATTTAAAATATACGATGAGACTCTATGAAAAGGATGAGCTGTATGATTTAAGCAAGGATCCTGATGAACAGGTAAATGTAATTGATGATCCTTCTTACTTGTCAGCAATCCTTGAGTTTCAGAAAACGATACTACACTGGTATCAGGAAACAGTAGACTGGGTACCAGATCGGAAAGATAAGAGGTGAATTAATTATGCCAATTTTTTGGACAGACTTTCACAGTAATATTCATCATGATCAGATGAAAGACTTAGATAAATGGATTGCACAGATTCGCGAGACGTTAGATTTCTGGCCAATCGCGTATTATCCATTTGGAATGAGAAAAGATAGTACTGGACTTGGAGTTGAAGATACAATTCCAATGGAAAGTATTAAAGTAGACTGGGAAGTACTGCGTGAAGCAGTAAAAAAGGTGAACGAAGAAGGTTTCCCAATGTTCATGGGGTATGAATGGCAGGGAAATGGTCTTGATGGTGACCATAACGTTTTCTTTGCGACAAATGATGAAGATCCTTGCTTTGCTTTGGATTATCATAAGTTAATTGAAAATTATGATGGTATTGAAGCAATTGGTATTCCACATCATACAGCATATCAGCTTAAGAATAGAGGAAAAGACTGGGATAGACAGAATGATACATTCTCTCCATTTGCGGAAATCTATTCTTCTCACGGTTCTAGTGAATGTGATGATAACTGGATCAACATGGATAGACATGTACACATGGGACCTAGAACAGATGCTACTAGTGTTTCTACAGGTTTGAAGAAGGGTAATCATTTTGGTTTGATTGCTTCTGGTGATAATCATAGCTGTCCTGGTGTTTATGGATTTGGATATGCTGCGGTTGTGTCAAAGGATAATTCTAAGGAAGAAATCTGGAAGGCTTTGAGACAAAGACATGTCTATGGTGTATCTAAAGATAGAATTGACGTTGATTTCAAACTTGATGATGCAATGATGGGTGATGTCACAAAGGCTGGCAAGCACACAATGCATTTGCATGTTGAAGGTATGGATACAATTGACAGAATCGAAATCCTGAAGAATGAAAAGCGTATTGCATTGATTGCTGGACCAGATGAAGAAATTCCTGTAGGTAACGAAAAAGTTCGCTATAAGTTCTTTATGGAAGCTGGCTGGGGACCAGATCTTAGAGTATTCCCTGAATTTACAGAAAGAGTCTGGAAGGGAATGATCAAGACTCCTGGAAAGATTTTATCTGTGACTCCTTGCTTCAGCACGTTTGGTCAGTCTATTGATAACAAGACTGATAATGAATTGGATTTTACTTTAACAACACATTCTACTACAGCAACAGGTAAGTGGATGGGCCCTAGCAGTGTTACAACAGAAGGTTTCCAGATTGAAATTGAAGATACTTTAGATTCTTTTGTTGATATTGAGATGGAAGGTAAAAAAGTTCATCTGACTGTCAATGAATTAGTGCAGGGTACACATGTTTACTCAATGGATGAAGAAGTTCAGCAATTGTTGAAGGAAAAGTATGGATTTACTGAATATTATAGAAGTGATCCTTTCTGGCATAACGCTTATAAGTTTAGAGTGCATAAAGCTTCTTTAGATAGCTGGTATACACAGGATATTCAGATGGATATGGATCTTGTGGATGGTGATGAGATTCGTTGTAGAATCTTGGAAAAGAATGGTTCATGTGCATGGACAAGTCCAATCTTTATTGAAGAATAATTTATACAAGAGTACATCGATGTGATGTGCTCTTTTTTTGAAGTCGTTTGAAAAATATGAATTTCAAAGTAGAATGTAATTAGAAGCAGGTACATATATGTTGAAAAGAAAAATAGAAGAAAAATTGTTGCAATGGAAAAATACGAGCGAAAGAAAACCATTAATTATAAAAGGATGCAGACAATGTGGAAAAACATATTCTGTAATGAAATTTGCGAAAGATAATTATGAACATGTTGTGTATTTGAACTTTTTTGAAAATCCGGATTATAATTCGATTTTTTCTGGATCATTAGATGTGGAAAATATAACGATGATGATTTCTGCGTTGCTTGGTCAAAAGGCTGTATTTGAAGCTGGGAAAACAATATTGATTTTGGATGAAATCCAAGAATGTGCACAAGCACGAACTGCATTGAAATTCTTTAGAATCGATGGACGTTATGATGTCATTGGAACAGATTCTTTGCTTGGTGTGAGAGGCTATGGTGAACAACCTAAGTCGATTCCTGTTGGCTCAGAAACAACGTTACATATGAATCCTTTGGATTTTGAAGAGTTTCTATGGGTAAATGGAATATCTGAAGCAATCATATCAATTTTAAGGAAGTCATTGGAAGATGAAACTGTGATTCCTGAAGCGTTGCATCAAAGATTAAAGGAATTATTGTTGCAATATACAGTTGTTGGTGGAATGCCTGAAGTTGTGAGTGCGTTTGTGGCTAGGAAGCAAATGAATGAGGTACTTCAATTACAAAGAGATATTGTTAGATCGTATGAAGATGATATGGTGAAATATGCACAGGGAAGAGATAAATCTAAAATTCAAGAATGTTTTCAATCGATTCCTAGACAATTGGCAAAAGAAAATAAGAAATTTCAGTATTCTTTGATTCAAAAAAAAGCAACCGCAAAATCATTTATTGGCAGTTTGCAATGGATTGAAGATGCTGGGATTATTACAAGATGTCATAACCTTTCTTTGACAGAACTTCCATTAGACGGAAATGCAATTGAAGAAATATTCAAAGTATATATGTGTGATACTGGTTTGTTTGTAAGTATGCTGGAAGATGGTACACAATTTGATATTCTGCAAGGAAATCTTTATGGGTATAAAGGTGCAATATTTGAAAATCTTGTCGCAGATATATTTTATAAAATGGGAAGAAAACTATACTACTATCGTAAAGATTCCGGACTAGAAGTTGACTTTGTAATTCGCTATAAAGGGGAATGTACACTTGTTGAAGTGAAGGCTACAACAGGAAATACAAAGAGCACAAAAACAATATTGAAACATCCTGAGAAATATCATGTGAATCAGGTAATCAAGCTAGGTGATTACAATGTTGGAAGAAGTGAGCAAATATTAACGCTTCCAACATATATGGCATTTTTGCTGACGAGTGTGTAAATTTCATCTTTGACAGTTCAAGAAGAAAAAACAGTCTGAAAATGGCTTATTTACGCCAGATTCTGACTGTTTTTGTTTTGAGCCGATATTACGTAATTTATTGTCTCTGTTTTGTAAGTTTGATGATATTTCTGATGCTGCTCTTTGTCATGATCTGATAGTCTGTATTGAATCCAAATATTTCATGAAGCTCATCAGTAAGGTCGGTTCTTGTATAGGAAGGCTGATATCCTGTTCCCGGGATGATATGCAATTCCATTTTTCTTAGTGTTGTTATGATCTTTTCTGCTGTGTATTTTTCTTTCAGCTTTTTTTCAAGTATCCGATAGATCATCAGTGACAGATAGCAGATTAGAAAATGTGCCTGTATTCTGTCTTCTCTGGAAAGATATACAGGTCTTGCCTGAAATTCTGTTTTCATGATTCTGAAAGATTCTTCGATCTCCCATCTCTGTTCACTTACTCTGATGATTTCCTCTACTGGATCATTTACAAGATCTGTGCAGATTGCATAATAGCCGTCATACATCATTTCGCTTTCTATTTTTTCTTCATCAAGTGAATACAGAGTTCTGTCTGCAACTTCATATTCGTCAGTAACTGCTGTCTTTTTAATGAATCTGGCTGGATCGTTCTGATTTCCATGTTCTTTTTTTCTGGATCCATTTTCAATCATTTTTTCTGCACGTTCTATCTGCTTTTCTCGAATGGAGCACTGATAGAGTGCATATTTTGGTGAATAGGTAACGATCATCATCTGATTCGGCACTTTCTTTGAACTGTATGGCATGATCTTGTAATAGACATGTGATGCATATTTTTCTGGATCGCTCTTGATTTTCTGGATATTGACCGAACAGCCGTCACCCAGTCTTTTCCATCCGGAACTGTTCAGTGCAGCTTCTCTTTCGTCTTTTTTCAGCTTCTTTAAAGACTGCGTTGTAATGAATGCACGACCCTCAATGTTGTTGAACAGTCTGTTGGAATCACTTCCGAGTCCACCGTCAGTACAGACAACAAATCTGTCCAGACCGTAATTATGGATGATCTTTTCTTCCAGAGGCTTCATGGAAGGCTGCTCATTGGAAGCTCCGCGGAATGTACTGAATGCAAGAGGAATACCGTCACCATCCATGAACAGTCCCATCTGAACGATAGGATTCGGTCTGTTCTCTTTGGATTTCCCGTATTCTCTGAAATCATCAGCCTCTTCGATCTCGAAGAAGAAGTTTGTGCAGTCATAGTAGAGAACCCGGTTGTTGCGAGAAATAACAAAATTACTGTTCCTGTAGACATCAGACTGGATATAGTCATTTTCTTTGGCAATAACAGAGAGAGCACGGTAAACCTGATGAATATCATATTTTGGCGGTTCAAGCAGTGATTTGCAGAAGGAATAGGAAGACAGTTTGCTTGAAGGAGAAAGAATACGTGCAAAGATCAGATCAGAGAGAATACTGTTCAGATCGAAGTCAAAGCTGTATCTGTTCCTGATGTTCCTGCAGGTATTGTCAAGACGCAGCTGCGTATAGAGGGACTGCAGGAACAGATAGCCGCAGTTGCAGGAGGAAGGTACATCCTTTTCAATTCTCTGATTCGGAAAGTAGTCAATGGTGATCTTTGCATTGGCTGCTTTTTCTTCATTGGTAAGTGATTTTGCACGCTGCCGTGCCCAGGCAATGACTTCATCATGTGAAAGATTCATTTTTTCCATGAGATCGGAAACTTTGCCGAGCTTTTCAACGGTAACAGTCGTTCGATCCTTTCCGGACTTGTTGGAAGCAGATTTTTTTCCACGGACATCACGAAGATAGAGATCCTTGATGATGTAAAGAGATTCAGCAGGTTTGCCAGGATTAGTAATAGAAATACGCATAAGAACAGCTCCTTTGTAAATATTATATCATAAATACGTTATCTTACGATATATAAAAACATAAAATTTGACAAAAATAATATAAAAAAACAGCGTAATTATGCGCTGATGTTAAAGATGGCTTTACAAAGAGGTGTCAAAGACCCGTGCTATGAAAAAATACATTTTTTCATTTATAAACATTTTTCACCCACAGCTTTCACATTTTTTTCAAAAATATATAGACAAATCTTTTTTATTTGATATCATAGTTCAGGCAATTTCAGGAGGAACTATGAAAAATTCTCATCTTTGACAGTTTAAGAAGACGAAACAGTCCGAAAATGGCTTATTTACGCCGAATTCTGACTGTTTTTGTTTTGAGCCGATATTACGTAATTTATTGTCTCTGCTTTGTAAGTTTGATGATATTTCTGATGCTGCTCTTTGTCATGATCTGATAGTCTG
>OLWG01000339.1_pt1 | contig 23389 bp, 26 predicted proteins | sample 1673721 | NCBI WGS metagenome assembly OLWG01 (sample SAMEA103958125, study PRJEB25191) | human gut metagenome | reverse complement strand
AAAGTGGTACACCAGCTGAATTGTTGGATCACTATGGATTAAACGCAAAACATATTGCTGAATATGTTAAGAATTTATGCAAGTAGATCTGAAAGATGTTCAAGCAGATTTAGAAGGTTTCATAAAAAAAGCACATCAAGAAGAAATTGAAATCACTAAAAATGGAAAAGTGATTGGTCGGTTGTGTCCACCCCAGGTCCAATCAAGTGTAGCATCCATCCTATCGGGTGATGCAGACGGAATGGATTGGTTGGCATTGGCTGACCAAAATTTGGATGATTTCTTATAAGAAGCATGGTCAAACATGCTTCTTTTTTTATGTATGCAGGATATACATATTAAATATCTTCAATGGACTTGTGAAAGAGAAGTATATGGATTATACTAAAGAAAAGTAAATTGTTTAAGGAGATTTATTAAATGAGAGAGAAAACGTATCATGCATTATATGCAGCTGCAGCCGCAGCACTTGTATTTGGTTTTACACCAGCTACCAAGGTGTTAGCGGATGAAGCAAGCCCAATCGATGAAACAACAACAGAGCAAACGACACAAGAAACAACAACACAGGAAGCAACACCCGTCGTACAAGAAGATCCAAATGTGAGTGCGACACCGGTACAAGCCCAGGAACAACAAACGTATTCGCTTACGTTAAGTAATAAGATGCCTGACGTATCCGTACCAGAAATGACCAGTTACACATCTGGTGTGGAAACCCCGCTTCCTGAATTGAAAAAGGATGGGTTAACGTTTGGAGGCTGGATTTGTGTTAATAATAGCAACTTGATGGGGCCTCAACACAGTATTCCCGCCAATATAACCGGAGAGTTAAAATTTTTCACAGTCTGGAATGCAGATTATCGCATCACAAATGGAAAAGATGCAACATGGACCAAAGGTTCACAAACGCCATTGACACTGAAGATCAATAGTTCACTTGGCGATTTTGATAAGATCCTGATGAATGGTAAGCCATTAAATGAAAATGACTATAAAATCACCTATGTGGATGTCGGTGAACAATATTTATCTTCTTATTATAATAATGGAACGATCATTCAAGTCATGCCATCGTATTTGGAAAGTCTGCCAGTTGGACAAGCATTAAAAGTACATATTGTTTATGGACCTGATGATGAAGTCATGAGTATCGGATTCCATACGCATTGTGAAATGGATGGTACTTTAACGATTGTTGCTGCCCAGAGCGTGAATGGAACGAATACGACCAATGCCAATGGAACAAATACAGTATCTGTGAACACCAACAAGAAGGGAACTTCCACAAATGCAGCTACAGCTACACCAATAAAAGAAGAAAAATCGACAACGACTTCGAGTGTCGATACAGGGGTTTCGAGTCATAGTGGTACATGGTTTGTTGCAGCTTTGGCTTCGGCAATGGGAGCGCTTGGTCTGCCAATCTTGAAGAAACGAAATCAATAATCAGTATGAGGTTGTCTTTCAATGAAAGACAATTTTTTTACTTGTTTTGCCATACTAAAAAGTTAAATCTATATGAAGCATATGTCTATGATATTCTATACGTAGAAAGAGCGTCGATCCTAGAAACGGAGAAACACATGCAAAAAGAATATCGAAGTGTTGTCTTTGATTCAGAGAATAAAAAGTATGAGATCAAAGATGGGACAATTGGAATCTATCCATTTGGTGATGTGAAGAAATGTTCGATATTGAATGAAGAGGCAAAATATAGAGGAAAAACGAAACCTTTTTTTCATCAGATTTTAGGTGGAACAGCCTTCTTTACAATAATGGGTGAACCAAGTTTTTATGTAGGTTTACGCATCATCACAAAATCAAATGAAACTTTAGCGATTTATGTATCCACAAAATCCGTTTATTTTAATACTGATGCCTATTTTGCGGATCGTGCGGAAGCGGAAAAGATCCAAAAAGTCTTTCAAGCAATCATCAAAAAACAGAATGAATGATCGATGCCTATCTATATAATGGCTTGTTTCCTTGTGAAACAGGCTTTTCTTTTTTTGCCTTACAAAGCGGATAGAATCGACTTTGTAAAGATATGAAAAATAACCAAAGTGGCATTCAATGATATACATGTTATAATAAAAGAGGCTTTATAATAAAGCCTCTTTTATTTTTATGATCACGGCTATATATAAAGCCATGATTATTATTTGCCTTAAGAGCTTGTTAATTAACTTGAGCAGTTTAACAAGCTCTTTTAATTTTCCCATGTCGGTTTTCCTCCTCCTAGCACCTTGAAACAAGGAAAATAAGAGGTATTTTTAAAAGCAAGAGCAAACTAGGACATAGACCAATAAATTATGCAAAAATCACACGTTATACATAGGATTCAAGTACAATCCTAAAACGGGATCACATCCCAAAAATGGGAATCAGTAAAAAAAGAGGCTTGTTTTGCCTCTTTGCTTTATCTATTTGTTTCAAAGTTGAATAGAATCTAATGCCACATCACATAAATTACAAATCTTTATAATTTCTATAGATGTAAATTTGGATTGTCCATTTTCTTTTTTAAGATAGGTGCATTCAGATGTACCAATTAAATGGGCAAAGTCTTTTGATGTGTATCCTTTTTTTTGTTCTGATTTGTTTGATTGTCATTGTTTTTATCTCTCTTTCTTAGTTAGATTTTGGTTAGGTTTTGGCTAGGTTTTTTAATGTAGTTGTATGAATTGCTAATATAGATGTAATTCAATATCTCCTTTATATAAAGCACACTAGCAACATTATATTGAATTGTATGAAACGCTATTTTATAAACTATGTTACAATGCAATTATGAAAACAATGTTTTATATTGTCCGACATGGACAGACTTTATTTAATGTTAAAGGATTGATACAAGGATGGTCGGATTCGCCTTTGACTCCTTTGGGGGTACATCAGGCCCAATTAATGGCTGAAAAGATCAGTCCGATTGAATTTATTTTAGGTGTTTCTAGTACAAGTGAAAGAGCACGTGATACGTTGTTGACCATTACCCAGGAGCGGTTTCCCGTCCTTTTCTACAAAGATCTAAAAGAAGTTGGGTTTGGTAGTTTAGAAGGGGGAGATCGTCGTCCTCTATTAGAAAGTCCACGACGGGATTATACTGCTTGGGGTGGCGAAAACTTTGATGAAGCAGGTCTGCGTGTGGAACGCCGTTTGATCACCATTGCCAAACATGTTGGCAATCGAAATGTATTGGTGGTCAGTCATGGTACAGTTTTGCGGGAAGTGATCCATGATTTAGATCCAAACTACAATGATATCATGCCCAATTGTTCCATGATGAAGATTGCGTGTGAAGATGGACAGTTGTCCTTGGTCAGCTATCCGGAGGTTTTGATATGACAAGATTTTATGTCGTTCGTCATGGCAAGACGTTATTTAATAAGAAAGGTTTATATCAAGGTTGGTGTGATAGTCCTTTGCAACCGGAAGGTATCCAGCAAGCCAAGGAAATCGGGGCAAAGTTGATGGACAAGTCGTTTTCGTTGGCACTCTCATCAACTTCGGAGCGAGCGATGGATACGATGCACTATATCATTGCCAATCGTCCAATTCCATACAAGTATGAAAAGGGTTTACGAGAAGTCTTTTTTGGCAAAAAAGAAGGAGATCCATTTGGCGTATCACGACCAGATCCTGAACAAGATTGGATTGGATTTGCATTTTGTGGCGGAGAAAATCGTGATGATGCAAGAGCCCGTTTCATGCATACGCTGGAAAAATATGCGGACCAAGACAATGTTTTGGTCGTGAGTCATGGCGCGGTCATTGCTCGTACGATCGAATATTTACGACCGGATATTGCTAAGGCTCGTCCACATATTTCTCAGTTGGTCCCCAATTGTTCATTAACGATTTTTGATTATCAAGATAACCAATGGCAATTGATTCAATTACCCCAAAAGGAGGTTTAACTATGCATAAAAAAGACATGGACACGTTGGATCTTTTCAATGAATTGATGTTTCAAAAATTTGCGGTGGATCGTACATCTTTGATTCATCGTATGATGGGACTCTCGGTTCCGGCGTATGTGGCGTTATTTTATATTGAAGAAGAAACGCGCCTAGACGATCAAGATAAGGTCTTTGTACGTGATTTATCGGATCATTTGACCATTTCTATGATGGAAACCGCAAAGATCGTGGATGAACTGCAAGAACAAGAACTAGTAGACCGTGCATATGAAGGGGATGGTTCAGAAGGAACCTATGTCTATTTGACCGAACATGGGAAAGCGGCATGTAATAAACAACGATGTGCTGTGGTCAAAAAATATCGACATGTTGTAGAACAGTTTGGTAAGGATCGATTGGTTCAATTGTTACGAATGTTGGAAGACTTGGACAAGATCTTACATGCAGAAGAAGAGGATGAATGATCTTCTTCTTTTTTTGTTGACTTTTCTGCCTGTTGTGTTATTGTATTAGTGTACTAAGTGATTAATACACTAATACAGGAGGTGATGACATGAAATGGAAGTTGGACACGGATCGTCCGATTTATCTACAGATTGTTGAGCATATAGAAAAAGATATCATGAAGGGAAAATATCCGCCGCATTCGCAATTGCCTTCGGTACGTGCTTTGGCATTGGCGATTGGAGTCAATCCCAATACGGTACAACGTGCCATGGCGGAATTGGAACGAAAGGGATTGGTTGTTTCACAACGTACAAATGGTCGATTTATAACAGATGATCAAGAAAGGATCCAACAAATGAAAAGGGAATATGCACAAGCAGAAATTCAAACATTTTTATCGCATATGGCTGATTTGGGTTTAGATACGCAAGCGGTGATCGAAGTGATTCAGAAAGTTGAGGGAGAGAAAGATGAGTAAAATTGTATGTAAAGATCTAACAAAAATATATTCGGGTCATAAGGTGGCTTTGGATCATATAAATTTTACGTGTGAAAATGGGCGAATCGTTGGTTTATTGGGCCCCAATGGTTCGGGTAAGACCACGTTGATGAAACTAATGCAAACCTTATTGATACCAACAAGTGGTTCCATTGAAATCGATGGATTGGAGCCGGGTGTAGAAACCAAGGCTTTTGTTTCCTATTTACCGGATGTAGAATGTTATGATCCTAAGATGAAAGTCAGAGATCTTGTGAATTTCTATGATGATTTTTATATGGATTTTGATTTGGATCGTGCCTTAGAAATGATGAGTGAATTGCACATTGATCAAGATATGCGTATGCAAGCTTTATCCAAGGGAAATAAAGAAAAGGTGGCTTTGATCTTGTGTATGGCAAGAAATGCAAAACTCTATATTTTGGATGAGCCAATTGGCGGTGTTGATCCAGCTACTCGTGATTATATCTTGCATACCATTCTTTCTAATTTTGATACGGAAAAATCATCGTTATTGATTTCAACGCATTTGATCACGGATGTGGAAAGCATCTTGGATGATGTGATCATGATCAATGAAGGAAAGATCGTAACGGCTGAAAGCGTTGACGCGATTCGCGAAGGACATGGTCAATCGGTCAATGAATATTTCAAGGAGGTATTCAAATGTTACTAAAACTATTTAAATATGACATGAAAAGTGTCAGTTGGAATTTGGGGTTGTTGCATCTTTCTTTGTTTGTGTTGATTTTGGTTGCTCGTGGCTTTGAAAATATCATGCCGATTTTATCGGATATCTTATATTTTATATTTGGTGTCGTATTGGTCATTTCCCAATTCATGGTCCATATCAGTTTTATCAAACGATTCAAAGCACGAACTTTTGAGAAAGAAAGTTATGTCTATCATTCATTGCCAGTTACTGTGGATAGTTTGATGTTGTCACATACGTTGGGATATGTGATTTGGGGCTTGATCAATCAAGTGGTATTGTTTGTGGTCATTCTCTTTACGGGTATGGTCATTGATCCGGGTTCGATCGACTGGTCTGATTTCCATACAATCATTTCGCAAGTGCCCGGTCAATTATGGGTCTTGTTGATGGTTGGTTTGATTTTGGAGTTTGTTTGGTTTTCAACTTGGGCACAAATTGCGACAACCATTGCCAATCATTTTCCAAACCATGATCGCTTGGTCTTGGTCATTGAATATATTGTTTGTTTCTTTGTGATGTTGTTTGCGTGGATGCGTGTAACATTGTGGTATACCAACCATATGGATTCTGTGATCGTTGAAGCAACAAACGCCAAAGTTTGGCCCTATATCCTTCAGTATGGATGGATCGTATGTGCTGTGGTAGCCCTATTGGCTTTGATCAATTACTTTAGCGCTCGTTACTTATTGACTAAACATACGGATATTGTCTAGTAAAGGCATTAAAATTCGCATGGTTTATGCGACAACTCGATCTCAGATCCATGCATTTGCAGTCTGAGTTTATCGAGTTTCCAAGGTTTTCAATTATTTGATGTCTTGTTCATCTAAATCACCACCTATCGACAAGACAATTGTGTCGGCCATGTTTTTCATGGCCTTTTTATGTTAAGGTTGTTTTATGAATAAACAAGAATATATGAATCGAACTTATACCTTATTACGTTCTTTTTTACAATGTTCCTATGTTGAATTTTGTGAAAAGACAAGTGTCCATATAGAACAAATTGATGAATGGATCTATGTCTTTCTCTTATATCCCATCGTAAATGGGTTGGAGCGAGGAATCTTGTTGGTGTATGATCAAGACCAAGTCATTGCGGATCTTTCTTTTATGCATGGTTCGCTGGATGATGTCCTGAAAAAAGAAAGTGTGTATGATGCCATTACGCTGGATTCCGATTGGTCCAATTTGGAATATTATACATTGTGCCACTACTATTTCCCTGATTTGGCCTATCCCTATTGTCAAAGTAAAAAAGAAGAAAACTTTTCTGGTGAAGTGGTCTTTTTTACCAATGCCTATGTGACCAAAAGCTATCGAAAACAAGGCATTTTCTTTTCGATGTTGGATATATCCAAAGAAATGGTTTGTCGGCAAATCAAAACCTCTTGTATTTTATATGCCGTCTTTGCCTTGGATCCCGACATTCCTTGTTACGGTCCTGATACCACTCCTGAACCCTATTATTATTCCATGAAAGATGAACCTGCGCGATTGCGCAACAAAAGCATCCTGGAAAAACGTGGGTATGTCGGTGTGCGGTTGGAAGATGAAGAAGAAAACGATGGGTCGAAGCTGTGGTATGCTCTGTTGAAAGAGCAGGAACAAATCGTAGAAGTGGATGTAGTATAATAACTACATAGGAAGGAAATTGTATGTTAACTGCATTATTTATTTTAGTTATCGCATGTATTTTGGCGGGTTTAGCCATCTTTTTGGTAAGCTTGCCCTTTTTGATTATTTTCTCTATTGTCTTTGCTTTGTTTGGCCTCTTTTTTCATTATTGGTGGGTCTGGATCATCCTTATCGTTGTATGGATCCTATTTAGAAAAGAGCAAGATTAACATGGCAACCATTGGCTTATTGGGATTATCCGATCCAGTCAAAGAAGGATCTCTTGTTTCTACATTGACTGAACTGAGGGCATGGGGCCATAAGGTTTGCCTATCTCCATTCCTTTTTCAAGCAGCTACACCGAAACAAAGAGCTTCCATTTTTAATGATTGGATGACTCAGCCATTTGATTTTATCTTTGATGTATCGGGTGGAGATCTTGCCAATGAGACCATTCGTTATTTGGATTTGGAGGCGTATCGCACCAGCCATGCTCTGTTTCATGGCTATAGTGATCTGACTTGTATATTGAATGTATTGGCATCGTATCGACCTTGTGTATTGTTTCAAATCAAGCAGAATCAAAATAAAACGGATTTAAGGAATTATCTTTCTTATCGATCCAATGATTTAATGATTGGTTCTGGTTTGGGTGGAAATATTCGGTGTTTCTTGAAATTGGCAGGAACCCAATATTTTCCCAACTTGACAGATGTTCCATTGTATCTGGAAAGTCGTTCGGGCAATGCCTATCGTATTCGTTCGTTCTTTGCCCAATTGGAAGATATGGGTGTGATCGATCAGATTGCTTCTTTGACATTGGGAGAATTTACACAATTGGAAGCCGAAAACGACTATGATGTATTGTGTACGATTACCAGTTCGTATCCGATACCGGTATCATTCCATGCACCTTTTGGTCATGGAAAGCATTCCAAAGCTGTTCGATTGGAGGGGTAATATGGTAAAGGCAAAATATTTTCTTTATTACTTTGGTATGAGCGTGATCTATGATCTGGCTTATTTCTATATTGCTGCGCATGCCACCAACTATGTTCCCTTGGTCTTATTGATTGGGGTCTTGTGGAGCGTAGGACTTTATAAATTATGTATGGAATTGTGGGACATTCATCGCAAGATCGAATGGAACGAAGGTTTGATCGTCATCTTGGTGCAATTTCTTTTTCAGTTTGTCCTGTTAGTTTGTTTGAATATTTCCGTTAAAAATGATGTGGCTGCCATAGTCTTACAGGTGGCGTATGGTTTGATCGTTTTATTGTGGATGCCCGTACAAATTGGTGTGAACTATCGATTGGCGAAGCAGAAAAAACCACAAAAGATGGGATTGTGGAAAGGTTGTACCGCCTATTTGATCATTTTGGTAGGTTTGGATACATTGACGCGAAATGTCTATGCGTTGACATCATTAGAAAGTGTGGCCAAATCTATGGCTTTGGCCAATAATACGTGGTTTGGTTGGACCATGGTCACTTGGATGCAGGTGCATTTTGCATCGGCGATTGGTATGGCCTTGATCGTGATTGTCATTTATTTTGTGTTGAGTCTTTTCGAAAGTGGCATTTGGTTATATGTAGTCAATCAAATAGGTAAAGAGAATGGATTTAAGCGTATTAAAGCTCACAAGTAGACGGCATGGCTTATTGGTTAAGATGGGAATTGATTCGGTCGAAGATCTTTTGTCGACTTATCCCTTTCGTTATGAAACCATCGAAATCATTCCATATTCCCAATGGCCAGAAAATGATCATGTTTGTTTTGAAGGATTGATTTGTAGTCCGGCACGAGTCATTCGTTTTGGGAAGAATCGTTCCATGACGAAATTTACAGTTATCTCGTATGATCAAGAAATTGAAGTGACGTTGTTTAATCGTCCGTGGACCCAACAATTTACCTTTGGCAAAGATATTACGGTATTTGGTCAATACAAAGGAAAGAATAAATTTACGGCCACCAACTATAATTTTGAACCTTTATCCAAACAAGTAGGCATGCATCCGGTGTATACCTTACCGCAAGGTATGCATCAAAAAGAATTTCAAAAGATCATGGATCAAGCCTTAGCTTTTCGCAATGAAGTGGAAGATGTGATTCCGCATCGGTATCGTGAAAAATATCGTTTATTGGAACATGGCAAGGCTTTATTGTGGGTGCATCATCCCCAAGATCCAAAACATTTGCGATATGCTCTACGCACTTTAAAATATGAGGAGTTTTTATGTTTTCAATGTGTCATGCAAGCTACACAAAATCAAGCAACCAGTGCTTCGAAAGATCCGAAGATCTTTGATGAAAGTTTGATTGATGCATGGATCCATCAATTACCATATCCATTGACCAAAGATCAAGCCCAGGCCATTGATGATGTGTGTGAAGATCTGCATAGTAGTAAAACGATGTTTCGTCTAGTACAAGGGGATGTGGGTTGTGGCAAGACCATAGTGGCGATGGCAGCGATTTATGCTTCGTATCTAGCGGGATATCAATCGGCTTTCTTAGCGCCTACGGAAATCTTAGCCCGTCAACATTATGAAAAGATGAGGGCTCTTGGTTTGGATGCCCAATTGTATGTATCGGCGCTTTCTGCCAAAGAGAAACAAACTATTTTAGATGGCATGGCTTCGGGTGAAATGTTGATTTTTGTGGGTACTCATGCCTTATTCCAAGACCAAGTGCATTTTTCAAAGTTAGGTTTAGTGATTGCGGATGAACAGCAGCGTTTTGGTGTGCGTCAGCGACGTTCGATGTTGGAAAAAGGAAAAAATGTGGATTTTTTGATGATGTCAGCGACACCAATTCCGCGTACCTATGCCCATTTTATTTATGGCAATATGGATATTTCCAATATCAAGACAATGCCACCCCATCGAAAGCCAGTCATAACTAAATATGTCAAAGGCACTTCGATGAAACCAATTCTTAAAGATATTCTCCAAGGATTACAGGAGGGTCGGCAGTGTTATGTGGTATGTGCAGCGATTGAAGATTCGACAGAAGTTTCGATGCGATCGGCCACCAAAGTGTACGAAGGCATGAAAAAAACGTTGAAAGATAAACGAATTGGTTTGTTGCATGGACAGATGACCAGTGAAGAAAAAGAAGCTATCATGAATCAATTTGTGAATAAGGAATTGGATGTATTGGTTTCGACAACGGTCATTGAGGTGGGTATTGATGTGCCCAATGCGACGTTGATGGTTATTTATGATGCACATCGTTTTGGGTTAAGTACGTTGCATCAGTTGCGTGGGCGTGTAGCACGTGGTAAGGAACAAGGGTATTGTTGGTTATTGTCGGATTCGAAAGATCCCCAAGCCATCGAGCGTTTAAAGAAATTGGAAACGATCACCGATGGTTTTGCGATTACGGAATATGACTTGCGCTTACGTGGGCCTGGTGATTTTTTAGGCGTTCGACAGAGTGGTTTACCGAATTTTGTCTTGGGTGATCTGGAAAAAGATAAAGCCATGATGGATGAATGTGTAAAGAATGCGGAGGAGATCTTACAGATGAAAACAGATCGGCCGATGTTGGATTTCATTGCGAAAGCTATAGCCAATGCGCAATATTTTGATTAGTCCATGGAAATGGACTATTTTTTGTGATATGAAAAAAGGGCACAATAATAGTGCCATTTCATAAATGGATCAAAAGCAATGGGCATATTCAATATGCCCGATTTTTTTTATCCATAAAGGAGGGCACAATAATAAGTCCAAACGCAAAATGGATGTAAAGGCTTACATGATATCATGAGATCGTCAAAAAAGAATGTACATATCTTTATAGAGAGGAGAAGGACTTATGAAAATTGTTGCGGTAGCAGCGTGTACGTCTGGGATTGCTCACACATATATCGCAAAAGAAAAATTAATTCGTGCAGCGGAGGCATTGGGACATACGATTCATGTAGAAACGCAAGGTACCGTTGGTACAGAAGATGAATTGACACCGGAAGAAATCAAAGCAGCGGATGTTGTGATCTTAGCGGTGGATATTGCGATCACAGGTATGGAGCGGTTTGAAGGAAAACGTCAAGTCAAGGTGCCAACTAGCCTTGTGGTGAAAGCACCTAAACAATTATTGAACAAAATTGAAGCAGAATTAAATAAGTAACAGAGAGGGAATTCGATTTATGAAAAAAGTATTAGCGGAAGTGAAACAACATTTATTGACAGCTATCTCTTATATGCTGCCGCTTGTTGTGGCATCTGGTTTATTGATTGCGATTGGTAATTTGATGGGTGGACAAGTCGTGACCGACTTGTCAAAGATGACAGTTCCAAGCGCCTTTACATCTTTAGGTGTATTGGGTATGGGATTATTGCCATCCTTTATTTCTGGATATATTGCGTATTCGATTGCGGATCGTCCCGGTATTGCACCTGGTTTCTTGATGGGACAAATTGCCTCTTTCTTAGGCGCTGGATTCCTTGGTGGTATCATTGGTGGTTTTGTTGCTGGATATATTGCAAAATTCATTCGTGATCATTTGAAAGTGCCAAAATGGGCGGAAGCTTTGATGCCAATGATGATCATTCCAACTTTAACGGCCATGATTGGTGGTTTGTTGATGTACTTTGTATTAGGTGGTCCAATTACCGCAATGACCGGTGGTTTGACTGGATTTATCAAAGGATTGGATCAAAGTCAAAAAATATTGTATGGATTTATCATTGGTTTCATTGGTTGTATTGATTATGGTGGAGCTATCTCCAAAGTGCCAAATTTGATTTGTGATGGTTTATTATTGGAAGGCATTACGGGTCCGGAAGGAATCAAAGTATTAGCAGCCATGGTTCCTCCCATTGGTGTGACTCTAGGCTTGTTGTTGTCTCGTGTTGTCAAAAAACGTATTTATACCGATCAAGAAGTGGAAGCCATCAAAGTGGCGTTCCCAATGGGTCTTTGTATGATTTCTGAAGGTGTCATTCCCATTGCGATGAATGATTTGATTCGTACGGTGATATCGACCTCTTTAGGCTGTGGTGTATGTGGAGCCATCAGTTTTGCCCTTGGCAATGGTTCACCGGTTCCAAGTGGTGGGGTCTTTGTGATTCCAGCCATGTCAAAACCATTGATTGCTTTGTTGGCTTTGGTTGTTGGTTCTTGTGTAACGGCTATCTTATTGGTTATCTTGAAAAAGCCATTGACGGAAGAAGAAGCCCGTATGGGTGGATTGGAAGATGAAGAGGAAGAAGTCGATCTTTCTAATATTCAATTATCATAAATAGAGGAGGTTGTTTGATATGTTGATGAATATGCAAGATTTATTGAAAGTGGCTCAAAAAAATCATTTTGCGGTACCTGCTTTCAATATTGGATCGGATCAATTACTAAAAGCTGTCATGCATAAGGTGAACGAATTACAATCACCAGTTATTTTAGAAATGAGTCCGGATGAATTTAACTTTGTGGGTTATGGACAAATTCAAGCTATGATCTATGAAGCCAGTAAAACAGCCGTGCCAGTTGTGATTCATTTGGATCATGGAGATACCTATGATACGGTGGTACGTGCGATTCAAGCGGGTATGACATCGGTCATGATCGATGCGAGTCGTTTACCATATGAAGAAAACGTAGCCATCACCAAAAAGGTTGTGGAAACAGCGCATTTGGCCAATGTGTCGGTGGAATCCGAACTGGGAACCATTGGAACAACAGGAAATTCCATTGAAGGCGGTACCGAAGGTGTTATTTATACCGTGCCCGAAGAAGCCAAACAATTTATTGAAGATACTGGAATCGATACGTTTGCGGCTGCCATTGGTACAGCACATGGTATTTATCCAAAAGATATGAAACCCAAATTACGTATTGATATCTTAGATGAAATTACCAAGATCGTGGATATTCCATTGGTTTTACATGGTGGTTCTTCCAATAAAGACGAAGAAATTTCAGCAGCTGTAAAACATGGTATTTGTAAGGTTAATATTTCAAGTGATATTAAATCCGCATTCTACAAGAAAACACGTGAAGTATTGAATGCGAATCCCGATTATCGTGAACCATTGGAAATCTACCCAGAAGGTATGAAAGAATGTGAACGTGTCGTTGAAGAAAAATGTCGCTTATTTGATTCGGTTGGAAAGGCTAGTCTCTATTACCAAGATTAGGAAGGTGGGTCTAAGACCCACTCTTCTTTATCGATAGAATGTGCCCTTATTCTTTAGATGTGAAAATCAGATGTTAGGTGATGGGAATGAATAATGAGCAATTAAAAAATGTGATTCGAAAAATCATACAGATATTGATGGCCGAAGATATTGTTTCAACCAAACAATTGGCGGATCGATTATCGATATCGATCAAATCGATGCGCAATAAAATTGAACAAACCAATGATTTTCTGATTAACAATGGATTTGGTCACATAGAGAAAAAACCACGAGTGGGCATTTGGTTAGTTGTCAATGCATCGATGCAAAATGATTTGGTCCGCTTTGTCAATGGACAAAGCGAAGGGGCACTCGCCAATGAAGGACAAGATCGTATGGCCTATGTTTTGGGAACCTTATTAAAATTGTTACCCAATGAAGCGGTAACGACCCAGCAAATGGCCGATGCTTTATATATTTCTTTACCAACCGTATTAAAAGTCATCAAAGAAGTACAGGAATGGTTGGATGTATATGATATTCGTATTGTCAATGAACGCAATCGAGGCTATAGTTTGGCCTACCAAGAACATGCGTATCGCATGGCAGTTAAATCCTATATCTGTGATGTGGCACAACCTGAATCAGTAGGCATGTTTTTTCATACTATCGATATTCAATTGATCAAAAAAGCCATCCTACAAGTGGAAGATGAATGGAATTACATGTTTACGGATGAATCGTTTGATGAAATTGTGGTGTATTGTTGTTTGGCTGTCCAACGAAGAAAAATCAGCATTCCCACAAATATATCCAATGCCGATATTGAAACGTTACAACATTACAATGAATATCCCTTCACGATTGCCATCTTTAAACGCATTGAAGATCTTTTACATATTCAAATCAGTGATGATGATATCTATTTTTTAGCCACACAGATCATGTGCTCGAAATTTATGGAATTCAATCGGAGTCAGGATGTATGGGATGCCATCCACACGTATGATGAAAAACTATTGCATTTTGTAGATGAAGTCATAGAAACCATTGGAAATGTGCTACAAAAAAATTTGAGCAATGACCAACGATTACGAGAAAGCTTGATTTTTCATTTACGCCCCACGATTTTCCGATTACGCTATGGCGCACCTCAAACCAATTCCATGTTGAATTTTATCAAAACCGAATATAAGACTGTTTTTCGAGCTACCTGGTCGATTTCCATCTTATTCGAGAAATATTATGACGTGCAAATTACCGAAGATGAGTTGGCTTTTATTGTTTTGTATATTGAATCGGCATTGGAACGAAAAGATAAACACTATACTGTGGTATTTGTTTCCAACTTCACGCGTGGGTATGCCGAATTGGTCACGGCACGTATCAAAAAGCACATTCCCGAAATTGAACAGGTATCCATTGTGGGTCGTCATGATTTTAAGATCAAAGATTTCAAGTCGGTCGATTTGATCATTTCGGATCAGGAATTAAACATGGAAGATCCCCGTATTGTGGTCATTGCGAATTTGTTGAGTGATGGTGGATTGCAGCAATTACGATCGTTTATGGACGAAATGAATTTGCCGCTACATAGTAGTGAAAATCCATTTTCACCAATTTGTTACCCATTGTTTAGTCCAGAATTGATTCAAGTACATGGACAAGCGAGTTCCAAAGAAGATATCTTGAAACAATTAAGTGATGGTTTGGAAGCCAAGGGATATGTGAATACCCATTTCTATGAAAGTGTGATTGAACGAGAAGAAGCAACTTCAACAGCCATTGGCAATGCCGTAGCTTTGCCGCATGGGGCACAAACTTGTGTGAATGAAAGTCATGTGGCTATTGCCATTCTTGATACACCGGTTCAGTGGGATGATGAAGAAATGGTCGATGTCGTGTTTTTATTGGCGTTTCAATTGAGCACGCATGAAGAAATACAACGGGTACAAACGTTTTATAAAGAGTATATTTCGTTGATCGAAACCGATCACAAAGTAGAGCAGTTGCGTCAGGCAACGACCAATATTGAATTGTATAAATATTTGATACGATAGAAAGGAATCTATAATGCAGGTATTGGATGTATTGGATGAAAGAATTATTGATTTGCATGCGCATGCAAACAATAAAGAGGAAGTATTGATGTTACTCTCCAACAAATTGAAGAAAGCAGGGTACATCGATGATGTTGAGGAATTTAAGAAGGATATTTATTATCGGGAAAGTCTGGGTCAAACAGGAATTGGCAATTATATTGCGATTCCCCATGGAAAAAGTGATTCCGTAACTAAAGTAGGTATTGCCGTTGCCAAATTGGACCATGAAATCGAATGGGAAACCTTAGATGGGAAAGGGGTTCGTTTGATTTTCTTGTTTGCGGTATCAAACAATACGGATTATGCAAGAAATCATATGTTGCTTTTAGCCGATATTGCGAGAAGACTTGGTAATGATGAAGCGGTGGAACAATTATTACAAGCTGAAACGATTGAAGAATTTAAAGCGGTTTTTCAATGATTACTATTTTTTAGATGTTAATAGCCATATTGACATCTTTTTTTGTGTTATGATGGATTTGATATAGCCAATGCACAATATTTTGATTAAAATAGAGTCATGAACGAAAGAATTCGAAAAAAATTATTGTATTTTGTGAGTGTGGGGGCGATGATCGCCATCTTGACATTGATTGGTTATGCTTTTTTCATGCGGCAAGTGAATGTGGATGTCACCCAAAATATGAAACTCGAATATACAGGTGAAAATGGGAATGCGTCTTTGGTCGTGACCAATCCGGCAACTAATATCAATGAAAGAACACGAACGTTTTTAGAGTCGGTAAAATATGAAGCCGATTCGAATACAGATTTATCCAATGGGGATAAGGTGACGATTACGGCGACGTATGATAAAAGTTTAGCTCATCAGTATAATTTTCATCCAACCAATACCACCACGACGATAAAGGTTTCGGGTTTGCCGGATCAATATGCGAAGGTATCCAAGATTCCCAAATCTTATTTACAAGATATCTATGCGGCTGCAGATACGTATATTGACGATCATGAAGAAGATATTTTCCGCATCGAATTGAATCAATCCAATGCGAATGTGAAGTTGCGTTCCAATCAGACGATCTATCGAGCTTTCTTAAAATCCAAAAAGAAGGGCAATAGCGATCGTATTTTAGAGATGCACAATCTACAATATCGTGTTAATGATACCGACTATACCATTTACTATACGGTGATCGTACCAAGAATCAATGATTCCAAAGAAGTGGTCACGGATGATATTTATGGTGAAGAAGCAACGATGTCGGAGGATGAAATCAAGAATAAACAATATAGCGAGTATGTTTCGCGTGTATATGGTTCTGGTTATACCATAGAGGAGATCAAATAATGCCACAACGAATCATTTATTTAGTTGATACCGAAAATGTCGGATCATCTTGGAAGATCTTATTAGAAAAGAAAACGAAAAATGATAAGATTTATTTATTTTATACGGAGAATTCTCCACATATTTCTTATGCGGATATGTTGGAAATCGTACAATATCCAAATGCGTTTGAAGCGATTCCTTGTTGTACAGGTAAGAATGCTTTAGATTTTCAATTGGCTTCGTATTTGGGTTTCTTGGTCAAGAGTGCACCGAAAACGCAATATTGTATTTTTTCTAAAGATACGGGATATGATGCCTTGGTTTCTTTTTGGAGTGAGAAAGGCTATAGTGTTCATCGTGTAGATGCGGTTTCGTTTGAGCAACAAAAGAAAGAGGAAACCAAATCAAAGGCACAAACCACTTCACTTACTACCATGGATGATCAAGATGCCAAAATTGTCCGGGACATTTTAGCCCGGAATCATGAGGAATTATTAGATATTCATAATGAATTGGTACAAACCTTTGGTATGAAAAAAGGAAGTGTCATGTATAAGCAGTTAAAGCCAGAAATTAAATTGGCTGCCCAACAAGAGAAACAAGATGAAGTACGCCACTAAAGAGTGGCTTTTTTTTGGACTTCGCGATCTGCTTTATTGAATAAGAGGATGCCCATTAAGAAGATAAAGGCATCGGCGCCTACACCAAGATTGATACTGTTGGTCATTTTGGAGATGGTTCCCACAACGAATGTGCCAATAACGGTAGCGCCTTTACCACAAATATCATAGAAACCAAAATATTCGTCTTTACATTCCAAAGATTGGGTTTATGGTAAAAGAGAAGAAACGGAAGGGAAAAAGATATGCGCATTCTACAAATTCAAGCACATGTATATGAAGAAAAAGAAAAAAATCTCGATGCATTAGAAAAAAGGATACAGGCATATAAGAATCAAAATATAGATCTAGTAACCATTGGCGAAATGTTTGATTGTCCGTATCAAACGGATTGTTTTTCAATATATGCGGAAAAAGATGGCGAAAAAACATGGTCTAGATTGTCTTCGATAGCTTCTAAGTTTGGTGTTTATTTGTCGGCTGGCTCGGTTCCTGAAATCGATGAAGAGGGACATATATACAATACGGCATATGTGTTTGATCGACAGGGGCAACAAATTGCGAAACATCGAAAAGTACACTTTTTTGATGTGGATATCGATGGTGGACAGCACTTTCATGAATCCGAGACATTGACAGCAGGAAATCAATGTACGACCTTTGATACAGAATTTGGTAGAATGGGTCTTTGTATTTGTTTTGATTGTCGCTTTCCAGAGTTTGTTCGGCTTATGGCTTTAGATGGTGCCAAAGTCATTTTGGTTCCCGCTGCTTTCAACCGAACGACAGGTCCCGCCCATTGGGAATTGATGCTTCGCTCTCGGGGTATGGACAATCAATGCTTTGTGGTAGCCACTTCAGATGCCAACGATGAAAGTGCTAGCTATGTATCTTGGGGACATTCGATGGTCGTATCGCCTTGGGGCAGTATCGTCAGTGAAATGGATGACAAAATATGTACCAAAGTGATCGATATCGATTTAAGCGAAGTAGAAAGCATTCGTCGACAATTACCTTTGATATCCGCACGAAGAGAAGATGTATACGAATTGAAGAAGCGAAAAACGGAGGTCGTATGAAGAAGATTTTTTCTTATCGAAATAGTTTGATAGCTTGTGTGATAGGTGGCTTATTGGGTGTTGTGACTTGTTTTGTGGGCATTTATTTATTATCTACATTGCAGGCAGCACCAACCGTTAGTGCTATGAGTAAGGTATCCAATTATTTATGGTTAGTCAAAGCAAATATCTTGGCTCTTTTGATTTTGTCCATGGTTTGGATCATCCATTTGGTGCCAGATCATAAAAAATCCATCAAGGATTGGATCCCTATTGGTTTAACATGGATTTGTTTGGTTGTATGTACCTTGGCTTGGCCAACCCTCAATCAGGTTCATCAGGTATTGCTCCATCCAACGATGTTGCATCTATTAAGCATCATGGATCTTAAACAAGCCAAGATGAATCATATGATCCTTTTATTGGTCATTGGGATCTTTGGCATGCTGGTCAATGGCATTCTTTCTATGATGTATTTGATGCAGATTCATAATAAACAATCATAAATCATAAATACAAGAGGGATGGTCACGACGGATAATAGGGTCGTTAGAATAATGCCTTCGGAACAAAGTTTGGTTGGCCATCCTTTTTCAGATAGTACAATGAGTGGAAGATTGGCAACGGGCATACCAAACATCAATAAGGATACCACTTGAAGATCTTGTGGGACATGAGCCAGTATCATGAATAGACCAGCTATGAGTGGAAGAATGACCATCTTTGCGAAGGTAAATCCATACATTTTTCCATCCAACAACATCTTTTTAAGATCCTTTTCTTGAGCAAGTGTCATCCCCGTGATCATTAAAGGCAAGGCAATGGATACTTCTCCTAAATAATTGAGGGTTTGTGCACATACATAAGGAAGGCGAATGTTGAAAAGAAAAAGAACTAAGGCACAAACAGAGGAAAGCGTTCCAATATTAAAGATCTGTTTGTAGGAATGGTCACGATCTTTGATCAACGATAAGCCATAGGTATAAAACAATACATTGAAAACCAAGCCAAAACAAGCAACATAAATCACATATTCACTACCGAGAAGACCGCGTACAACAGGTATGCCAATAAAGCCGACATTGGGAAAGTTGATCATGCATTGCCAGATGACGCTTTCGTATGGATCTTTGATCCATCGTGTAACGATTTTTCCAAGCAGAATAAAACTGCCATACATCAAAATGGCAATCCAAAAGGTATAGGCAATATATGTAAGATTGCCTGGTGCATCATTGGATAAGACACTGGAAATGCTCAATGCAGGATTGAAGACATTGACGACCAACCAGGAAAGTAATTGTTGTTGAGATTGATCAATCTTCTTGATCTTTTGGGTAAGAGCACCCACTAACATCAGAAGCAAGATGACCATCATTTGTTCAAAAACTAAGATTGTAGACATAAGGATTCTCTCTTCAATAAGTATAAACATTTGAAAGTAATAAAAAAAGAACTATGTAAATAAGGTGCTCTTCAAAAGATAGAATGATCTGCATTTTTATATTGTAGGAAACACATACAAATGGAAGATCTTTGGATCTTTTTTTGTGTGAACTCAATCGTTATAATAAATAGTATATGAACAACAATGTGAGTAAAGAAATAGAAAATGGATTTTTAACTGCATTTGTGGATGCATCGATTCCATCGAGTGAATCCTTTCGTCCACAATTTATTACCAATGATTATCATCGGGGAATGAAAGTCTTAACAACGTTGGAAAAAGAACTGCAACATTGTGATAGTTTTTCGATTAGTGTGGCATTTATTACAATGAGTGGATTAGTGCCTTTGCTACAAACATTGAAAGAACTAGAAGCACGAAATATTCATGGCCGCATTTTAACAACGGATTATTTGACCTTTAGTCAGCCGCAGGCACTGGATAAGCTGGCTGCTTTTTCCAATGTAGATTTACGTATGTACCGTTGTGGGCAATCGCAAGATGGTTTTCATACAAAAGGTTATATTTTTAAAAACAAGAATGTATTTCATATGTTGATTGGTTCTTCGAATTTAACCAGTAAAGCTTTAACTTTAAACAAAGAATGGAATACAAAACTCGTTTCCAGTCAAGAAGGAGAATTTGCACAATATATTCAACGAGAATTTGATTATTTATTTTATAGTGATTATTCACAACCTTATGATGAATGTATTGATGATTATCGAGATACGTATAATAATTTTCAAACACAAAGAAATCAAATGGAATTCAAAGCCGAGTCCCATAAGTCTACTGAATTGAAGCCGAATTCCATGCAGAGAGACTTTATTGCATCATTAGAATCTATTCGTGCAAAGGGCAAGGATAGGGCTTTGTTGATCTCGGCAACAGGTACTGGGAAAACATATGCGTCAGCGTTTGCGATGCGCGAAGAAAAACAAAAGCATGTGTTATTTGTTGTCCATCGAGAACAAATTGCGAAACAGGCCCTGCGTAGTTATCGTCGTGTATTTGGAAATACAAGAACGTTTGGTCTACTTTCTGGAAATGAAAAGGACATGCAGGCAGACTACATTTTTTCAACCATGCAGACAATGTCAAAAGACTGTATAATGGATCAATTTGATCCAAATCAGTTTGATACCATTATTATTGATGAAGTACATCGTGCAGGTGCTTCGAGTTATCAAAAGATCATGGCTTATTTTAAACCTCAATTTTGGCTAGGAATGACGGCAAGTCCAGATCGTACCGATGGATATGATATCTATGGTTTATTTGATCATAATATTGCTGGCGAAATTCGTTTGCAACAAGCTTTAGAAGAAGACTTACTTTGTCCATTTCATTATTTTGGGATTACTGATTTTGAAGTGGACGGACAAGTATTGGATGATATGTCGCAATTTAATTTATTGGTCAGTGAACAGCGGGTTGATTATATTTTAAAACAAGCACAATTTTATGGATATTCCGGAAATCGCGTAAAGGGATTGATTTTTTGCAGTCGAAAAGAAGAGTGTAAGGCATTATCGCAGTTATTTAATGAAAAAGGATTAAAAACAACCGTTTTAAGTGGAGATGATTTACAAGCTTACCGTGAAAAGTGTATCGATAAACTAGTCAGTGATGATGACAATGATTACTTTGATTATATTTTTACCGTAGATATTTTTAATGAAGGTGTAGATATTCCAGAAATTAATCAAGTCATTTTATTACGTCCTACACAAAGCCCGATTGTATTTATTCAACAATTGGGTCGGGGTTTAAGAAAAGCGGAGAACAAAGAGTATGTTGTTATTCTAGATTTTATTGGAAACTACAAAAATAACTTTATGATTCCAATCGCCTTATCGGGTGATCGTTCTTACAATAAAGATACGGTCCGACGTTATGTACAAGAAGGATCCAAAATGATTCCAGGTGCATCCTCTATTCATTTTGATCTGATTACGCGGAAACGAATTTTTCAGTCCATTGATGCAGCGAATTTTAATGAATCACGTCTATTAAAAGAGAGTTATCAACAATTGAAGTTTAAAGTGGGTCATATTCCTACCTTGATGGATTTTGAAACGTACGGTTCCATTGATCCGTTGCGTATATTTGATAATGGAACCTATGGATCGTATTATATGTTTTTGAAAAAATGCGATAAAGATTTTAAGATTCGGTTAAAACCAGTAGAAGAAAAAATGTTGGAGTTCATTTCCACGAAATTGGCTGCTGGAAAACGGAAAGATGAATTGATGATTCTTCAACAATTATTAAATAATAAGAATATTTCAATCCATGGGGATCAAAATTATCAAACAAATGTTTTTAATATGTTAACGGGACAATTTGCCACAGGAACAGGAGCCAATCGATATAAAGATTGTGTATTTATTCAAAATGACTTTGAAATATCAGATGTATTTCAACATTTATTAAAGAATCCAGATTTTAAACAATTATTCCAAGAAACCATAGAATATGGATTATTTCGTTATCAAAAAGAATATAGTTCTCCATTTGAAAATACACCATTTACTTTATATGCCAAGTATACGTATGAAGATGTATGCCGTCTGTTGAATTGGGAAAAGAGTTTAGTTCCATTGAATATTGGTGGATATAAATACGATTCCAATACGAAAACATTCCCTATTTTTGTGAATTATGATAAATCCGATGATATTGCGGATACAATAAAATATGAAGATCGCTTTGTTTCAGATCGTGAATTAATATGGATTTCTAAATCTGGTAGAAATTTGCATAGTGATGATGTGCAAAAAGCATTGCATGCGGATTCTTTGGGGATTGTGATGCATCTATTTGTACGTAAGAACAAAGAAGATAAAGGATCCAAAGAATTTTATTATATGGGTACACTACATGCGATGAATCAAGGTAAAGAAATTATGGTGGGGAATAAATCGGCTGTTGAGATTAACTATCGATTAGATCAACCCGTACGTGAAGATATTTATGATTATATTGTAGGTGAATGAAATGAAATCAATAGAAGTAGTAGCCGCTGTCATTCAACATAAAGGTCGTATTTTTGCGACACAACGAGGTTATGGCGAATTTAAAGATGGTTGGGAATTTCCAGGTGGGAAAATGGAACCCAATGAAACTCCACAAGAAGCGTTAAAAAGAGAAATAAAAGAAGAGCTGGACACAGAAATTGAAGTAAACGATTTAATTGATACTATCAATTATGACTATCCTACCTTTCATCTAACAATGCACTGTTTCTGGTGTACTGTAAAATCAGGTAAGTTAGAATTATTGGAACATGAAGATGCGAAGTGGTTATCAAAGAAAGAACTAGAAAGTGTTGATTGGTTACCAGCAGACAAAGAATTATTACCTAAGATAAGGGAGAAATGGGAATAGGGAGTTTTATATTTGAATGATGAGCGAAAGTGATATTTATGTAATATCAAAAAAATGCCCTCAAGAAGTTAGATTTTTGTAGTGAATCCGAGAGTGTAAGCTAAACTGTGTAAGTTAGTTAGATGCGTACGGCTAACTAATGAACACAGTTTTTA
>OLWG01000338.1_pt1 | contig 23524 bp, 28 predicted proteins | sample 1673721 | NCBI WGS metagenome assembly OLWG01 (sample SAMEA103958125, study PRJEB25191) | human gut metagenome | reverse complement strand
TTATGAACGAAACAGACTCACATACATCGTGTTGCACTTAATTTGACAATTCATCTTTTCAAAAAAAACCGAATCGATACATTTATTTTTTTCTATATTTGAATTATAATTTATGCATGGGGGAGTACCTTTCCATTTTCCTTCGTAAAAAGGAAAGTTAGTTTTAGGAGATGTAATTATGTTAACAGGGAAAGTAAAATGGTTTAACACCGAAAAAGGATATGGATTTATCATCGATGCCAATGGTAAAGATGTATTTGTTCATTATTCTTCCATTCAAGCTGATGGTTTCAAAAATCTTGAAGAAGGCCAAACCGTTTCGTATGATTTGGTTGAAACAGATCGAGGACCACAAGCCAATAACGTAAAAGTTATCGGCGAATAGTCGCTTATTATTCAATTTTGATTGTTCGTTTATCCTTCCCCCTTAAAAAAGGAGAGCTTCTCGCTCTCCTATATTTTTTGTTTTGTATACTTTACAATTTCATATGCCACATCATTTTCTTCATCTTCTGCTAAGACCGTTTTTTCATACAAAGAAGAATCAAACATCGGAAAATAAACATCGGCATCTTCAGCATCTTGAATGTGTGTCAACAACAATTCATCGGCATACGGTAACATCTGTGCATAAATTTGGGCACCACCAATCACATAGACATCGACATCCTTTTCTTTATACGCTTTCATAAACGCATCAATCGTTGAAAAGACTTCTACTTCTGGTTCTACAAACGGATCCGAACGTGAAATGACAATATGATGGCGACCTGGCAACAAATGTGGCAATGACTCATACGTTTTCCGACCCATCAAAACAATCTGCCCCTTTGTGGTTTGCCGAAAAAACTGCATATCCCCTTTCAAATGCCAAATTAAATCATTATTTTTTCCTAGTTCATAATTTTTGCCAACCGCGGCAATTTCAATTAATTTCATTACACTCCTTCTATTGGGATATTGGAAAAGCAATCTTTCCCATATGTTGATAATTTAATAATTTAATATCTGTAATATCTTTACTATGATCAAAATCATAGAAATCTTTGATATCTGGATTCAGCCATAACGTAGGTGCTGGTAACGGCTTTTTTGTATAATATCGATGGAGTTGTTCTTTAATACCATCGACTTGATTCACATAGATATGCGCATCCTTGATGGACCAGCTCATCGCACCTGGTTTCAATCCGGTTACTTGCGCTAACATACACAACAATACGGCATATTGCGTGACATTGAATGGCAATCCCAACGGTACATCACAACTTCGCTGATGGACCCACACATTCAATTTTCCATCGGTGATATCCCATTCGCTTGACCAAACACAGCTTGGTAATACAGCCGTATCCAAATATTCATCTTGCCACAAAGACATCACACGACGACGATCATCCGGTGTATTTTTTAGACTATCGATCAATCGATCTATCAAACCCATCTTTTTGACAATGTAACCATATGCGGTACCAATTGTATGTGCATATTTTGGATCAAAATGCTTCAACACTTTGCCCGTTTTTTGATCTTTCCAATCACCGTTTTCATCGATTTCCCATAAATCCCAAATATGAACATTTCGTTCTTGTAGCCATCGTACATCATTGGACTGTACTTGATAAATCCACAACATTTCTAAGACGGCTTGTCGAATAAATAATTGTTTTGTCGTTAAAATTGGAAATTCTTCGCCTACATCCAAGGTGAAATACGCACTTGGAATCTTGATGGAATCAATGCCCGTACGATTCTGTACTTGTTTTCCTTGACGTAAGATATTTTCGCAAATACGACAATAAATTTCATCCCATGCTGACATTTATTTCTCCTTTTCCAATAGATACTCTTTAATAAAATGACCAACAGCCCCTTTATCATTGGTCAACGTTGTTACATATCTCGCATTCATTTTGGATTCTTTGGATCCATTGGCCATGCATACACCACAACCTACTAACCCTAACATTTCTTGATCATTGGGTGCATCTCCAAAAGCCATGATTGTTTCCAAAGGAACACCATAATGTTTCGCTAATTTCTTCATTCCAAATCCTTTGTTGATATGTGGATCCACATATTCGAACAAAGTATCGCTGGTCGCAAAACCAACAACACGATCATCATAGAAGTGACTGGCTCTTTCTAATACAACCGGCATATAATCTGGTTCAAAATGCATCATTAATTTATTGATGTCCCGATTCTGCATAAATTCATGCATATTGACTTCAATTTCCGTTTCGCCAAACATCTTGGCATCTGCTCTTGTTTTTTCATTGGATTTGCTCGTATAACGAGTAGGCCCCATGACCACATAAAATTCAACATCCAAATCTTCAAAAAAACGAATGATCCTCAGTACCACATCACTAGAAATCAAATGATATTCTTCTTTATCACGACGTCGTAGATCATATAAGACTCCACCATTCATCCCGACAATAAAACTTACATCTTGTTCAATGCCCCAATCATGGATCATCGGACGAACGGTTTCAATGGGACGTCCAGAAGCAATCCCAAATAAAATACCGCGATCTTTCAAGCCACTGATTGCTTCGCGATTAATGGCTGGCACTTTTTTCTTTGAATCCAAAAAAGTTCCATCTAAATCGGTTGCCACTAATGTGATCGTTTCATTTTTCATTTTCTTACCTCATAAATTCTATAAACGCTTTATAGCCGCGATACGCTTCATACACATCGGCTTTGGATGATACTTCATGGGGTGCATGCATATTATGAAGTGGTACGCCACAATCAATGACACGCATACCATAATTAGCCAAGATATAAGCGATGGTTCCTCCACCACCAGCATCGACCTTACCTAATTCACCGGTTTGCCAATGGACATTTCCTTTTTCCATAACGGCACGTAATTGTGCGATATATTCTGCATTCGCATCGTTACAACCACTCTTGCCTCGAGCACCTGTATATTTATTGAACGCCAAACCATAGCCAAATTTTGGTTGGTTATCATTGGGACTGGATACATCCGCATAATTTGGATCATGCGCAGCACATACATCACTCGACAACATAGCTGAATGAAGCAATGTTCGACGAACAGCTAAGTTTGAATCTTTGCCTAAAGCATACAAGACTTCAGCTACAAAATCCTCAAAAAATTGTGACTGCATACCAGTTGCTCCTTGTGAACCTACTTCTTCTTTATCTACCAATAAACAAGCCGCTGTTCGTTGTAGATGACGATCTTCCAACATAGCTCGTAAGGAAGAATAGGCACAAACCTTATCATCTTGTCCATACGCTAAGATCAAACTCTTATCCAATCCACAAGAACGAGCTTTTCCTGCTGGTACAACTTCTAATTCCGCACTGATAAAGTCTTCTTCTTCAAATCCATAATTCGTTTTTAAGATTTGCAGGATATGTGCTTTGACTGGATCCTCTTTTCCATCTGCCAAAGGAATCGAGCCAATCGTCACATTTAACGATTCTCCTTCCACGACTTGATCCGCTTTTTTATTCATTTGTTTCGAAGCCAAATGAATCAATAAGTCACTGATCACAAAGACAGGATCTTCTTCTTTATCACCGATAGCCACATCGATCGTTTGCCCATTTTTCAAAACAACCACACCATAGATAGCCAACGGAATGGTTACCCATTGATATTTTTTGACACCACCATAATAATGCGTATCAAAATAGGCCAGATCTCCCTCTTCATAGAGCGGATGCTGTTTCAAATCCAAACGAGGACTATCAATATGAGCCCCTAAGATATTCATCCCTTCTTCCAAAGGATCATCGCCAATTTGCATCAAGGCAACCGCCTTATTCATCTGATTCATATACACTTTATCTTGAGGATGCAACGGCTCTTTCTTTTGAATGATTTCTTCGATATTGCGATACCCTGCTGCCTCGGCTTTTTCAATAGCCAGCTGCACAAATCGACGTTCCGTCTTCGCTTCACTTAGAAATGCCATATAATCATCACAAAAAGACATCACTTCTGCTTGTTTTTTTTCATCATAATCTTTCCATGCTAATCCCATGTAATCTCCTCCATTCTTTTTAGTAATTTTTTTGATAAATCTATTTTCGATGGATCCGTATTTTTCCAAACGATGGATCCGCCTTGGTCATTTAATTCTCCTTTTTGTTTTAAAATATCTTCCAAATGACGAATGGTTCCCCAATTGCCATCCACTAAATGTACATCTTCTGGTAAAAGTTTCTTTAGAAAATTCCGATAAAACAAAAAATGAGTACATCCTAAAACGATACTATCAACCTTTGGACTCTGATGTAAATATTCAGTTAATACCCTTTCAATCATGGATTCATTATCCAGTTGATCTTCTTCAACGATACGAACCAATTGTGGACATGGTACCCGATAAATGGTATGTTCATCATCAAAACGATCCATTAATCGTGCAAACTTTTGTTCTTTTAATGTCAATTCTGTAGCCCATACCGCAATATGTTGTTTAGGCCCAATTTCACAAGCTACTTTCAAAGCTGGTTCCATCCCAATAATGGGAATATCATAGCGATTGCGTAGTAAGTCTACACAAGCACTGGTTGCGGTGTTGCACGCAATCACGATTGCTTTCACATGTTGCGATACAAACCAATCACAAATTGCTAAACAACGTTGTGTTATCTCTTCTTTGGTTTTGGTGCCATATGGATTGTATTTGGAATCCCCCAAGAAAATAAAATCTTCTTTTGGTAATTGCTTTTGGGCAACGGATAATACACTGATTCCTCCCAATCCTGAATCAAATATACCAATGGAATCATTCACCATCTTGTTGCCTCCTATCAAAATATTTTTCCATAAAATCTGCCCAACCATCCATTGTACATGGTCGATCGGTCACTACATCGGCAATCGCCTTTGTATCTTCTGAACCATTCTTTAAACAAACGCCGAGCCCACTGTATTCCAACATGCCATTGTCATTGGATGTATCCCCAAATGCCATGACTTGTTCTGGTGATAATCCATTGATTTCACAATATTGACGCAATGCATACCCTTTATCCGTATGAATATTGGTGAATTCAAATAACGTTGGCTGGGTCTTAAAGCCAATATAGTTTGGACTGGGGTGGGCTTGAAAATACGATTCCACTTCTTCCATTTGATTGGCTTTAATTCGAAACATGATCTTCGCATTTTCTTTTTGATAGAGATATGCGATATCATCCACTTTATGGATGGATCGATGTCCAGAAAGAGCAGAACTAATAACCGTTGTATCTCGTTTGACACAAACAATTGTATCATCCTCATAAATAATGGGATTGGCATGAAACTGTTTCATGATCTCAATCGTTTCTTTGATCCATTCTGGTTTCATTAGATAATATGTATATTCTTTTTGATGAACAGCATCGCGAAGACTGGATCCATTCATTCCAATTAACATATCAGCGGGTTCAATATGCCATTTTTCCATCATATGATCCAAATCATATAAAGGACGCCCACTGGCTAAACCAAAATAAATATTCTTTTCTTTCAGCGTTTTGATCATTCGTTTGGCCCTTGGTGTTAATAAATTATGGCGAACGACCAAGGTATCATCGATATCGCAAACAACCAATTTTAAATCTTTTATCATGGTTCCAGTATACCACGAAAAAGAGCTAACCATTCCGATTAGCTCTTCTTTGATACATATTATGTTCTGTATTAATGAATCAATGCCACTTTACGATAGATGTCTGCATGCAACAATTCTTTATTCTGATGATCAATGATTTCTGGACAAGCTGTAAAGGCTCGATCTAAGTAATAGGTATTACCGTCTGTACCATCAAACATATAGATCATAGCTGCTAAACCGCAATCCAATACATATGGATGAGCTTTCATTTCTCCTTTCTCTTTATACATAGTTTCAATAAATTCTTTTGGTTCTAAATGGACGATCGCTTTCATAAGTTCTTCCTCCTTGTTGGTGTCTTCATTATGTCGAAAATCAAGCACCATAACAACCAATATTTTTGAATTTATGCAAAAACAAAAATATATTATTTGTAAAATCATATGTAAGCGTTATATTTATTTTGTTTCAAAAATTTATTCTATCGATATAGGATGCCATAAAAAAAGGAATCAGCCGATTCCTCCCCCAAGTGCTTTTGATTTCTCTTTTTGAAACCTTGTCTCTCACACTTGTATAAATGAAAGGAGCTCCTCACTATTATCATTTGGGAACTCCTTCCTACGTTATATCTCATCCTGATGTAGCTTTCTTTCTCTTCTTCTGAAGTATGCAAAATTTTCGCATTTCTTATCTTATCATCCGGCTTGAGCATTTACAGAGCTTTTCTACCCTCTGTTATAACCTCTTTACACCTGTATAATAAAAAAAAGATGTCATTCTTTCAATCCATCTGGAAAGAATGACATCCCAATTGGTATTTATCGATTTACGATTGGCTTACGTTCTGCTTTTAGATTATGTTGTTTTTCAGCACGACGATCTAATTCTGCTTCCAAATCTTCTAATGTGATACCTTTTTCAGCCATCAACACCAACACATGATAGGAAAGATCACAAATCTCACCAATCAATTCTTCTTTAGATTGAGACAAAGCCGCAATAACAACTTCTGTTGATTCTTCTCCTACTTTTTTTAATATTTTTTCCAATCCCTTGTTGTAAAGATACGTTGTATAACTACCTTCTTCTGGATTGGCTTTTCTTTCGACAACCGTTTGATAATCCCGCTCTAACGCTTTCATTTCACTTCTTCTCCTTCTAATGTCCGATAAAAACAAGTACGATGTCCTGTATGGCAGGCTGCTCCATCCTGCACAACTTTTAATAAGATCGTATCTTCATCACAATCAACCAATATTTCTTTGACATGTTGATAATGACCACTGGTTTCGCCTTTTTTCCATAGTTCCTTACGAGAACGTGACCAATACGTAGCTAGGCCTGAACGCAATGTTTCTTGTAGACTTTCTTCATTCATATAACCCAGCATCAAAACTTGGCCATTCTCTACATCTTGAACCACACAAGGAACAAGACCATCCCCTTTATTAAAATCAATTTGAATCATAAACGTACTGGAATTCCTTTCTCTTTTAAATATTCTTTGACATCACGCACCGTTAATTCATCATAATGAAATAAACTAGCTGCCAAAGCGGCATCCGCTGCTTCTTGATCAAATACATCATAGAAATGTTGCAACGAACCACAACCACCACTCGCAATCACAGGAACAGGAACTTCATTGCGCACGGCTTTACAAAATTCAAGATCATAACCTGCCTTAGTTCCATCCGTATCCATGCTTGTCAATAAGATTTCTCCAGCACCCAAGGCAACACCTTGTTTGATCCATTCTAACGCATCCAGACCCGTATCGATCCGACCACCATGGACAAATACATTCCAGCCCGATCCATCTTCGCGCTTTTTACCATCAACAGCTAAAACCATGCATTGGTTTCCAAATTGTTCCGCACCTTCTGAAATCAATTTGGGATTTTTGACAGCCGCACTATTTACACTGACTTTATCAGCACCGGCACGCAACATCTTACGAACATCTTCAATCGTACGAATGCCACCACCAACCGTAAATGGCATATAAATTTCTTTGGCGACTTCCTTCACCACATTCACCATCGTATCGCGATGTTCATGCGTAGCCGTAATATCCAAGAAAACCAATTCATCCGCTCCTTGTTCATAATATTTACGAGCCAATTCGACGGGATCCCCCACTTCTTTTAAACCTACAAAGTTAATGCCCTTGACAACTTTTCCATCCTTTACATCCAAACAAGGAATAATTCGTTTAGTCAACATGATGATGCTCCTTACAATATTGAATAGCTTCCTTCAAATCTAATGTATCGGAATAAATCGCTTTACCAGTAATCGCGCCATATACATCTAAATCATTTAAAGCGGCAATATGCGACATATCACGAATACCACCACTGGCCGTAATGTGTACCGATACCACATCTTTCAATTGTTTCAACATGTCCATATTTGGACCTTGTAGTGTGCCATCCTTAGAAATATCTGTAAAAATCAAGGTTTGAACACCCAAGTTCTCCATCTCTTTCGCAAAATCTAGATAATAGTATTCGCTATCTTCGAGCCAACCTGCACCACAAACATATCCATTCTTACAATCCATACCAACGGCAATTTTATCACCATATTTCTGAATGGCTGCTTTCAACAAAGCTTGATCATGGATGGCAGCCGTTCCTAAGATCACACGAGAAAGTCCACGCTCCAAATAATACGTAATATCTTCCATGGTGCGAATGCCACCACCAATTTCACAAGGAACAGAAACTGTAGAAGCTACTTCACAAATCAGATTCGCATTCTTCTTCAAACCTTCTTTGGCCCCATCTAGATCCACAAGATGGATATAATCAGCTCCTACTTGTTCAAATTGTTTTGCGATGGTCAAAACACTATCGCCCACCACTTCTTTTTTTCCATAATCTCCTTGATACAAACGCACAGGCGCTTGATCAATAATATCAATGGCTGGCAATATGATCATACAAATTCCTCCACAAAATACTTTAATATTTTCAACCCATCTTCTGCACTTTTTTCCGGATGGAATTGTGCACCCAATACATTTTCATGATAAACCAATCCTGGAATCTGATATGGACCATAGTGACAATAGCCCAATAGATCTTGTGAATCCATATCACTTGCATAATAGGAATGTACAAAGTAAACAAAAGGTCGATCCGATGTATTATTAAAAACGGGATGATCTTGGGCTTTTTCCAATTGATTCCAGCCAATATGCGGAATTCGAATCGATGGATTCGTCATCGGAATCACTTGCCCTTTTAAAAAGCCAAAACCCGGTGTATAGCCATCTTCTTGTCCAGCTTCAAATAACACTTGCATACCTAAACAAATGCCAAGTAAAGGTTTCTTCTCTTCTTTGACCAATTGACAAATGGTCTCATACATACCCGAATCATGAATATTTTGCATGGAATCCCGGAAAGCGCCAACACCTGGTAAAATTAATTTTTCACATTTTTTTAATGCGGTAGGATCAGAAATAATTTTATTTTCTACCTCTAAATGATTCAATGCATTTTGGACACTGGCTAAGTTTCCCATGCCATAATCAATAATACCAATCATTCTAGTTTTCCTTTCGTACTGTATACACGATCTCCATTTACAACAATGGCTTGACTAATCGCATGGCCCAAAGCCTTAAATATGGCTTCGATCTTATGATGATCGTTATTGCCATAATACACATTTACATGTAAGGTCAAACCACACGCAAACGCAAACGCCCGTAAGAATTCTTCAACCATTTCACAAGACATGGTACCTACTTGTTCGCGTTTCAATTCACAATGATAAACGAGATATGGACGACCACTAAAATCCAAAGTAACGTTGGCTAACGTTTCATCCATTGGCAAAGTAAAAGAACCATATCGTGTAATACCTACTTTATCACCTAAAGCTTGGGCAAACGCCTGTCCTAAACTAATGCCACAATCTTCAATTGTATGGTGATCACAAACATACAAATCGCCTTGTGCTTTTACATCCAAATCAATTCCTACATGAAAGCCAAAGAGAGTTAACATATGATCAAAGAATCCAACACCTGTATCAATATGGGTTTGCCCCGTACCATCCAAATTCACATGGACTTCAATATCGGTTTCTTTGGTTGTTCGCTTGATTTGCGCTTCTCTCATAGCATTTCCCTCACATATTGTGACATAACATTCAATACAGCTTCGTTTTCTTGTTTATTACCAATCGAAATACGGAAATGATCCGTACCCGCAAAATCACGAATCGTGATATCCGCTTCTTTAAATAATTTCAACAATAATTCTTTATTTTCTGCCTTGCCATAAATAAAGTTGGCTTGGCTTGGATAAAATTCCACAAAGCGATACAACATTAACTTATCCAACATTTCATCGCGGAATGAAGTTGTTTGTTGGATAACGATGGAAATATCTTCATAATGTTTTAGAACAATTGTCGCGAGCTTTTGAGAAATGGTATTGACCGCATACGGTACTTTCCGTTGATTGAGTTGGGCAATGCGTTTGGCGTTTCCACAAACAAAACCAACACGAAGACCAGCTAAACCAAACGCTTTGGATAATGTACGCGTAACCAATAAATTATCATATTGCTCAATCTGATCCAATACGGATTGATTACCAAATTCCATATAGGCTTCATCAATCAAAACAGGACAAGAAAAGCCTTGTACAATTTTCAAAATATCTTCTCTAGATACACAATGTCCCGTTGGATTGTTAGGATTTGAAAATAAAACCAAATCCACGCCTTTTTCATTGCCTTGTTGAATAAAATCATCGACATCAAAAGAACCATCTTCATTGGTGACATATTTTTCAATGTTGGCTTCATAACTTGATGCATAGTAATCAAACATACCAAAATCAGGAGATAAGGTATACATGGTTTTTTCATGATCCAGATACGTTGACATCACCAACGATAAACATTGATCCGATCCATTCCCGGCAATGATTTGTTCCGGTTTTAATCCTTTAACTTGCGCATAGGCTTGACGAAGTTCGGTGCATTCATCATCTGGATATCGATTCATTTCAATGGTCGGTAAAACATCGACCATTTCTTCCATGACTTTTTCCGATACATTATAAGGTGATTCATTCGCATTCAATAAAATACCCGTTTGTGTATGTGCTTGATATGCTTCTATTTCTTTTCCCATGATTGGACCCTCACTTTCACTGCATTCGCATGACCATCCAAATTTTCTTCTTGTGCCATCTTAATGATATATTGTCCATACGCATCCAAAGCTTCTTTTGAATAATGTAAGAAACAAGACCGTTTCACAAAACTATCAACACCTAAAGCACTGGAGAATCGCGCTGTGCCATTGGTTGGCAAAACGTGGTTGGTTCCACCAAAATAATCTCCAATACTTTCACAAGTGTAATATCCCATGAAGACACTGCCCGCATTGACAACTTGGGCTAAATACGACATCGGATCTTCAACCATCAATTCCAAATGTTCGGGTGCAATTTCATTGGCAATTTCGATACATTCCGAAATAGAATCACAAAGAATGGATTTTCCATAATTTTTCAAACTTTGTTCCACAATTTCTTTCTTTGGCAATTGTGCTGATTGTACTTTCAATTCTGCATTAATTTCATCGATTTTGGTTTGGCTCGTTGCCAATAAAATCGGACTCGCCATCGGATCATGTTCAGCTTGGGATAAAAGATCAGCGGCTGCATAGGCTGGATTGGCATGATCATCAGCCACTACTAAGATTTCACTTGGTCCGGCAATCATATCGATATCGACTTTGCCATAAACTAATTTCTTCGCGGCTGCCACAAAAATATTACCCGGACCACAAATCTTATCGACCGATGGAATGGTTTCCGTACCATAGGCTAAGGCAGCTATAGCTTGGGCTCCGCCAATTTTATAAATATCGGTCACACCGGCAAGTTTTGCGGCAAATGCGATATTCGGATTGATTTTTCCTTCTTTATTGGGTGGTGTGACCATCACGATGCGTTTCACACCAGCAACAGCAGCTGGAATCGCATTCATCAATACACTACTTGGATATTGGGCTCTTCCACCTGGTACATAAATTCCCACACTGGATAAAGGAATGACCCGTTGACCCAGATACACACCTTTTTGTTCTTGGAGAATGTAGGATTGAGCCACTTGAGCTTGATGAAAATATTCAATATTCTTTTTGGCTTTTTCCATGGATTCCATAAAGAAAGGATCACAATGTGAAATGGCTTCGTCTAATTCTTCTTCAGATACTTTCCATGTATCCATTTCAATACCATCAAATTGTTTGGTGTATTTTTTACATGCGACATCTCCCTGTTCACGAACATCTTTTAATATATTGGATACCGTAACTAAAATGTCACTGGAAATTTCTTGGCTTCGACTTTTTAAATACGAAGATAACGCTTGATAATCATTTTTATTGATGGGCTGCAGCATTTTGTTTCACCATTCTTTCCAAATCTTTTAACACATCCATGACTTCTTGTCGTTTCAATTTAAAACTGGCTTTATTTACGATAACACGGGCACTGATGGGACAAACATCATCTAAGACAACCAACCCATTTTCTTTTAGGGTCGTCCCGGTTTCCATGATATCCACAATGCCATCACACAGCCCCAGGATCGGTGATAATTCTACGGAACCATCGATCTTGATGATTTCAACATCCATGCCTTTCGCATTAAAATAAGCTTTGGCTACATTGGGGTATTTGGTCCCAATTTTGATATGACCAACTTTATTCAATAGATCAATGTCAGGTAAACTGGCCACGATGAATTTACATTTACCAATTTCCAAATCGAGCATTTCATAATATTCTTTGCCACCTTCTAAGATGGTATCTTTTCCAACAACGCCTAAATCAGCAACGCCGTGTTCAACATAGGTCAAACAATCATTGGACTTTACTAAAAAATAGCGAATGTCTTTTTTGGTATCTTCAAAAACTAAAGCTCGTCCTTTATCTTTTAGATTTTCAATGCCATAGCCACATTCTTCCAACATGGCTACGGTTTTCTTTTCCAAACGACCTTTCGTTAAGGCTATTGATAAACTCATTCGACGACCTCCACTTCTTCACGATCCCAAATGACCAATTCCACTGGATTGGTTTTACGAACTTCTTGTGCTTTTTTCAAGGCTTCCACTTGTTTGGATTCCGGATAACAAATTTTTATGGTTTTGGTTTTTGGCGCTTTCACAATCGATAATAAATAATCCAATTTCACACTAAAGCCACAAGCTGGTAAGTCACGACCAAATTTCTTTAATAACGAATCATAACGACCACCACTTAAGACACTATGACCAACCCCATTGACATACCCTTCAAAAATAATACCGGTATAATAATCCAAATGTGGAACTTTTCCTAAATCAAACTGAATATGAGAGCCATAACCCAATTCGGATAATTTCTCATACAGAGATTTCAATTGTAGTACGACGGCTTTCAATGCCGAATTGAAACTCAATTCCAAGGCTTTATCCAATGCATCTGGACTACCTGATAATAATGGTAATTCCATAAAGAAATGGGCTTCCTTATCTTCTAGATGTAGTTTTTTCACAAATTCTTTTAATTCCACCATGCTTTTTCGATCCACAAGATCAGCCAGTTCATATTGAACATCTGCATCCAATTGTAGCGTTTGACAAGCTAATTTAAAGAAATCGCTATTACCAATTTCTAATTGATAGTCATCTACACCAATAGCTTCCATGGTATCCAAAGCTAAAACTAAAACTTCCAAATCATGACTGGAATCCAAACCAATCAATTCCACACCACAGTCACTGACTTCACCAAGTTGTCCCGCAAACATTTGTCGTACTTTGAATACATTGGAACAATAGCGAATTCGATAGGGCGGTTTGATCTTTGTGTATTTGGATGCACAAACACGAGCAATCGGTACGGTCATATCCATTCGTAATGTGAGGATTTGCCCATCCTGGTCAAAGAACTTATACATATCTTGTTCATTCACTTCACTGAATGCGTTTTGATAGGTTTGAAAAAATTCAATCGATGGTGTCATGATTCGTTGATAGCCATAGGATTCAAAAACACCTTCAATTCGTTTTTGTAGAGCGGTTTTCTTTGCACAATCTTCTAAAATAATATCGCGCATGCCCAAAGGAATTTGGATTTGTTTCATACTGCCTCCTAATAAATAAAAAAACGTCCCCTATAAGGACGTTCAATACGTGGTTCCACCTTACTTCATCGCCACTTCACAATGACGACCTCTCTAAGTGCTATCACACTCTGGTCCAGTAACGAGGACAACCGGATCGCACTACTGTATTCGCACGATCAACTCCAGGATGTGTTCATTTTGACGTACTCTTTCTTTTCACCAGCCAGAAAGTCTCTACCTGCCGTTTCGAAAACTACTATTTCCCTTCTTTGTTGTATTTATAATATAGATAATCTGGTGCCAAATGTCAACTTGAATTGAAAGATACTGAAACTAAAATGAAAATTGTTTCAGAATAGAGGAGCAATCAAACGGACAATCGCTCGCCAAGTTCGAACGATCATGTTGATGTCACCTTTATAGTCTTCACTGACATCTTTCGATAAATCAAACATGTGATCAAAATCTTTCTTCATTTTCGCAATACAATCAACATGAGATAGGTACACACCATTTTCAAAATGGAGATATAACGAGCGATAATCCAAATTAATTGTTCCACATGTAGCTACGGTATCATCACTAATACACATTTTCGCATGTGGAAATCCGGGAATGTATTCAAAGATACGAACGCCACCTCGTACCAGATCACGATAAAATGATTGGGTAAACATATAGGTCAATTGTTTATCGGGCGTACCTGGCGTAATGATGCGAACATCTACACCGCGTTTGGCTGCTAAAGTTAAAACTCTTGTCATTTCTTCGGTGATGATCAAATAGGGAGTCACAAAATAGACGTATTTTTTGGCATGATTCACGATGCTCATATATACATCTTCTCCTAGATATTCATCATCCAAGGGCGAATCTGCATATGGTTGAACAAAGCCTTTGGAAGGAACAGGTTTGGCTGTCAGATAGTTAGCCATTGCTTGATGGGTGGGATTGGTCGCATTCCACATTTCTAAAAAAGTCAATGTCATCGAACGAACGGCACTTCCTTCCAATCGAATACCCGTATCTTTCCAGTAGCCATAAGGATGGGTTCGATTAAAATATTCTTCGGCTAAATTATAGCCACCCGTATATCCGATTTGCCCATCAATAACCGTGATTTTACGATGATCTCGATTATTCATAAACACCAAGATCCAAGGGCGAATGGGATTGAAGACACGACATTGAATGCCATAGCTTTCCATTTCTTTTATAAAGCTTTTATTTAAAAAACCAATACTGCCCATATCATCATAGAAGATACGTACTTCTACACCAGCCGCTGCTCGTTCAATCAGTACTTCTTTCATTTGACCAAAAGAGTAGCCATCTTCAATCGCATGATATTCAATAAAAATAAAATGTTGGGCTTTTTTCATATCTTCAATTTGGGCATTGAAACCCTCAAGTGCTTCGGGATAATAGGTAACGGCCGTATCCTTATAAACAGGAAAATGGCCACAATTCCATATCAGATGAGCGTCTTTTGCACTGTCGATGTCCACCGATTCCATTTCTTCCAATATAGACCAATCTTGATGAAAATAACGATATAAAAATAAATCAATATGAGCATATACTTCTTTGACATGATTAAACAAGCTGGTTCGTCCAATTAAAAAGTAAAGACCCATCCCAAACATAGGAAAGGCCAAAATCAATGCCATCCAAGGTACATTAATGGAAATATTTTTATCGCGTCCATAGATCCACAAAGCAACTAAGATGGCTAAATTATTGATGGCCTGCCCTATTTTTGGCGAAATAAAACGAAGCTGACCAAATAGATTCAATAACCAGAAAATCTGAAAAGAGACCGCAACAATCACCACAAAAAGATGCATGATACTATTGCGGACATTGGTCCTTTTCTCCACACGCATATTAGACATGATAGGTTTCATCCCCTTCATGATCGAGTGATTTCCAAGTGAGTACATCATTCTCTAACAACATGTAACTGTGGGTGCTTCCTGCTTTTGGCAATGAAATCGAACCTGGGTTACAAAATAATGTATCGTCTTCTTTATGATGTTCTGGGATATGTGTATGTCCATAAAAGATAATGGGAACTTTCGGAAATGGTTTATGTCCATGGCAGCAATAAATCACATGTTTGCCGGTATCGATATAAACATTTTCAACCAAAGGAAAATCCAAAATCATTTGATCGACTTCACTATCACAATTTCCTCGAACACAAAGGATCGAAGATGCCAATGGATTTAATAACGCAATAACGCCTTTGGGATCATATCCTTTGGGCAAATCATTTCGTGGCCCATGATAGAGAATGTCTCCTAATAAAACCATTCGATCGCATTGATTCTTTTTAAATTGATCAACAAGTTGCTGACAATAATACTGTGATCCATGTATATCTGAAGCAATCATCCATTTCATAACTTTGATTATAAACAAAAAGAAGGTGTTTTTCCACCTTCCTATAATGCAGCTGCTAATAATCCATACGATACGATGGACATAATCACGGTTGCCAATAGGATACCGAGTAAAATAGCACTGGATGCTTTTTTGATATCCATTTCTAATAAAGAAGCAATCAAGGAACCAGTCCAAGCACCGGTACCTGGCAAAGGAATGCCCACAAACAATAGAAGACCTAGCCATTCACCATGATCCATTCCTTCACTTTTATTCATTGCTCGTTTTTCGAGTTTTTCGATCCATGGCTTAGCCCAACGGAATCGTTTTAACCAACGAAAGATTCTTTTTATAAACAACAATATAAATGGAATAGGTATAATATTTCCAATCACACAAATCGGAATGGCTTGCCAAATATTCACTTTTAATAACGAGGCAACAATCAAGCCTCCTCGACATTCCAATAAAGGAATCATCGATACGATAAAAATCACAAATTGTGCGGATACATGTTGTCCCAATGTATGCGCAAACCACGTCGCAATTGCTTCCATACATCCTCCTGATTCTTGTTTATGATAAGTTAGGAAACTAACGTTGTCAATCATGTACTGGTTTCGTTTTTTCGACTATAATGAATATAAAACAGGAGAATTATCTATGACTATTATAAAACCTTTTCGTGCAATCCGTCCCAGCCAAGAAATGGCACCGTGCATTGCGAGTCTTCCCTACGACGTCTTCTCAAGAGCGGAAGCTAGAACTTATGTAGAAACCCATCCCTATACTTTCTTAGGAATTGATCGTCCCGAAACACAATTTGAACCCACCCACGATATGTATGCCAACGATGTCTATGAAAAAGCCAAAGAAATGATTGAAACATATAAGGACAAAGGCTTCTTTATTCAAGATCCAGATCCTTGCTTCTATATTTATGAATTGACCATGGCAGGAAGAAGCCAAACTGGTATTGTGGGATTATCCAGTATCGATGATTATTTACAGGGTATTTGTAGGAAGCATGAAAATACGGTCAAAGAAAAGCTGGCCGATCGCATTCATCATGTGGATATCACCAGTACCCAAACAGGTCCCATTTTTTTGGCGTATCGAAAAAATGAACCACTCCAAGCATTGATCCAATCTATCAAAGAAACACAACCTATCTATGACTTTGACAAAGAAGATGGTGTCCATCATCGTGTATGGATTGTTAAAAAGACAATACCTATTGAAGAGGCGTTTCATAAGATTCCTTATACCTATATTGCGGATGGGCATCATCGTTGTGAATCTGCAGTACAAGTCGGCCTAAAACGAAGAAAAGAACATCCAAACTATACAGGAAAAGAAGAATTCAATTTCTTTTTAAGCGTTGCTTTTTGTGAAGAAGAACTTCGTATCTTTGATTATAATCGCTTTGTGAAAGATCTAAATGGATTGAGCGTAGACGTTTTTATGAATCATTTAAATCAATTTTATACCATTTCTCCACTTTCTTATTCACATCATCCGAATCAAAAGGGTGAAGTTTGTATGTATATAGAAAATCAATGGTATGACTTGGTTGAAAAAAATCCCAATACGACTGACCCCGTTTTATCTTTGGATGTCAGTTATCTACAAGAACATGTATTAGGACCGATTCTTGGCATCGATGATCCACGCACAAATCCTCGCATTGAATTTATTGGTGGCATTCGCGGTCTTAATACTCTACAAGAAAAAGTCAATGCACAAGACCATCCTTGTGTGGCATTTGCGATGTATCCAACTCGTATTCAAGAACTATTTGCGGTTGCTGATGCGAATCGATTGATGCCATCAAAATCAACTTGGTTTGAACCTAAATTATTGAGTGGCTTATTTCTTCATGAAATTGAGCAATAAAAAAGAGCGTATGCTCTTTTTTATAATGCCGCTTTGATGTGCTCTAATAATTCATCATATGTTTCTAAGGCTGGTAATTCCGGATGATCTTTTTTGATTTGTTCCGTTGTACGGAATAAGAAACCAGCTTTCGATGCTTCGATCATTCCTAAATCGTTAAAACTGTCTCCGGAAGCAATGGTTTCAAAGCCAATAGACTGTAAAGCTTTCACGGTTGTGTATTTTGAATTTTCAATACGCATCTTAAATCCGGTAATTTCTCCACTATCACTCACTTCCAATGAGTTGCAGAAAATGGTTGGCCACCCTAATTTTTTCATTAAAGGGCTCGCAAATTCTTCAAATGTATCACTGATAATGATGACTTGTGTCATAGTACGTAATGTATCTAAAAATTCTTTTGCGCCAGGCATTGGGTCAATTTTTGCGATTACGTTTTGGACATCTTTTAAACCCAAACCATGTTCCTTTAAAATACCCAATCGCCAATTCATCAATTTATCGTAATCGGGTTCATCACGTGTTGTACGTGTCAATTCAGGAATGCCACTTTCTTTCGCAAATGCGATCCAAATTTCAGGCACCAATACACCTTCTAAATCTAAACAAACAATATTCATAGGGATTCTCCTTTTTTAATGTTCTTATCTTACCATGAACGCTCAATTTTTTCGATACAATGTAGTACCGATCCATAATATCCATAACCAAATAAATAGAGATGATTCAATAGATGATACAAATTATACACATTTTTCCGTTTTTCGTATCCAGAGCGCAAACAACCATATTGACGATAGGTTGTATAAAAAGTTTGCGGAAATCCACCAAATAATTCGGTCATTGCGATATCAACTTCGGCATCACCGTAGTAACAAGCTGGATCGATCAACCAGGCTTTTCCATCCTTTCCGGTCATCACATTACCGCTCCAAAGATCACCATGGACCAAGGATGGCTGTTCGGGTTCAATTAAAATTTCATCTAAATGATCCATGATTTTTGAAAGTCGTTGAATGTCCGATGCATACAAGTTTTCTTTGTTTCGATTCAACATAGGTCGCAAACGATAGTCTCTAAAAAAAGTGATCCAGGAATCACAAAAAGTATTGATTTGGGGTGTCAATCCAATGTAATTATTGGAAGAAAAACCAAATTGATTCCCCACAAAAGTTCGATGCATATTGGCCAATTGTTGAGCAAAAACTTGCCAATACGATTCTATTCGTTTTCCACTTTCGATATAGTCCATTAATAAATAACTATGATGATTGGTGGTTCCACTTTGTAGGATATGGGGTGTTCCAATCACATGACAAGCCGCCATAGCTTCAATACCTTTTCTTTCTTGGATAAACATATCCAAATTTGAAATGGTATTCATCTTCACAAAAAACGTACCATCTTCGGTTTGAATCTGAAAGGCTTCGTTGATATCTCCAACTGCTACGGAATGATAAGAAAGAACCTTTTTCTTTACAATATCATCAAATTCAGACATAAAATGCCTCCTTTTCTTCCAATTATGCCACTTTCCTTTCTTTAAACCAATCATTGGCTATAATACAAGTAACAAAAGAAATACAAATAATGTATTTCAAGAAAGGAGATAAATCATTGAAAAAGAGATTTGATTTTAGTATTAATCGAGCAACTATATAAAGGGTCCTTACAAAGAGTAATAAAAGTGTAAGGGCCCTTTATTTATCCCTAAATATCATTTTCCAATTTTTGAACTAATTATGCCACTTTCCTTTCTTTAAACCAATCATCGGCTATAATACAAGTAAAGAAAAGGAAGGTACATACCAATGGGAATGTAAATTCAATTTCAGAATGGAAAGGAGATAAATAGAAGCGATGAGATTTGATTTTAGTACAAACAGATTTATTCAATAAGTGGTCCTTACATGAAGAAGTAATAATTGTAAGGACCATTTATTTATCCCTAAATATCATTTTCCAATTTTTGAACTAATTATGCCACTTTCCTTTCTTTAAACCAATCATCGGCTATAATACAAGTAAAGAAAAGGAAGGTACATACCAATGGGAATGTAAATTCAATTTCAGAATGGAAAGGAGATAAATAGAAGCGATGAGATTTGATTTTAGTACAAACAGATTTATTCAATAAGTGGTCCTTACATGAAGAAGTAATAATTGTAAGGACCATTTATTTTCCATTATATCTACCAACTTTACCACTTTCCTTCTCGATTGTGTTTTATAGACTATAATACAGGTGAGCAAAGGAAATACATATTCGAAAGAAATGTAATTTCAGGAAAGGAGAAAAACATTGAAAAAGAGATTTGATTTTAGTATTAATCGGGTAACAATATAAAAAGTCCTTACATGAAGAAAAATATGTAAGGACTTTTTATTTGGCAATGATTAGGTTACATCCCTGTATTCTTTTTTTCTTTTCCATATCTATAGGATTAGTGATCAATAAATCAAAAGAATCAAAGGGTGCGTACATATAGGTCCCTTGCCAATCAAATTTAGATTGATCCGCTAATATGATCTTTTTTTCAGCTTGCCGTAAAACATGCTGATTCACTTCCATTTCTTCAAAAGAAAAAGTTGTGGGACCTCGACTATTCTTAAAACCATCACATCCTAAACAGGCTACATCAAAATGGATTGCATCAATATAATTCAAAGTAAAAGCACCGGTGGCACATTGTGATTTCTTTAGTACTTTTCCACCCAAAAAAATTAATTCATGTTTTTGATTCGTGACCTCATTGGCAATCATCAATGAATTTGTGACCACCAATAAATCTTTTTTTAAAGGAAGTAATTTTGCTAAGGACAGTGTCGTACTGCCTGGTCCAATAAAAAGAGAAGAATGATCCGGAATTTCTCCCAGTGCCCGTTTGGCAAGATTTTGTTTGAAAGATGCATTTTCATTCACTTTCACATTAACGGCCACTTCACTATTGTCTTCTTTGCGACAAGCGCCTCCATGCGTTTTATGAAGCAATCCCTGACTTTCCATACGATTTAAATCTTTCCGAATGGTTTCCATGCTGACATCATATTCTTTTGCTAAATCAACGACACGGACTTTCCCATTCGTTAAAATCTTTTGATAGATTTCTTGTTGGCGATTTTCAATTTTCTTTATCATATCTTTATTTTACCGAAAACTTGGCTTTTTGACCATTATTTCTATAAAACCAACTTTATTTTGTTCTTGTTTCATAAAATGCCAATTTTTTATTGTAGAAATTACGTCTAAATTCTATTCTATGGGTGGTAAAGAAATTGAGGAGGTTCAATCATGAAACTACAAGCTGCATTAGATACACTAACATTAGACGAATGTATAAAATTATTGGAACAAACACAAGGTTCTATCGATGTCGTGGAAGTCGGTACCCCTTTCGTTATCGAACAAGGTATGGTACCTGTTCGTACTTTTAAAGAAAAATTCCCTAACATCGAAGTTTTGGCCGATGCCAAGATCATGGATGCAGGTAAATATGAAGCTGATAAATGCTTCGATGCTGGTGCCGATATTGTTACGGTACTAGGTGTTTCCAATGATGCAACCATCAAAGGTGTAGTAGAAAGTGCCAAAGAACATGGAAGAAAAGTTATGGTCGATATGATCGAAGTTAAAAATCTAGCCGAGCGTACCAAAGAAGTTGATCAAATGGGCGTGGATTATATTTGTGTACACACTGCCTTTGATGTTCAAGCAACGGGTAAAGATCCATTGGATGATTTAAAAGTTGTGAATTCTGTTATTAAAAATGCCAAATCAGCGGTTGCTGGTGGTGTGAAATTAGCTACCATTGATGCCATCGTTGAAGAAGGTGCCGGAATCATCGTCGTTGGCGGTGCCATCTGCAATGCGGAAGATCCAAGTGCCATGGCAAAAGAAATAAAGAAACATTTGAAATAGGGAGGATACAAACCATGAACAATCAAGAATACGCAAAAATTATCTTAAGTGAATTAAATCAAACATTGCCTACTATCGATATTGAAAAATCCAATCAATTTGTTGATTTATTATTGAATGCCAAAGAAATCTTCTGTGCCGGTGCCGGTCGAAGCGGATTTGCCGTTCGTGGCTTTGCGATGCGTATGATGCATATGGGATTGAATAGTTATGTTGTTGGTGAAACTTGTACGCCAAATATCGATGAGACCGGTTTATTGGTTGTTTGTTCTGGTTCTGGTTCAACCAAGAGCTTGGTCAATCATGCCCAAAAGGCAAAGGAAGTAGGAGCAAAAGTCGCTTTGATTACTATTGATCCAGAATCGCCAATTGCGAAAATGGCGGATGTCGTCATTGAAATTAGTGCACCAAGTCCAAAATCTGCAAAAGCTGGAGAAATAAAATCCATTCAACCTATGGGATCTTTATTTGAACAATCGGAAGCCTTATACATGGATACATTGATCCTTATGCTGATGGAACGTAAACATATGGATTCCGATACAATGTTTGGTCGTCATGCCAATATGGAGTAATTATGGATAAAGTTTTATTTTTAGAATCGCCTATGATTGAGAAACTATATGGTGGTCATAAGATTCAAGATAGTTTCGGTATTGGCGATCCTTCAAAAAAAATTGGTGAATACTGGGTCATCAGTGGTCATGATCATGGTCTAAGTGTCATCATCAATGGTACTTACAAATCCCAAACTTTGAAAGATGTATATGCGAATCATCGGGAATTGTTTGCGAAAGATACCCATGATAAATTTCCACTTCTGATCAAGATCAATGAAGTCACAAAACCGGTATCTGTACAAGTCCATCCCAATGATGACCAATCCAGTGGAGAAGGCAAAGCAGAATGTTGCTTGTTTCTGAATGTAGAAGAAGGCTCAAAAATCATTCGTGGTCATACCGCCAAAACCAAAGCAGAATTGAAACAACGAATCGAAAATAATGAATGGGATACTTTATTAGTACGCAAACCTGTTCATGATGAAGATTTCATCTTTACACCGCCTGGAATTATTCATGGAATCGAAGGCAAACTCATGATGGCCGAGGTACAACAATCCAGCGATATGACCTATCGTCTTTATGATTATGATCGTTTAGTCGATGGTAAGCCAAGAGAGTTGCATGTCCAACAAGCTATCGAAGTAACAACGGTACCTCATCAAGAACCAGAAATTCATCCGGTTACGACAAAACAAGATGGTAATACCCACATTGCCTATGTAGATAATGAATTTTTCCAGATTGATCGGTACAAGATTCACAGCCAAGAAACCTTAAATAATCCTATGTATTCTTGCGTAGTCATATTAGCTGGACAAGGTACATTGACGATTGATAATACCGATTATCCAGTCAAAGCAGGAATGGGTATGATCATTACTTCTCAAGCAAAAAACTATACTCTTTCTGGAGATATGGATGTTCTTGTCAGTCAACCACCAAAAAGGGCTGTAACGAGTAATCGTTAATTAGCTCATCAAAAAAAGGACCGATGGTTTTGA
>OLWG01000305.1_pt1 | contig 26331 bp, 22 predicted proteins | sample 1673721 | NCBI WGS metagenome assembly OLWG01 (sample SAMEA103958125, study PRJEB25191) | human gut metagenome | reverse complement strand
AACCGTCGCTCTTTTAAAACGGCTGCGCTCTTCGCGGCTTGCCCGCCGGCAGTCTAGAAGGCCTCCACCTGCTTGGCGTCCATCGACAGCGCGTTGGCCTGCTCCTGCGAAATCTTGCCGGCGGCGACCAGTTCTTCGAGCGAGCGGCGCATGGTGATCATGCCGTCCTTGAAGTTGGTTTCCAGAATCGACTGGAGCTGGCCGGTCTTGTTTTCGCGGATCAGCGCCTGGACCGGCGGCGTGCCGATCATGATCTCAAACGCGGCGCTCCGCCCCCGGCCGTCGAGATTCGGCAGCAGCCGTTGCGCGACCACGCCGAGGATCACGCTGGCGAGCTGCTGGCGGATCTGGTTCTGCTGGTGGGCAGGGAAGGAGTCGATGATGCGGTCCACCGTCTGCGGCGCGTTGTTGGTGTGCAAAGTTCCGAACACCAGATGGCCGGTTTCGGCGGCGGTCAGCGCGGCGGCGATGGTTTCGGTGTCGCGCATCTCGCCGACCATGATCACATCGGGGTCTTCGCGCAGCGCGTACTTGAGCGCGTTGAAGAAGCTCAGCGTGTCGGCGTGCACCTCGCGCTGCTCGATCAATGCCATCTTGTTTTTGTGCACGAATTCGATCGGGTCCTCGACCGTGATGATGTGGTCGGCCTTGGTGCGGTTGATCTGGTCGATCACGCTGGCGAGCGTGGTGGACTTGCCGCTGCCGGTCGGGCCGGTGATCAGGATCAGTCCCTGTTTCTTCTTGCTGATGTCGAGCAGACTCTGCGGCAGGCCCAGCGCCTCGGGCGTCGGGATATGCACCGCGATCACGCGGGCGGCCACGCCGACGCAGCCGCGCTGGAAGTAGCCGTTGATGCGGAAACGGATCGTGTCGTTCGGGTTGTTGCTGCCGATGTTCATCGTGACCGACAGCGCGAGGTCGATCTCCCGCTTCTCCTCGAATTCGACCCGCTGGCGCGGCGTCAGTACGCTGAAGAGCAGCCGCTGGGTGTCGGAAGGGGTCAGCGGCGGCAGCTCCAGCGCGCGCAGTTCGCCGTTGAGCCGGAGCGTCGGCGGCGCGCCGCAGGAGAGGTGCAGGTCCGACGCGCCGATCTTGACCGCGCTGCGCAGCAGCCGGCGCATGTCGATGAACTTGCCGTCCTCGGAGTCCTCGGCAGTGCCGTACAGGCTGCGCAGCGAATCCACGCCGGACTCCATTCCTTTTAAAAGCAGCCGGAATTCATCGGGATTGGTGACTGCCTTGAGCGCATCTTCTTCCGCGATCAGGTGCTCCTTGGTCATGCGGTAGATGGTGCGGTTGAAAGTCTGCATGCCGCTTTCGCCGCCGCGCCGGAGCGCGTCCTCAAGGCCGCTGTAATCGCGTTCGCCGACCAGCTTGCGCACCGGCGGCGTGCCGATCAGGATTTCAAAGGCGGGGATCATGCCGTCGTGCGTCGGCGTCGGAATCAGCCGCTGCGCGATTACGCCGACCAGCGCGTTGCCGAGATCGGTCGCCACCTGCATTCTCTGGTCCTCCGGAAACAGGTCGATCACCCGCTCCACCGACTGGATCGCGTCGGAGGTGTGCAGCGTGGACAGCACGAGGTGGCCGCTCATCGCCGCCGCCACCGCGGTGCTGACCGTGTCGGTGTCGCGCATTTCGCCGATTACGATCACATTGGGCGCTTCGCGCAGCGCGCTGCGCAGCGCGTCCGCGAAGCTGACCGCATCGGAGTTGAGTTCACGCTGGGTGATGATGCTCCGCTGGTCCTCATGGATGTATTCGATCGGGTCTTCCAGCGTGATGATATGTTTGTTGAGGTTGGCGTTGATATAGTTGACCATGGCGGCGAGCGTGGTGGACTTGCCGCTGCCGGTGGCGCCGACCACCAGGATGATTCCGGCGGGAGCCTCGCACATCTTCTGGATCTGGACCGGAATATGCAGTTTGACCATATCCAGGTCGCGCCCGGAGTGGATCGGGCGGGCGACGAAGCCGGGGCCGTTCAGTGTACTCATGAAGTTGATGCGGAAGCGGTGGGCGAGGTCGATGTTGAAGCCCGCGTCGGCGGTGCCGCGCTGTCGGTATTCCGCCTCGCGCTCCTGGTCGAGTACGGTCCGGCGGAATTCGTCGACGGTTTCCGCCTGAATGACCTCTTCGCCGATCTGGTAGATGGTGCCGCTGCGCCGCATGGACGGGATTTTGCCGGTGGTGATGAACAGGTCCGAACCGCCGGAATCCATCGCATATTGAAGCAGGTCGATCAGATTCATGAAATTTCCTTTCCCGGGATCAGATAAACAGTAATGCGCCTCTTTCTTCTGGACGCTCTCTTGACATCGATTCTGAGCAATGATACTTTAATACCGGTCTCGATGCAAAACAAATCGGAAAGTGAGATTTATGCTCAAAAATATGATAAAATTCAAGATGGCCTCCGGCTGTTCCGACCTGGCTCCCGCCAAAGCGCATCCCGACGATGCCGCCTACGACCTTAAGGCCCGCACCGACGTCGAACTGGCCGTCGGGAAGAGCACGCTGGTGCCGACCGGATTGTTTCTGGAGCTTCCGGTCGGATTTGAGGCGCAGGTGCGCCCCCGCAGCGGACTGGCGCTGAAGCACAACCTTTCGCTGACCAACTCTCCCGGCACCATCGACGCCGGATACCGCGGGGAAGTCGGGGTGATCATGTTCAATCCCGGCCCGGCGGTGTTTCAGGTGCGGCGGGGCGACCGGATCGCCCAGATGGTGATCGCGGAACTGGCCGCCGTGGAACTGGTTCCGGCGGAGGAGCTCTCCGAAACGCAGCGCGGCGCGGGCGGCTTCGGCAGCACCGGCATCGGCGAAGGAAAATCATTGTGAAGCAAACCATCCTGTTGTGCGGCGCAGCGGCGGCCGTCTGCCTGACGTTCGCCGGTTGCCACTCGCCGGTCTCGCGCGAAATCCGCGCGCTCGGCGTTCAGAGCGAAGCCTCCGAACGGAGCTGTACGCTGCGCAAGAACGGCAACTTCATTACGATCTATCCCGGCAGCCTGCGCGCCAACTTCAACGGCGGCTGGGTGCATCTGGTGGAACCGGCGCAGCGGACGGAAGGAAAATCCGGAGTCTATTCGCTGTCGGAGGCCAATCTGAAAAAGGTGGTCGCCCCGCTGTTGAACCGGGAGGTCGCCCCTGCGAAACCGGTGAAAATGATTTTGATCGATCCGGGCCACGGCGGCAGCGAAACCGGCGCGATCGGTGCGAAGCATAAGGAGAAAACGCTGAATTTCGCCCTTGCGCAGAAAATTCGGGATGAGCTGGTCAAGCGCGGCTTTACGGTGAAAATGACCCGCGATACGGATAAGGATGTTTCGCTGGATGCGCGCGGCAACCTCTCCGGAACGTTGAAAGCCGATTTGTTCATCTCCGTGCATCACAACGCCGCCGGCAACCGGACCGGCACCGGAGTCGAAACTTTTGCGATGACGCCGGACGGCTGCCGCAGCACCGGCGGCGGAGCCGTCCCGAAGCAGGCGACGCTGTCGAACCGGTATGACGGCGCCAACCTGAATCTCGCGCAGGAGATTCAATCCCGCCTGGTCAAAGCCACCGGCGGGCCGGATCGGGGGGTGAAATTCGCCCGTTTCCGGGTTCTGGTCAAGGCGCACTGTCCGGCCGTGTTGGTCGAAGCCGGTTTCATCACCACCCCGAAGGAGGAGCTGGCGATCGCCGACCCGGTGCGTCAGCGGAAAGTCGCCGCCGCCGTCGCCGACGGAGTCGAGGCCTTTAACCGCCGCACTGCCGCTATGAAAAAATGACCTGCCGCAGGCGGTGCGGACCGCTTTGAAGGAACGAAACAAAAAAGTTTCATTTTTTTGAGCGTCATTGCCGAAAAAAGTATCGGCGGCGTTTGAAAATCCCTTTGAGTCGGGTATCTTATATAAAAAGGAAAGGATGAAAGTAAAGAATTCCGTAATTTTCATTTTCCTTCCGGAACGATAAGTCAAAGAGAGTAGATCACATCAGATATGGCACAAAAAGATATATCATCGGCGCAACGCGAGTTTCCGACCATCACACTTCAGGAGGGGTACGGCAATACCCGGGAGATTCCGATCAACCGGAAGTCTCTGATTATCGGGCGTGAGAACGACAGCGATATCGTGATTGCGGAACCCAATGTTTCCCGGCATCATGCGGTGATCAGCTCTACGGCGGAAGGGGTTTTCATTGAGGATCTCGGCAGTGCGAACGGCACGTTCGTGAATTCCGCTCCGATCGTGCAGGTGCAGATCAAGCATCTGGATACGATCCAGATCGGCAGTTCGATGCTGGTTTTCAATGATCCGAACAACCCGGGAATCGCCCGGTCCGGAGAGAAACGGGCGGATACTCCCGACAGCGAATTCACGTTTGAATCCATGCGCAAGGTGATCCGGCAGTTGGAGCAGAACATCGAGGTGGTGTTCAAGGGCAAGCCGGAGGTGGTGCGCAACATGATCGTCTGCCTGATGGCCGACGGCCATCTGCTGCTGGAGGACGCTCCCGGCGTCGGGAAGAGCATTCTCGCGCAGGCGCTGGCGAAATCCATTCAGGCGAATTACCGCCGCATCCAGTTCACGCCGGATATGCTGCCGTGCGATATCACCGGTACGAATATTTACGATGAGAAGCTCAAGCAGTTCCGGTTTATTCCCGGCCCGATTTTCGGCAATGTGATTCTGGCCGATGAAATCAACCGCACCACGCCGCGCACCCAGTCGAGCCTGCTGGAGTGCATGGCCGAATCGGTAGTTACCGTCGACGGCAAGGCGCATGTGCTGCCGAAGCCGTTTTTCGTGGTCGCAACCCAGAATCCGGAGGATTACCACGGCACCTATCCGCTGCCGGAACCGCAGCTCGACCGCTTCATGATGCGCCTTTCGATCGGATATCCGTCGCCTGAAGCGGAGCTGGAAATTCTGAGCTCGCAGCAGGGAAGCCATCCGCTCTCGCGCATCTCCTATGTGATCAAGGGATCGGATATCGTACACTGCCATGCGCTGGTGCGCAATGTGTCGGTGGATCAGAAGATCAAGGAATACATCATCAAAGTCACCGATGCGACCCGGCAGCATCCGGCGCTCGCCAACGGCTGCAGCCCCCGCGCCACGCTGGCGCTGATGCGGTGCAGCCAGAGTCTCGCCGCCTACAGCGGCCGGAATTATGTGACGCCGCAGGATGTGCGCGCGATGGTCAAGGTGGTGCTGGCGCACAGGATGCGGCTGCGGCTGCGCTTCCAGGGGGAATGGCACAAGGTGGACAATGTGCTCGATTCCATCATGGAGGGGATTCCGATGGTCAATGAGGAACCCGCGATATGATGGCGTTTCCGACCGCCCGCGGCTTTTTGCTGATTCTGATGACGGTCGGAACTGTCGGGGTGGCGCTGGTCAACGTCGGGCTGGCGACCGCGTTGGCGGCTTCGATTTTCTGTTCGCTTCTGGCGGCCAGTTTCCTGCTGGCCCAGTTTTCGCTGTACCGGATCAGGATTGAACGGCGGCCGAACAGCGACGGCTTTTTCGGAACCGAAGTCGCGCTGCCGCTGCTGGTCACCAACCGCACCTTCCTGTTTCGGCAGCCGATGGTGATTACGGAGAAATGCGAATTTGCTCCGGGCGGCGTGCTGCATGCCGCCGTTCCCCCGCTGGGGCCGGGGGAGTCGCTGCTTCTGAACCGGACCTGCATCGCGGAGAAGCGCGGCTGCGCCAGGCTGCTGGAGGTGAAAGTCTCCGGCGGTGATCCGGCCGGCCTGTTCCGGCGTACCCGGAAATTCAGGCTGCCGGGTGAAATTCAGATCTACCCCGGCACGGTCCGGCTCGATTCGGCACGGGCAGGAGTTTTTCGGAGTCCGCCCGTACCGGCCGGGCGACGAGATCCGGTTTATCCATTGGAAAGGCTCGGCGGGGCGGCAGCAGTTGATGATCCGCGAATTCGAAGCCAATACGGTCGACCAGATCGTGATCATACTGGATACCAGAAAAACGCTGGTCGGCAACGATCCGCGGGAAAACAACCTTGAATTTCTGGTCAGTGCGGCGGCAAGCCTGTCGGAGCATCTCAAGGAGATGTACTGCCGGATTCACTTTCGCGGCGGACGGGCGCAGCGGCGAGCGGCTCCATCTTTCGGGGGACGCTTCGGTGATGCACTGGCGGCTGATGCAGACTTTGATGATGCTGGAACCGGCGGAGGTGCCGTTTGCGGATACCCTTCTGGAGGCGGTCGAGCAGATACCCGGCGGCGTGCTGGTGTATGCGCTGTCGATGGAGGCGGACGACGCTTCGAAGGGGCTTCTGGAGCTTCTGCTTGACAACGGCTGCCGGGTCAACTGGATTCTGGCGCCGAAGGGCAACTTTCCGCCGATTCTGCCGGATGAACCGCGCATTGTGTACGGCGACCGCTCGTTGCGGCGGTTCCGCGGGGCGGTCAAGCCGCGCGAGGTCTGTTTCGCGAACACTTTGGAAGAGGTGCTGGAAAAATGAAGCTCTGGCGTAAATATATTCTGCGGATTCTTCCTGTCAAGCGGATCGTGGACCACTCCCGGCGGCGGCAGACCCCGGAGCGGCTGCCACAGCATCTGGTCTATACCATATTGTGCGGCGCCGCCGTGGTCGCTTCGCTGTGGCAGTATGCCCAGCCTCAGTTGACCTTCGCGGTATTGGGGCTGATCCCGGTATTGGCGCTGCTGGCTTATGTGCCGTACCGGGTCATTCCCTCGTGGTGGCGATTTATGATTCAGCTTGCCGTGGTCGCCGCCGCGGCGGTCTGGCTGATGTACCGGCTGACGCACGGCATCCCGGCGGACAAGGCGCTGTCGGAGGTGCTGGCCATCACCTGTCTGATCTTTCTGATGGCACAGAACGCGCGCGATTACGGTTATTTATTTGCGATCTCGATGATTCTGCTGGCATACGGGGCGCTGTTGCCGCGCACGGTCTATCTGTGGTGTCTGGGGGTGGCTTTCGGCAGTATGCTCATATTGTTGTACAGCAACCGCCTGCAGCAGTTGTCCGCAAACCCGCGTCTGCCGAATCCGCGCCGGATTCTGCGGCGGAACTGGCATATCCTGGCATTGCATCTGGGGCTGGTCGCCGGGTGCTTTGCGCTGATTTTTCCGCTGTTTCCGACAGACCCGAGCGGTTCGAAGGGGATTTTTGCCGTGGCATTCAATACGGATAAATCTTCGATGCTGCCCGCCAACCTGCAACAGTGGTTTCAGTCTGAAAAAGTCAAACAGGAACAGGGGGGCGTCCGCATTATCCGCAATGGGACCCCCGATACGCTGGAAGCCGGTGGAACTCCGATGAAGATCAAGGGAAAACAACCCGATTCTTCATCTCAGGACGGTTCCGGCAGTGCTCCGCCGGGACGCGACCTGGTATTGCGGGTGAAGTCGCCCCTGAAGCTGTACCATCTGGCGCAGTTGTATGATGAATATGACGGGACGCGCTGGCTGGCGTCCGCGGAACTGAAGCGGGGCAGGATCAATGTGCGCAGTACCGAGCGTTCCGCCTCCCGGATGGTTTCATCGCGCTACACGATCCTGAAATGGCTGAGTCCCAAACTTTATGCGCCTTACCGCCCGGTCTCTTTCGAGCGGAACAACGACACGGCGCCTTACAGCCTGCTCAGGACGACCTTTTATAACAGCGAACTGGTCTCGAACAATTATCCGAATCTGCCGTTTTCCTATCTGGTTTCCAGTGAAATCAGTACGGAGCTGGAGAACCCGTTGTCGGAGCGTACCCGGCGGCGCTGGCGCGAACGGCCTGCGCGCGCCCATTATCTGAAACTGCCGGAGAAGAAAATTTCGGAGCGGTTGAAGAAGAAGGTGGAAGAACTGACGCGGAATGCCAAAAATGATTACGAAAAAGCGTTGATTCTGCGGGATTACCTGCGCAACAACTTCAAGTATCAGCAGTATTCCCGGCCGGTTCCGGAAGGGAAGGAGACGGTGGATTACTTCGTCTTTGAGCTGAAGGAGGGGCATTGCGAGTACTTTGCCGCGTCTTTGGCGGTGATGGCGCGGCTGGCGGGATTGCCGTCCCGTACTGCGGCCGGATTTTCGCCGGGAGATTTTAATACTTTGCAGAATGTGTTTGAGGTATATGAATACCATGCTCATGCGTGGACTCAGATTTTCGTGCCGGAATACGGTTGGCTGACCATGGATGCGACGCCGCCGGGAGAGATCCGGTCGCAGACGACTCCGATTGGAATCGGTAAACTGCGGGATCCTTTCGGAGATGAATGGCGGGTTACGCCGCCGGAGTTGACCGAACATACGCTTCAGACGTTGAAAGACATGTATCTGAAGCAGGTGCGGGCGGAGGAGACGCCGTCGAAAGCCGCGGAAATCATCATGCAGGTCGCGGAGGTGCAGGAGGAGATCCGCAAGCAGATCAAGGAAACCTACAGGAAGGTGGCGCCGAAATCCGCGAATCGCGCCTCCGATAAAAAGAAGACCGGAGGGGAGGCGGCCTGGGAATATCTCAAGCAGCTTGGGAATCGAAGTCAGCATTATCTCCGAACCGGGCAGGAGTTTCTGCGGCGGTACTATCCGGCGGTGGTTCTGGCTGGAGCGGTGCTGATCGTGGCTTATATATTGTTGCGCAAACAGTTGCGACTTCGTCGGCTTCATCGGCAAGAGGAGGAGGCGAAGGCTTGTTTTGAGAAGGCGGCGGCGGCGTTGAAGGCGGGAGAATACCGTGAGAGTGTGCTTTTCGGCTATCAGGCGATTCGGATTGAGTTGACGCTTGCCGGGGTGCCGCGCCGCCGGAACGAGGAGTTACTGGACTATGCCCGGACGCTTGCGGATTTCCGCGAAGGTTTTGACCGCCGGATGACGACGGTGGTGCTGGCTTTTTACGAGGCGGAATACGGAACCGGAGAGATTTCCCGCCGGAGTGCGGTTCTGGTGCAGCGGAACATCCGTGCGATGCGCCGGGGCTTGAGAGTGCCGAAGCAGCCATAGGAGCCGGATTTTCTTCTTTAATTGATGAAAAATGATTGTTCAGCCTCAAAATGAATAAAAAAAATCAAATATTCTTCAGAAAGCTGCTTTAAAAATCCAAAAACGGCGCTATCTTATATAACAACAAACATGGGCACCCGTAGCTCAGCTGGATAGAGCGTCTGCCTCCGGAGTAGAAGGTCATGAGTTCGAATCTCGTCGGGTGTACCATTTTTTTTGTCTTCTTCCTGAATGACTTACAAAATATCCCATCGGCCACCAAAATATCATAAAACGGCTCATGTTGCAAATTATGTTGCAAAAATAACGCAGTTTTCCTCCTAATTTTGTGTTTTTGCTCGCCTTAGCTCGGTATTATCCCTAGAGCATATTGATTTATGCCGAAACCGAGGAGTAAAAACAATGAGTAGGAAAAGGAAAAATGAGCCGGAGCTGTTCCAGAGGACAGCGAATTCGTGTTACTGCTTTCGGCAGTACATCGACGGGAAGAACACCGTCATCAACACCAAGACGACCGATTATGAAAAGGCGAAGGAGTTCCGCAGGAACTACAAGGCACGGGAGGTTACGACTGAAATCTCTCTTATGCAAAGGGAAAACGCCTCCAAAGTCGCCCACACGATCATCAGGGCCGTCAGCGGTCAGGAATTGGATCGTCTGACTTTCCAAGCCGGATTCGATTTCTGGCTGGAACACAATGTGGAGTTCAACGAAAATACCCCAAGCTACCAGAAGCAGTTGACAGGATATTTCTTCAACTTCGCCAACTGGTGCGCGGAAAACGATATCACTCACATCGACGAGGTTGACGCTTCCGCCGCCCGCCGCTACTGCGGCATCCTGCGAACCAGCAAGATGGCCCCGCCCACGTACAATCGATGTACCGGCTTCCTTGGCAGGGTATTCGCCGAAATCAATGCTTTCAAGCATCTCCCCAACGGCAATCCATTCGACCGGAATATCGTCAAGGCCCAATCGCTAGCCCCCATCTCGGAAGCAACCCATCAACCGCTGGAACCGGATATGCGAAAGAAGGTACTGCAAGTTGCGGCAGAGGCAGGCCAAGAGTGGCTGGATTTATTTCTCGTCGGCGACCAGACGGGAATGCGTTTAAAAGATTCCGCGTTACTGAAATGGAATATGATCCATGAAGGCTTTATTGAGTTCTCACCAAGGAAAACAATCAAGCACGGCAACCGGGCAAGAATTCCAGTCTCTCCCGTACTGGCGGAAATTTTCAATCGCCGCATGGCACTGTGTCAGGCTTCCCCTTATGTCAATCCGGTAATCGCCAACTTCTATAATACGGGTACTTGGGTGCGGGAGAAAAGCAAGGATATCTTTGAAGAGGCCCTTGGCAAAGAAACCACACAGCTTTCCAAGGAAGGCCGTCAACGCCAACGCAACGGCTGTATCTACAGCTTTTCTTCCTTCAGAACCACATTGATGTCACTACTGGCTTCCAAGCAAGTACCCCTGCGGGACGCAATGACCATCTTCGGTTGGGAATCTATGGAAATGGTCAGAATCTACACCAAGATGCTGGAACAGGCGCGCGGCGACATGGATAAGCGAAACCGTGAACTCTTTGATAACTTGCGCGAGCTTCAGTCCGATGTTCCTGTCGTTGAAGTCATCCCGGAGCGCCTGAAACCGACAAAGGACGCCCTTCAAAGATTGATGCCATTGTACAGCAATCGGGCAATCGGGCTGATCTACGATATCTCCGATGTCGCAGTCAAGAACTGGATGATGAAGTTCGGACTGTCAAGAAGCAAACGGCTCCTGTCGCCGGACCTCACCGAAGAGGAAATCTTGAAGATCAGGGAGGAACTGCAAGCCGCGTAATTGTCTCAATCTCACGCCCCGGCGATGGAAGTAATTCTGTCTGCCGGGGTTCTTTTTTATATTTTTTTGAGCTTAAATGATTTTTTATCGTTCCGTAGTGTGTTATTTGCCCCCCTTGAAACACTATAATGAGTAGCAACAGAATTTCCGGCACGGTGCTTGGCAATTCGACAGCAATGAAAGGACATAATTTATAAGGAGAAAAAATTATGAAAACCGCAAAAGACAGACTACTGGAATCTGTAGTAACCGGGAACTTCAGCGAAGAAGTTCTGATCAACGCCTTGGCAATCCTTCAAATGAAGGAGATACCCAAGGAAAATCCAGCCGGATTCATTTCGGAGAAAGAGGCCCGCAAATATTGCGGCAACATCTCGCGAAGTACGTTCTGGCATTGGCAGAAGCGCGGGCTTCGTTCCTACCCCATCGGCGGCAGGAGGCTTTACCAGCCGGAAGACCTGAGAGCTTTTGTTATGGGGTATCAGAACACGGAAACAGCAGAGAACAGTGGAGAGAGATAAAATGAATAAACTAAAAATGGTGGAAAGCTATCTGAATCGCGGCTGGGGACTTACTCCAGTTGGAGCCCCGAAGTCGGGAGATAAGAACTCCGGCAAGAATCCGTTCCTGCCGGGGTGGACACAGAACCCGATTCGAGATATGGAAACAGGCAAAGGATATTGGGACAACGGCAAAGACTATAATGTGGGAGTCATGACAGGTGAGATTTCCGGTCTGGTCGTTCTCGATATCGACAAGCCGGATATGTTTGAAAAGTTTCTTGAACAGTTCCCGGAGTGCAAGAATACCTACACGGTTCGCAGGAACAACGCGCCGGAGTGGAAGAGTCACTATTATTTCAAGCTGACTGATTTCACGCCGCCGTCACACAATGTCGAAACAACAGGTTGGGGTGATCTGATGTGCAACGGGAAACAGGTTGTCGCCCCGCCCTCGGTTCATTATACCGGCGGTGTTTATGAAATCGTCAACGATGCGGAACCATTGCCGTTCAAACGCGAATATTACGATGCGCTTTTAATGGCGAAAAAGAAACCGGCAAAAACAAAAAGGAAGCCCTCTCCCGGCGAAGAAAAGGTTCAGGAGGGAGAACGAAACAACGCCCTATTCGACTGGGCCCGCCAACTTCGCAAACAGGGAATGTCAAAAAAAGAAGTGAAGGCCGCAATTCCTGATTTCTGCCAAGAGTGCAACCCTCCCTATGATGAAGCCGAGGCCTTGAAAACGGTGGAAAGCGTCTTCTCATATAATACTCCGACCCGCAGGGACAAGACACTGTTTCAGCTCAACTACTTCAAAGAAAAATCGGTTGATGAGGATGGAGAAACTCAGCCTAAAACAAAACCTCTTCCATTCAACGAGGCTTCCGATAAAGTAGCCGGACTTCTTCAAGGTAAAGTTGCCAACGTTTATGGGGAGTTGGTTCTGTTGCCAAGCATACCGGAAGACGAAGCGGTTTTGGTGAAAAAGACGGCTGACCTGTTCGCGCTTCTTGGTAATATGTTCAGGGGTGTACCGGATTGGAAAAAGGGACAGAACTTCATGACCAAAGAAGAACTGTTCAGTTCCTTGAAGGTGGTGTTGCCGAATCTGCAAAGCATCGAGAAAGCTCCCCACTATCCTCCGATGAAGAATGTCCACTATGTCTTACCGGAGCTTCCAGAGCCCGACATGAAATCTCTTGAAGCGTTACTGGACTTCTTCTCCCCTGAAACGAAATATGACCGGGATTTGATTCTTGCAATGTTCCTGACAACGTTATGGGGAGGTCCTGCCGGGCAACGCGCACCGTTCCTCGTCACCAGCAAGGATGGCAGAGGAGTCGGCAAGAGTACGTTGGCAGAAACCGCCGCGAAATTGCTGAATCAGATTCCCATTCAGGCTTCAACCCGGTTGGATTCGAATGATCTGACGAAAAGGCTACTCTCGCTGGAGGCAAAGAAATCCAGAATCGTTCTTTTCGATAACGAAGTCTGTACCACGCAGAAAATTGCCAATGCGGGTATGGCTTCGCTTTTCACCACGGGACAGATTTCCGGGCATGAGATGTATAAAGGAGAAGGAACCCGTCCCAACTATCTGGTTTGGATTATGACTCTGAACTCGGTGACGCTCGACAGCGACTTTGCCAGCCGGTGCATTCCCATTGCGCTGAAGAAGCCGAAGGTGTCTGTAAACTGGCAAGAGAAACTGAACACCTTCATTGAGGAGAATCGTTGGACGTTGATCGCGACAATGATTGAACTCCTGAAGCGGGAAACGGAATACACTACCCCAAGGACCCGTTGGGGACTCTGGGAGAATCAGGTGTTGTCAAAGGTGCCGGGCCTGAATCGCGAAGCGGTATTGGAGCTGGTAGTCTCTCGTCAGAAAGAATACGACAACGACCTCGATGAGAACGAAATGATTATCGACGCTCTGATGAACCTGATTGAAGCTCAGAATAAGGACATGAAATCTCTCCGTTTCATCATCAGTGGTCAGGATATGGCGGAACTTGTCAGAAATGCTCTTCATCTCAAACAGGGAAACACATGGATTCTGCGTTTGGTGAAAGATATCATCGCCAAGGGTGATTATCCACCACTGAAGAAGCACGATACCAATCGCGCTAGAGGCTTCATGTGGGATGAATCCGAGAACGGAAACGGTAAAATCATCAAACTGTCTTGGGGCTCCAAGCAGACATAAGCTAAAACGTTGACTGCGGGGTGACTGTCCAGTGGCGTTATGTCACTCGATTGTCACCCTGTTTTCTGTCTGATTTGAGCGTGAAATCAGTTCGGGGTGACAAAGTGACGAAGTGACAGAGTTATAAAAGATTTCCTTGAAGAAAGAAGAAGAAGAAAAGAATGCCAAGAAGTGTCACCGCGTCACCGGAGACGCTTCTTACGCTAACAATCCAGCCCCAATCGTCACCAGCAAACCAAAAAGTATGCAACAACCCGGTCTACGGAAAGGAGAAACTGGCTATTTCGAGCTTAAATCAATGTTTCTCATCGTTTTTAAAGGTGGGTGTAATCGTTCGGTACCGACAAAAAAATGCTTCGGTAAATCGTCGGCTATTGATCGGTAATTGATCGGTAATTGATCGGTGATTTGCTCCGACAAAACACAGGGAAAAATGTCTGATTTTGAAAAAAAGGCACACGCGTAGCATTACGCATTGCACACGCGCAATGTACATGCGTGCGCGAGAAAAGTCAAGCCCTATTTTTATAAAATCTGGATACTGGTTTGATTTTTCTGTCGGCAACAGGTAAATTATCGCAGAGTTGAACCAACAAGGAGTATTTCAACGACGATATAGAACAAAACAACAATCATAAATAAGTCTTTCTGACTTTCAGCAGACGTTCTACTTTGAACCGCCAGTTTAATTTTCGATGAACACGATGCTGAAAAGCAGATGCCATTGTGCATACTTTGGTGTCTCTTTTCACATTTCATCGATAGCTCTGGCGGGCTAAAAGTAGATGGGAATTGAGACACCTCTTTTTTTGTCCTGATTTTTGCTCTGATTGCCGTAATATTTTCAATAATTCGCCGCATAAGTTATGAGAAGACACGCTACTCGATATAAATCAACAATCGTATAGGAGAAAAAATGATGACTTGCCCTGATTGCAAAACGAACGTACAGAGTGATATGAAGTATTGTCCCGTATGCGGAAGCGCTCTTGCTCTCCATGCACCTGTAAATTCAGCAACCCCATCCGGGATATATTTGAAGTGGTTCGATTCTTTTTTGAAAAACAGCAAGATGATGAGCTATGCCTGGGAAGAGAAAAATAAATTGCTATTGCTGATCCCAATCTTTATTTGGCTGTTTACTATGTCCATTATGACTTGTTTGTTTCTTTTTTTATTGGAGAGAGGGTTTTCCATAAGGCTTGCTATGTTACTGCTATCTCTTCCCTATCAATTACTGAATGTGTTTATTTTGCTCTCAGCCATATGCTATGGAATGAAAAAGTATCATGAAGACAGTGAAAGGGGATTTCGAATTGCCATACTTTTTCTTATCTTGAGTGTACTGGCGCTCATATTGCCGGACCTGCTAATTCCTTTCGCCCCTTATAACTTTTGATGGGAATTGGTCAAAACCAAGGAATAATCAACATGAATACAGTATGTCCCAATTGCCACCAAAAGTATGACATCACTTCCGAACACCTTCACACCGAGACAATATGTGAGAAATGTCACCAAAACTTTGCCATAGAACCGGCAATATTCTGTACAGAATGTGGGGTGTCCAATTCCAAGAAAGATGAAAGTTGCTTTCGATGCGGAAAATCACTCACATCTGCTCCAAGAACTGATAGTCCACCAACAGAGCCTCAAAAGATTGAACTGGTAGACTGTTCTGCGTGTAAAGGCAAAGTATCTCCATTGGCTAGTTCCTGCCCGCATTGCGGACATCCCAAACCATTGGCGGTGAATCCGGGGATGGGAATCGTCATGACAATTATCATGTTGGTTATATTCAGTGTTTTGATTGCGTGTTGGACCGCCGTTACAAATCCCAACTCCCACACTGAAAGCATAATCGTCAGAATATTTTTGGGGTTCATTGCCGGTATCGTTTATGCCTGTATATGGTTGACTTATGTAGGGTCGGCTCTTCGGCGAAATGAAGTCTGTAAAATGATTCTGTTGACGATTCTGCCGGGCATTGGGATAATCGTTTGCTCGTTCTTTCCCTCAAAGTCGTGAAACACTCCATATTGCAACGGAGCCGGAAACATCTAAACTAAAATCGTTCACTTTCCCACAGGCCGCTTCGGGTTTTTCCGAGGCGGTCTTTTTTTATGTACTGAATCGTTCACTTTCAGGGCAAATCGTTCACCTGAACTACCCCCTAATGAAAAAGCGCCCTTTTTGAGCAGAAAGGAATTTTAGAAGGCAGGGGGGGCTTACCAAAAAACTCTTTTGACTTCTATGTGTAGAACCAAACACATGGAGGTTGCCAATGACAACGACAGATTTATCAGACTTCGGACACCGGGAATTGGAGATGCTGGAAGAATTGCTTTGCGCTATGAGGACGCAAGGACTGCCAAACGATTTTGAAGACAGTGACGTAACTCCGGTGATGAATCAATACTCCGGCAATGTTTTCTTGTCGAACTCCGAATATCAAGTTGCCATGATGAACGGCGATAAGCTGGAATCGTTCTATACGCTCTCCTATTCCGGCGAAGAAGGGTTTGCCGACGAACTCTATGACTTGTTTCAAGACGGTGCTATCGATTTTCACGACTTGGAACAACTTGCCGCCATTCTTGAAGAACACGACATGATCGACGAAGCCGAAGAAGTCCAGAAAAGAAAAGCGCAACCAGAAGTTGCGTGAGGCCCGCCAGAGCTATCACATACGGAGTCTTTCTGCCGGAGGAAGCGAGACTCCAATTTTTAACGCCCACAAGGTCAAATCAATTGTTCCTTTTGCTTTACGCAAATTTGCGTATCAATCCCACCTCATGAAAACATCGATTTTCGTCAACCTTAAATTTTACGGGGGAACCCATGAGATGCATTATTTACAGTCGCGTATCGACCGATATGCAGGACACGGAAAATCAAATCGCCCAATTGCGCGAATATGCAGACAAACAGCATTGGGAGATTGTCACAGTCAAAACGGATATCTGTTCCGGCAGTAAGTCGGCAGACGCTCGAACCGGCTTGAAAGAGGTTTTCGACCTTGCCCGAAAAAGAAAATTCGACATCCTGTTGTTCTGGAGCTTGGATCGTCTCAGCCGCGAAGGAACCCGGCAGACCTTGGAATACCTGTCACGTTTCGACGGCTACAAAGTCAAATGGCATTCCTACACCGAGGAATACATTTCATCACTGGGGATATTTGCCGATGCTATCATATCGCTCATGGCCTGTCTTGCCAAGCAAGAGCGTATTCGAATTTCAGAACGCACGAAAGCGGGACTTGCCAGAGTACGCGCCAAAGGAACCGCGTTAGGCAGACCGCGCACAAAAACCGAAGTCATACTCAAAGCCAAGGAATTGAGATTGAATGGATTGTCATTTTCTGCGATCGGCCGTGAACTCAACGTAACCAAAGCCAGAGCTTTCCAACTCTGCAATGAACAGTAGGAGAACGCACCATGAACAGCAACCTGGCATTTCACTTTGACTACACCGATTACGCCGTGAAGATGGGAACGGAGGGCGATATCTTTCAAACGATCCTCGATGATTATGAAAAACTTGGACTGGTGGGCGAAGAGACGAATAAACTCATGGCCTATCTCGCCGCCACATCGCGCTTGATGGAGAAGCCGTTGAATATTCTGGTACTGTCATCCTCCGGTGCCGGTAAGTCGGCGTTGCAGGATAAAACCTTGAAACTCATGCCGCCGGAATCCGTGATTCGTGTCTCTGCAATCACCGACAAAGCGCTCTATTATCAAAAATCGCTCAAGAACAAGCTTCTGGCGTTGGAAGAAGCCGCCGGAGTCAAAGACTCGTATGCAATCAGAACGTTGATTTCAGAAGGCTATCTGGCGCAGGAAACGGTATCCGGGAATCAGGGACAGTCATTGCACGTCGAAGGAGGGTGCAGTATCTTTCAAACTACGACGAATCCAGAGATAAACCCGGAGACGAAATCACGCTTCTTCATTCTCGGAGTCGATGAGTCCAGAGAGCAGACGCGCCGCATTCTGGAACTGCAACGACAGGCGCAAACACTGGAAGGCTTGAAAACCAACAACGAAGTAACCGGAATCATCGGCAAACACCATTCATTTCAACGATTGCTCGAACCGTTCCCGGTGGTTAATCCCTACGCCCCAGAATTGATCTACGAAGACGACCGCTTACAGGCCCGGAGGAATCAACCGAAGTTCCTGCAACTCATCAACACGATTGCTTTCCTCCGGCAGATGCAGAAGCCAGTCAAACGCTACGAGGGTATCGAATACATCGAAGTAGACCGTACCGATATCGACATGGCGGTAAAACTCGCCTCTGAACTCCTGGGAATCAGTCTCGACGATCTATCCATCCCGGCCCGGAATCTTCTGCAACTGCTGACCGAAATGAAACAGCCGATCTTCACCCGAGCCGAAGTCATGAACCACACCGGCTGGTGCAAGTCTCGTCTGCATGCCCACCTGACCGAACTCATAGAAATGGAACTCGTCGTACCTCAGTCTGCAAAAAAGAATAGCCTCCACACGTATAAATTGCTCTACAACGGTGAAGGCCAAGACGGGCACAAGTTCTGTATCGGTTTAGCACCTGTTCAGTAGGTGTTTAGGGATGCTATTGGGCAGGAACGAGCGTAATGATAATATTCCCGTAATTCCCTTTGTCGCGAGAGTAGAACTTTAGGGGTTCTACTTCTTGAAATGTTTTAATATCAACACAGCAGGGGATTGGGTTACGCTGGCTCATATACCACTTATACGCATCTTCAAATCCAGAAAATTTTACACCTTGATCCCGGCTATTCACTTTAAGCTTCAGAGCTTCTATTTCGAGTTCAACGTAATATTGCATAAATATCGCTCTCCATTATTGAGATTTGATGGTTTTATCTGACCGAGAAATATATGCATTGAGTTTACTTTGCTTTTTTATAATATCAATGAATGCTTTATTTCTTGCTTCTGCGTCTGCGACTAAGGTAGATGCGCTAACAACATAAATAAATGCATTTAGAGCACCGTAGTATCGAAAATACATCGGGGTGTCCGTTGAGAACAAAGGCTTGAATTCATCATCTTCCAATAAGACGGCAAATTCATCATCAACCTCAGTAACCAAGAACGCCCAAATTTCTTTTATCTTTTCTTGCGTTTGAAACGCCTTGATATAATCACGCAACTGGACAAGTCCAGCATGTTTTTTCCTTGCCGGTTTACTTGCATAGTCGAAAGGCTTGATTTCAATGATTACAGATTTTAAATCCTTCGTAACAACACTTGGGGATTGGGGAAAAAATAGAGAGATGTCTGGTTTGTCTGAATCACTCGGCGTTTCTCCCATCAGCCCCTGACTTGTCAATACACGCTTGATGGTTCTATTACTGGCGGCATAGGAATAGCTAATAAATCTATCATCCAAGAGCCATAGATTGTTTTTCCCGACAGCATAAAAATCGGTATCGGTATCTTTTGCCATGAATAAATCATGGATATAGTCTTCAACTCTCTCTCTTTTGTTGACTAAGGTCTTTAATTGTCCTATTGTTAGAATTCTATCGTTAATATATGAAATCAACTCACTTTGTACTACCTGTATGGCATTTTGCAACTCATCATCTGTAAATTTCGTCTTCCCAATACTTGCCAGTAAATCTTCTTTTGCAATATCGAATCGCTTTTTGGCTTTTTCGATGATCTCGGATTTATCTATAAAACCAGCAATATCAATGTCACCTTCATCAACATAGTCAATCAAATATGGCCTTGTATCTTGAATCGCTTGCAACTCTCTTTTATTGATTTCAATTGCATTGGGAATGTCGTGTTGAACAATTTCAGAAATAATAGTTTTGAGTTCATTATTGATGGTCTCCCAAGAAAAAGGCTGATCAAAATCAGTTCGCGTAGGGTATATGTTAAAGTCATTTCTGTCATTATCTACATTTTGATCTAGATAGTTTGACTCAAGAAGAAAATAACCCGAAAATCCGGGGGGTAATCCAATTTTTAAGTCTTTGTCAGAGAATGAACATACTGTTCGCAAATTGGCACAATGAAAGGCATTCAAGCTACCATTTTCATTCTTAATATCATAACTAAATCGAAATGTATACAAGTCGCCATTATAGGAATCCTTAAGGGAAAATTCTCTTGTGCAAAACGGAGGAACATCATCCTCTGTAATTCTTACTTTTTCGTTAGTCTCTGCATCGATGAATTCTATACAGATGTTTGTTTTTTTATTTTTATGAAAATACAACGTGGGAATGAGATGCACGAGCACATTTTCTTTGATTTTCCCTAAATCCAAGTCCATGCGCTTGTCTGCATTTCTCCATTTCCGGTAATATGCATTCGTAATGTCAGACAGAAACAAAACTGTACAATTCTTGAGAATGTTATCTACCGGAGTATCTTCAGGAATTATATCGTCCAGCGAAAAATCAAGAGGAAATTTTCTTTGGATTTTTTGCTCTACAAGGTTACTAGTATACTGCACCGTTTGGAATAATTTTAAAAATGTAAGTCTTCCAACCCCCTTACAACCCAAATCAACTTTATGATCGCTTCTATAGTCTTTAAACGAGCGCAAGTTTTCATCGGTGAAACCGTCGCCATCATCTTCTATTTCGAGAGAATCAATCTTGCGTGTAAAGATTTCCTCATTCGTTTTATTGTAGGCCTGATTAGAGTAAAAACGACAAATGATTCTTTTGGCATTTGCTTGAATTGCATTTGTAATTGCTTCGAACAAAATATGTTTTTGGGTTATCTTGTTGCTGATATCCTCGATGACAATCCGTTTTACATTGGTACTCATAGTTCGATTTCCTGCATTAGCATCTCTGATTTTAATATTCAAAGTCGCTAGATTTTTTCTAATAATGATAAATTACAATCAAACAGGACGCTATACAAACCAGAAACAATCATTTTTATAAATTGAAAGCAGGAATGCTCTATTCTTCGCAAGCGAGCAAAAATAAAACATTAGTACATCAATAGCGTCCTGGGTAGTTTTCAGTTGGTCATTGGGGTAAGCAACAAAACCAACATATCGTGTTTATTGCAATAAACACAACGCAGTCAGAAAAGAAAGGCTAATGTATCTGGCTAATTCGTCAATTCATCCGGCGCGATACCCTTTTCCTGGAGATATGAACTAAGCACAATTGCCTTTATAACCACACTGAGAAATAAGCAGTTGAAGACTCCACTGCTGGCAGTCGCTCGTAATACCATTCCTAGGACTTTAATATCCCCGCTGGGGAAGTGTAAAAATACAGGTGAACCACTAAACCCATCAAAACTCACAATCCCGTGAGCTTGTTTGGCATATAGAATGAATTGATTTTCTCGCGTCGAGCTAGGTTCAAATTTATAGGGAAATACTATGGTAGCGCCAAAATCTCCAACATGGTCATCATAATCAATATCTTGACCACAAGTAGGGTACCCTGCGACAACAAGTTTGGGATTGTTTGCAAAATCACTTTTGTCAATTGGCCGATACGGAAAAAAGAACTCGTCAATCAATTCTGATGGTTCTTCTCGATGAACTCTAATTATAACATAATCATCTAGGTCATCATCATAGTACATTGAGCCGTCATGTCCATTGAAAGAACACGCGTCTTCTATTGCCAAAGCTCTGAGCATAATAGACTCATCCGTGGAATACGGATTGAGCATGATTTTAAGATCATTTATCTTGAAGTCACCCAAACCGTGTTTTGTGGTAATGACATAGTAAGTATTCTGAAATTTCAGTAAGAAACAAGTCCCTTCAATTGCTCCCATTTTTCCAACATTCTCTCCGCCATCCACAACGAATAATAAATTTCTGATATATCGGGTGTAGTCTTCAGGATTGATTTCCATTCCTAACCTCATTTGATTAGTTTTTGTGTCTCTCATTCGTCGCTTCATTAGTCTTACAAGACTTGTTCTAAGTGTGTACTTTTAATTTATCATATCTCTCGCCGAAAAACAATACACCCCATATAAATTATCAAGGCCCTCTTCACCAAGGTTCGAATCTCTGAGGCAATTTTGAGCTCAACTTGACTTCTTGAAAATCGGCGGTATTTTATGCTTTGTCAGTCTTCGCGGGGCTGAGGCTTTTTCGAAAACACGAGATGATTGAAAGACAACGTTTTGGGAGAAATCCCATGTTGCAAATTATGTTGCAAATAAGGGTTGTTTTTTGATGTTTTCTGGTGATTGGCTGAGCTAAAACCGATGGCTCTGAGGGGGCATTTCACCTCTCCGGAGTAGAAGGTCATGAGTTCGAATCTCGTCGGTGTACCATTTTTTTTGTTTTGTCATAATCGATTGTGGATCAGGCGATTGAGTGGCAAAAAAGCATGGAAAAATCCCAGAATCGTTTGAAAAGACCCGTTATATGCTCGAAAAGTCCCGAAAGGATTTTTCAAAAGTTATCCCGCGAGTTATCCCGCAACGGTTTGTCGAACAGGAGAAAACGCCATGCCGACGGTCAAATTGACCCAATCCTTCGTTCAAGGGGCTGTACAGCGATGCCAAACTCTATTATCACGACAGCGGCTGCAAATATCTGGTGTTGGTGTTACGCAAGAACAGCAAACTGTACTATTACATCCGACGTCTGAATGGACACCTGATAAATAAGAAACTCGGCGATGCCGAGCTGATGCAGTTGAGCGAAGCACGCGACAAGGCGATGACGCTTTCCGGAAAGATCGCCGAGGAGGGCCGCTGGAGGCTCCGGCTACTCCGGCAGAACTCACTTTGGATTTTATTTTTGCCATTTTATCGATGGTTTGAGCTCAAAATGAGTTCTAAGTACCATTGGGGTTTCTTTCGTCGGACATCATGCAACAAGACGCTTGCGGGTACTCGTTGAACAGGAATTACGGTATTTTTACGGCACGATTCCGGCATTCTTCTATGGATGGTAGTCATGATTTCACATTCCGGAAAACGTCTTATTGGTGAGGACGGATTTTGTGATTGCGGTGTTGTTCAGAATGTGGAGGGGGCCAGCAATTCCCGAAGCATCGCGAGCGCATGTTCGACTGTCCGTTCCCGGATGGCGCGGCGGTCTCCGTTAAAGTGAAATTCCCGCACCAGTTCGGCTTCGCCGAGCTTGGCTCCGATATAGATCAATCCGACCGGCTTGGCTTCGGTGCCGCCTCCCGGACCGGCGATGCCGGTTACGGCGACGGCGCAGTCCGCTTCCAGGCGGGAAACCGCTCCCCGGATCATCGCTTCGGCGCATTCCCGGCTGACGGCGCCGTGTTCGGCCAGCAATTCCTCTGGAACTCCGAGCAGCCGGTGCTTCAGTTCGTTGCTGTAGACCACGACTCCTCCTTTGAACACCTCCGAAACTCCCGGCAGGTCGGTCAGGCGGCCGGCGATCAGGCCGCCGGTACAGGATTCGGCGGTGACCAGTTGTAAATGGCGTTGTTCCAGCAGCTTGACCACGTAATCGGCCATCTCCAGCTCTCCAACCGGAAGAGCGGCGGGCGAGAGCAGCGCGTGGGCGCGTTCGGCGGCGGCTTCAACCCGGCCGCAGTCCGCCCCGGAGAAAAAGACACGGGTTCCGGCGGGGCGGGCACAGTAGGCCAGGTCGATTTCAAACTCTTTCAAAGCCTTTTCCAACTGCTGCTGAATCGCGAATTCTCCGACGCCGGAGACCAGAAAACCGAGCGTGTATTCGCGGTCGGCGGTACTTTGGCTCTTGAGCAGCGGGATCAGGGCCTGACGGACCATCGGTTCAAGTTCGCGGGGCGGGCCGGGCAGCAGCACCACCAGCCGCTCGCGCCGGTCGTACACGGTTCGGAACGCGATGCCGCCGGCGGAGCCGTTCGGATTGTCCAGCACCTCGGAGCCGGCCGGACGCCGGGCCTGTTTCAGCACCAGTCCGGGAACCCGGCCTGTGTGGCGCCTGTGCCAGAAGGCCGTCACCTTTTCCTCCAGCACCGGATCGCTTTCCAGTTCCAGGCCGAAGAAACGGGCGGCGGCGTCAAGGCTCAGGTCGTCCCGCGTGGGGCCGAGTCCGCCGGTGATCACGACAATATCGGCCAGTTTGAGCGCGTCACTCAGGGCCGCGTAAAGTTCGCGCGGATGGTCGCCGATCGTGAAATCCGCGATCACCTGCAGACCGGCGGAAGCCAGCTCCCGGCCGATGAATGCGCTGTTGGTGTTGACGACCGAACCTTTCAGGAGTTCGGTTCCGGTGGAAATCAGGGCAATACTCATGGTTATCTCGATGGATTTGAGGTTAATAATCGGGTCAGGTTGCGGCTGAAACGGGTCAGCCGCTCCCGCGTTGCGGCCAGCGCCTCTTCCAGCGGCTCCGGTCCGATGGAGCAACTGAAGCAGGCGGCGAATTCCGCTTCCAGAAGTTCGCTGCCGGGGCTGAGCGAACCCGAACACAGGATCGTCGGAACTCCGGCCCGGGCCGCCCGCCGGGCGACGGTTACGCAGAGCTTGCCGGCGGCGCTCTGCGAATCGGAGCGTCCTTCGCCGGTGATCACGAAATCGGCTCCGGCAACCCTGCGGTCAAAGCCGGCAAGCTCCAGCAGCAGTTCGGCACCGGATTCCGGGCGGCCGTGCAGCAGTTTGCGCAGCGCGAAGCCCATGCCCCCGGCGGCTCCGTCGCCGGGACGGGAACCATCATCCCCGAACAGGGCGGCGTAGTGGCGCAAACCAGCGTCGAGCAGCTCCGCTTCGGCGGCGGAAGCCCCTTTCTGCGGAGCGAAAACCGCGGCGGCTCCCTGCGGGCCGGTCAGGGGATTGGTCACGTCGGAGGCGATCCGTATCCGGCTTGCCGCCAGCTCCGGGAGCAACCCGGAAAGATCGGCGCGGCGGATCGCCGACAGGCCTCCTCCACCGATCCCCTCCGGCAACAGCCGTCCGGCGTCGTCGTAAAAGCGCGCGCCGAGCGCCTGAAGCATTCCCGCGCCGCCGTCGGTGGTGGCGCTGCCGCCGAGCCCGATCACGAAGTCGCGGCAGCCGGAGTCCAGCAGTTGTCGGAGCAGAAGCCCGACTCCGAAGGTGGTGGCTTCGAGCGGTGCGCAGCCGTCCGGTGAAAGCAGTTCCAGCCCCGCGGCGGAGGCCATCTCCACGACCGCGACGCCGCCGGGCAGGCGGGCGGTTTCCGCGGTGAGCGGAGTGCCGAGCGGACCGGAGGTTTCATATTGTTCCAGAACGCCTTCCGCCGCCAGTGCCGCGGCCCGGACGGTGCCTTCGCCGCCGTCGGCGAGCGGAATCGCGAGGATTTCCGCCTCCGGCTGCGCCATGCGGATACCGTCGGCCAGCGCGGCGCAGACTTCGGGGGAACGCAGCGCGTTCTTGAAGGAGTCGGGGGCGAGCACGAATTTCATGGCTGACTCTCCGAATAGGGGATATGGGGCATATAGACTTGATTGGAGGGGATATTGCCGAGCATCTCCCCGGTGATACGCACGCCGAACCAGGCCTGGAAAGCATTCCGCATCGCAAAGGAGGCATTGTCGCGCTCGCCGCGGTCGAAGCCGGAAATCGGATCGCGCAGCGAGTCGGTGCCGCGCACCAGCGCCGCCGCATTCAGAGCATTGCCGGCGGTATCGGCGAAATCGCTGTTCAGACGGCGGTCGAAGTCGCGCGGCGAATGCCAGCTGTAGCTGTAAAAGTCGCTTTCAGAGGGAGTCGCATTGCGGAAACCGCTGGAAACCGAACTGAGCGTGCTCACATCCGTCGAGGAGGAGAGCCGGTCGTCCGCCAGGAACGGAATCGTGATCTTTTTCCGGGAGGAGATTTCGAGCGTCGTATAACTCCAGCCGCGAAGCTCGCCGTCACTCTGCTGCACGGCGGAATCCGGCTGCCGGGCCGCTTTTTCCGCATTGAATTTGGCGGAAAGCAGCAGCCGGTTGTTCGCGACGGTCAATCCGCCGACATAGACGACGCCCAGCAGGATCGCGACGATTCCGACCAGCATCACGGTCATTTCGAGCAGGGCCTGGCCGCGTGGCCGGGGACATCGGGGAAAGTGCGGTTTCATGGGATTGTCGCCTCCTGTATTCAAAGCCGCGGCGGTCCCGGCATCAGGTCCGGGGCGGTGTTGGTGCCGCCGAAACCGGGGCCGGTACCCGGCGTGTTGATGCCGTAGTAGCGGCTGGGGTCCAGATCGCTGTTGTTGATGATATGGTCTTCGTACACCATGTAGAGGCTCCTTTTGGTGCTGTCCGTGAAGCGCAGATAGATGGGTTTGCCGGAGACCGGACTGATCAGCACTCCGGCCGCGATCGCATCCTTGCTGGTCGTTACCTCGCTGGTGTTGAATAAACGCGGCTCCTGCAGCCAGCCCGGCCCGGCGGATTGATCCGGAATCGGGAGATAGACGATCCGGTCACGGTTCTTGTGATATTCGTCCATCCGGTTCTTCCACCGGGCGTCGAAGCCGGATTCGTCGAATTTCTGGTTGTAGCCGTAATACCGGTAATGTTCCCCGTCCGCCAACTGCTGCAGCAGGAATAAATAGTATTCCGTGCCGGCCGGAGGCGGTTCGGTGTAGCCGGTCAGGGAATCCTGCCGCGAGAGCCAGTTCAGGAACCGTTCCAGACTGGAGTAACCGGTCCGCAGCACGCCGAAACCGTAGGGCACCGGCATATAGGTCGGCATCACCGAGGCGCTGTCGAAAACCGGCAGCACCAGCGGGATGTCGATGGGAGGACGGTTGCCGGAAAGTTCACCCAGCGGTTTGGCGATCGCTCCCGGCCGGTAGTCGGTGTTGATCGGATTGCTGCTGTCCGGGTCCTCCCGGCGGCTTCCGACCGCGGTGGTGAAGGTGC
>OLWG01000304.1_pt1 | contig 26368 bp, 19 predicted proteins | sample 1673721 | NCBI WGS metagenome assembly OLWG01 (sample SAMEA103958125, study PRJEB25191) | human gut metagenome | reverse complement strand
AACCTATTTACACCGCCGCCCGCCAAATGCCCGGCATGGAGGAATATGCCGCGCAAATGGACAGCTACGAGCAGGTGGAGGCGTTCGACATGGCCGATCTCGACAAGGCCGAGAAAACATCCCAGCCGACAGGAACGGGAGCACAATACCGATTGGCAGGAATATACGACATGACGGGGGCTGTCGAGAAAGACACAAACGAGACTGGCAATCTACGCCCCGAAAAGAACTTCCGCAAGGATTTGGAGCGATTCAGCCGTGCTTTCGCCGATGAATTGGGCTGGGAGCACGAAACGGATCGCAAGGGTAAAACCATCTATGCCCAGACCAATATAGCACCGGCCGGCGGCGACGGCTCGTTTACACTTTGGGCACCCGAAACGGATTTGGGCATTTATGTCAGTGTACCCGTCGCACCACAAAGCTACGACAACCGATACGGGTATTCTAATAACTTGAAAATAAAAGATATTATGGGCTTCGGATAGCCAATATTATGGCGACTGCGAAACAAAGAACAAACCTTTTTACCCAATGGACACAATCGTTATGCCCCGGCAGATATTACCGTCGGCGAGCTGGCCGAACTTGCAAAAAAAGAATTAAATGCTTATCTTGACAACATAACAGCGGCCAAGACGCTCGACCATATATTACAAGAGAATCAAAATACACGAAACGATGAACGACGGGAAAACAGTAGCGAGAAAGACTATCCCGCTTATGGAGACGGAAGCCGCAAAGACGGCGCTTTGGGAACTGGCATTTTATCAGCCGAGAAGCCTGTTGCAACAGTATCGGGAGAATCCGGCGGAATTGCTCGATTCGATAGACCAGACCGTAACACGGGCGATGCGGTGGCGGCAGGCAGCACTCGAACGGGACGAAGATCCGGTAGTAGTGGACGAGTATTACTATCAACTCCTCCGACCGTGTTACTGTCCGGAGGAGCCGGAACAAATACCCATCAGCGAAAAAATGATGCGGGAGATCATCGCCACGTTGAAAAAGGTGGAGAAAGCGAAGTCGCAAAAAACACCTCGTACAAAAACCATGTAATCGAACGAGGACACGACCTCGCTCCGAGAGGCGAGGTTGGCAAGATCAAAGCCAATCTCGCCGCAATCCGGCTCATTAAAGAAATCGAAGCCGAAGGCCGCGAAGCCACCCCGGAAGAAAAAGCTGTATTGGAGCAATTCTCCGGCTGGGGCGGTATTCCAGCAATCTTCAAAATAGCCCATCCCTACCACAACGAACTGCGCGAACTACTGACAGCCGATGAATACGAAGCGGCACGCGCATCCACAACCACCGCATTTTATACTCCACCCGAAGTCATATCGTCGATATGGGATATGGTGGAACGCCTCGGATTCGACGGTGGCCGCATCCTCGAACCATCGGCCGGCATCGGACATTTTTTCGGTCTGATGCCTCTTTCGATACGGTCGAAATCGGATTTGACAGGAATCGAACTCGACGATCTGTCCGGCCACATCCTTCGTGCGCTCTATCCCGAAGCGCATATCCACATCGAAGGTTTCGAGCAGCAGCGCATACCTAACAACAGCTATTCGCTGGTGATCAGCAATGTACCGTTCGGAACGTTCAAAGTACACGATACGTTCGACCGCGATTTATCCTCACGTTTCGAGATTCACGACTATTTCATCGCCAAAAGCATCCGGAAGCTCAAACCCGGCGGATTGGGCGTATTCATTACCTCGACAGCAACGCTCGATCGGAGTGCAAATTTGCGGAATTGGGTCGTAAACGACGGTAATGCAGACTTCATCGGGGCAGTCCGTCTGAATACCGGTACATTCAAAAATACGGCCGGCACCGAAACCTCGGCCGACATCATTATCGTCCGCAAACGCGACGAAGCCGGGCCGGCACCCTATGCCGTAAATATGCAATCGACCATTACGGAACGCGAGGCGCCCTACGAACGAATTATCAAACTGTCGAACGGGAAGGTAAAGACCGAAGCAGCAACGGCACACATGAACTATAACAAGTATTTTCACGACAATCCGCAGTTCATGGCCGGCCAGATGCGCTTCGGATTCGAAAGTGGCGTGGAAATACGCCCCACAGAACAGCGCTGCGTCCCCACAAGCGACATAGACCAGTCCCGCACGCTCGACAGTTTCATATCCGCACTCCCCGAAAATATCTACACATCGGCCCCGGCACCCGCAACGGAGCGAATACCGCAAGCGGTCGAGGCCCCCAACAGTACAAAAGAGAGAGGACTTACGATCATCGACGGAAAACCATATATCGTGCGGTTCGGACAAGCCGTACCCGCCGACTGGAACTCGTTGAAAATCCGCAACCGCAGTAAAGTCGAAGCGTTAGGCGATTACCTGCGGCTGAAAAGTGCGATCACAGAGCTGCTCGATGCCGAACGCAATGATCTGCCGAACATCGAGCAACTGCGAGCCGAGCTTAACGACGCCTACGCTACCTTCACCCGTCGTTACGGGACATTATCAAGAAACACGCGTATTTCATTCCTGCGCGACGACGTGGATTTTCCCTCCATCGCAGCCATCGAAAACGACAAGGAAATCGTAACTCCCGACGGAAAGAAACGACATGACATCCAAAGGTCGGACATCTTCTTTCGCCGGATGCTGGAACCGACACGCGAACTGAAAGCCGACACGCCGAAAGACGCGATCGCCGTATCGCTCTACCGCTACGGACGGCTCGATATGCCCTATATCGCAGAATTGCTCCACATACCACAAGAGGATACAGAAAAAGAACTGCTCGCACAGGAACTTATCTATGTCAATCCGGTAACGGGTCTTTATGAGGAGCGCAACGAATACCTCTCGGGAAATGTCCGCGAGAAACTCGAACAGGCCGAGCAAGCCAATGAAAACGGACAGTTCGACGCCAACATCCGTGCGCTCGTGAAAATTATTCCGATGGATATTCCGCTGCCGCTGATTAAAGTATCGCTCGGCAGCACATGGATACCCATCGCCCTATACGAACAGTTTTTCAAAGAGACGTTCAACGTAACGGCCCATATCGCCAAAACATCGGCCAACAAGTATATCGCCAAAATCTCGAACGAAGGGAATACGGTCGATACCAATATGGGGATTCCGCAAGCGCCGGGGAGCAAACTCGCACTCGACCGGATGAACAAGACGCAGACCTACATCAGTCGCAGCGAATACGACCCTTTGGCTCAGAAAGAAAAGCGTGTCAAAGACCCCGAAGCGATGACGCAGGCCGCCATGAAACAGACCGAGCTGGAAGAACGATTCGAACAATGGATTAAAGGACAAGATAAAACAACGACCGATAAGCTCGTCGAAATATATAACAGAACCTTCAACAGCACCGTCGAAAGACAAATCGACGTTTCATCGTTCGATTATTTTCCCAACGCCACACACACGAAGAAGCCGCGCGAGCATCAGAAAATCGGTGTCATGCGAGGTTTGCAAGGAGCAACGCTGCTGGCACACGAAGTCGGCACGGGAAAAACCCTGACCCTCATAACTACGGCAATGGAGATGCGGCGGCTCGGTATCGCCCAGAAGCCGTGCATCGTCGTACAACGCTCGACATTCAACCAATTCGCCTCCGAAATAAAATCCCTCTATCCGGCCGCCCGTGTCCTCGTTCCGTCCGAAAAAGACCTCACGGCATCGCAGCGGCAGGAATTATTCGCAAAGATCGCCTATAACGATTGGGATATTGTCGTACTCTATCACAGCTATCTGGATGCCATACCGGATGCCCCGGAGCGTGTCAATGAATATATCGACACGCTGATCGCAGAGAAGATGCAACAGCTCGAAGAAATCGAAGCCAATTCTCCGGACAATGCCAAACGGCAGGCTTATGCAATCAAGAAACAGATCGAAGGACTGGAAAACAAGAAAATAACGGATAAAACAGTCAAAGAGGAAGAAAAACTCAAAGCACAGGCCCGTACTCGTGCATTACGTCTGCTCGACCGCCGCACGGACGAGACGATGACCTTTGAACAGTTGGGAATCGACGCTTTGCTGGTAGATGAAGCACATGCCTACAAGAAGCTCGGTTTTACCACCAACCTGCAAAATATCAAAGGTATAGACCCTGCGGCGTCGCAACGGGCGCAGAGCATGAGGCTGAAAACATCTTATATTCTGGCAAATAAACAGAACAAAAACGTCGTATTCGCCACCGGAACACCCATATCCAATACAATGGCCGAGATGTGGACGTTCCTGCGCTATCTGCTGCCCAAACACGAACTTGAACAGTACGAGATCGCCGATTTCGATTCCTTTGCGAACAATTTCGGAAATATCGAGGAATCGGCCGAGTTTGCCACAAACGGCAAATTCCGCGTAGTCGAACGCTTCGCCAGTTACTCCAACGTGCCGGAACTGCTGGCGATCTGGAAGAAAGTCGCGCACACCGTACTCACGGAGGATGTACCGGATCTGCGCGAAGGTGTAGGAACGCCGCGCATTGAGGGAGGCAAACCGAAGGATATACTGCTCGACCAAACGCCTGCGCTGCGGGCAATCATGCGCAGCATACGGGAAATACTGACTCAATACGACGCTATGTCCGGTAAGGAAAAACGTCGTAACTCCCATATCCCGCTGGTCATGTTCGGACTGGCCAAACGTGCGGCAATCGACGTGCGGCTGGTTAATCCCGCTCTACCGGACGATCCCAACAGCAAAGTCAATCATGCCGTGCGCGAAGTCGTAGAAGATTTGAAAGCAACGGCCGATTACAACGGCACCGTTGCTGTTTTCTGCGACGCCTACCAAAGCCGCGACCACAGCTTCAATCTTTTCGTGGATATGAAGCGTAAATTCATCGACGCCGGCATACCGGCCCAGCAGGTCGCTATCATCCACGACTACATAACGGACGCGAAACGCGAGGCGCTCTACAAGCAAATAAACAACGGCGAAGTACGGATCGTACTCGGCACGACCGAGAAATTAGGTATCGGAGTAAATATGCAGGAGCGTCTGCACATGCTCGTCAATCTGGACGTACCCATACGTCCTATGGACTACCTGCAACGCATCGGCCGCATTGTGCGGCAGGGCAATCTGCACCTGCAAATGGACAAACCCGTGCGTATTCTGCGCCTCGGAGTAAAACAAACGCTTGATGTTACGGGCTACCAACGGCTGAAAATCAAGGAATCGTTCATTAAGCAGGCAATGAAGGGCGAGGTTACGGAACGCTCGCTCGAAGAACCCGAAACCGACAGCAGCGACAGCACGAATTTCGGGCAGATGATGGCCTCACTCTCCGGCAGCGCTGCGGCGCTCGCCCTGTCGCTCGAACAGAATAAACTACGCAAGCTGAGAAACGCACGCGACTACTACAATCAACATCAAATATACGTCGCACATGAACTCAAACGACTGCAAAACGTCCTTCAAACAACCCCGCAAATAATTGCTCAAATCCGTAAGAAAAAAGATTTCCTGCGAAGCCTGTTTCCGGACGATAAAGTGGTATCGGTGGAAGTGGGAAAACTCAAAGCCTCCGAGCCGGAAAAAATCGAAGACCTGTTCGTTCCGCTCTCGAAACGCATCGAAGCCGAAGCGGATGCCCTCCGCCAATCACCCGACCGTACACAATCGGACATGACACTCCGCATCGGAATCAACGGCAAAGAGTTCGACATTATAATTGTTTTACGACGGAATTACCTTTCCAATGAAAAGGAGCGCATCAACCGCACGATTTATTACCAATGCAACGAATGGCGCGACCTGCAAGGCGAAGCCGGAGCTAAGATGATTAACGTCATCAGCCAAGTCGAAAAAGTGCTCTCCGGTGAGGAGTACGACGCCGAAATACAGAAGCGGCAGCTCGGAATGGAAACGGCACAACAAGCCATCGAATATTTACAGACGCAGGTCGGCAATGGATTTCCCAAACAAGCAGAGTTGGAGGCGGCAGAAGAACGCATCGCCGAGCTGGAAGAGCAGATGAAAGTGGAACTGGCAGCGATCGAAGCACAGGAGGAAACCGACAAGTCCGGAACCGCAACCATAGACATCGACCCTGACGAATTGATTGACGACAATGCAGGAAACGGCCTCCGCTTCCGCGACGGTGGCAATCCGTTCGGTTCCGACGCCCCGGCAAGCGATGCGGAGTTGGCTCGCCGCGTTCGCCGGATCGCCCGCACGCTGAACACTCCGGTCGAGATTATCGACGACCTCGATGCAATTACCGATTCCGACCCGCTCGTGCAACGTCGTAAACGACACTCAAAAGGTTTTTACGACCCGCAAACGGGACAAACGTTCATTGTCCTGCCCAATATTACGACACTCGCCGATGCCGAAGCGACCGTATTGCATGAAATTGTCGGACACATGGGCTTACGCTCGCTGATGGGCGACCGTTTCGGCGACTTTCTCGATAAGGTTTACAATGGTCTCGATACCGAAGGGCGCAGCCGTGTGGCCGACATTGCCCGCGAGCAGGAGCACCAATCCTCCGGCGCCAAGCACCGCCAGGCAAATACCCGCCGTCTGGCAACGGAAGAATACCTCGCACATTTGGCGGAAGGCGACATCACGCCGAGCCGCTTTGCCCGGATCATCGGCCGTATCCGCTCGCTGCTACGCGACATATTGCGACTTCCGCTGCGTATCGGCGACCGCGACATCGCTTATTTGTTGTGGTTGTCGAAACACCGCCTGCAAAAAACACGCACGGCCGCCGAAGCCGTCGCCGCAACAGCGACCGAACGACGCATCCGTAAACAGCTTTTCGGTCGTTCTGAAAACGTGCGTTACCGTGCGATATTCGACGACGCTACACCTGAAAATATCGAACGGTATAGCATCGAACGCTACATCCGCGAGCATCATATCACCGGAGTTTTACTCGGCGAACATAATGCCGATGACTTCGCTATGCGTGTATATGGACTGCTTGATGACATGGGCCGAGCCATCATTGACCGCATGGGCAATGATCGTTTGAAGGCCATGCGCAAATACCTCGCATTATTCGACCTCCAAAAGCTCACCGATCAAGAAAGCTATCGCAGCATCATCGACGAACTGGTGAAAACCTTACCCCAAGAGACGAAAGAGCAAATCGTGCGCTCCATGCGCAAACACCTCGATTTCGTCCTCTCCGACAACTACCGCACTCCGTTGCGGCGACGCACGATGAAAAGCGAACGACCTCTACCGGAGAATTTCAAATATGCGAGCGAGTATGTCGAAGAATTGCTTAAAAAGAAACGGGCACAGCCCGAAATGGCTCCGCCGGCCGGAATCGAACCGACTGTGATTTACGACAAGCGGAATTGGAAAAGCCGTCAGCAACTCCGGTTCATAGATAGCACTTTACCCGTCGAAAGATTACAGGAAGAAGTCGTGCGGCGCGGAGGCAGCATCGACGACCTCACGGACATACACAAACATTTGAACCACTTGACAAGCATCGCCAAAGTCGCAATCGACAAATACACGAAAGAGTATTTAGACCCCATACTCGACCAAATCGCAGCCATAGCCCGTGAAACAGGCATGACGGAAACACACATCATCGACTACATCACGGCCGAATCGTCGCTCGAACGGCAGGCAACGGGGATTGCGGCCCTATCCCTCGACCCGCGCGATGCGTGGAACGAAACGCTGGCCCGAAGTATCGTCGCAGATTTCCGCCGCCGGGCCGGAGAGATTCCGACACAGCGATTATGGCAGCGAATCAATGCGGCTAACGACCGCGTGCTGGAAATCCTCGTCGAGGACGGAATGTTAGCCCCCGAACACCGCAAGTTGATAAAGGGGCACGGCTGGGACTACTATGTACCCTTACGGGATTATGATTACAACTACCGCGACCAGAAAGGCGAGCCGGTGGCTTTCGATGCGGCCGACGTGTACGACTTCATCGACGACAGTGCGGGGCCGCGCCCCTTACGGAAAGTGCTGCACGAAGCCGAAGGACGTATCGCAAAGCCCCGCAATCCGATCGCTCAAATGGTGAATATCGGTATCGGAGCGATCATCGCCGCCAAAACCAACAGGGCGAGGCAGTCGGCCTTACGGTTGGTGCAGAACAACAGCCGCAATTCGGAAGACTTGTTCCGCGTCGATAAGGTCTGGTTGGCAAAAGGCATCGGCAACAGATGGGTTACGACGACCATAGACCCCGCCGTCGAGGACATCGAACTATCGAAGGCGGCACGTAAGGAGATCGCCCGGCTGAAAAAGGAGATGAACGCGGCACTTCAAGCACACGATGATGAACTGGCCGACTACCTGTATAACCGTATCGAGGAGACCGAACGGTTCAACATTGTCCGCGAAGCCGAATCGGGCAGTCGTTTCGAGCACGAAGGACACTTGGGACATTCTTACGAACGACAGCGCAATGTGGAATGTTACGTGAACGGTATCCGTTATGTGATAACCTTCGCCGATCCCGCCGTGGCGAACGCGATCAACCAGTATAACCGGCTGGCGATTCCAAAATGGCTGGATGATACGGTCGGGAACGCGACACGCTGGCTGGCAAGAGCTTTTACCTCCCGAAATCCGGCGTTTGTCGCAGCGAATTTCCTGCGCGACGTGCAGCACGCCGCGCTGGTACACGCCATCGACAAAGGCGGGAATCTCGAAGGATTCGTGCGTAACATCCCTGCAAGTATGGCCGCAATCACCCGCGAACTGCGAGGCAAGGCCGAGCCGCTGACCATCGCCGAAACCGGGACGCTCGACGTACTCGACACCGCCGATCGGCAGGAACTAATCCGGCAATTCGGCCGCGAACGGGTCATGGACACGCTTTACGACTATTTCCGTGAAAACGGCGGGGAAACGGGGTTCGTACATAGTAAAGACATCGCCGAGGCCGAAAAGGAGATCAAACGTTACGTTGCATTCCGCACGGGGCGTATAGGTGAACTGCTGAAAGCAACGCAGCGCAGCGAACGCGCCGGGGTATGGCTCTCGTATGCTGCCCGCAAAAGCGGTATGCAAGCAATAGGCGTCGCGCTGGAAAATGCCTCCCGCATTGCCGAAAACACATCCCGTTTGGCGACCTTCACCACATCGCTTGAACAAGGAAAATCGCTCCTTACGGCTATCGACGATGCAAAAAACGTTACGGTGAATTTCAACCGTCGCGGTACGGCAACCCGGCCGCTCGGCATGTTCTACGTCTTTTTCAATGCTTCGGTACAGGGAGCGGCACAGGTCGCACGAATCGCCATGCGTAACCGGAAAAGATTTGCACAGGCTGTTGCCACGCTGACGGCGGCTGGATTTCTCGACAGTCTGCTGCTTGATTTCTTCCTCGCCGGAAGCGGAGGCGACGGCCGCGATCTGGCCGTTACGGAATACGAAAGACATAACCACCTCATCATCCCCGGCATGGGAAAGCGCGGTTACTTGAAGATTCCGCTTCCACAGGGATTCCGGGCTTTCTTCGGCATAGGAACTGCCTTGCATGACCTTTACCGAGGAAAACTCGGCTCCGAAGATGCCGCACGCATGATGCTTACGATGCTCTATGAGGACTTCTCGCCCGTAGCTTCGCCCTCATCCAAAGGAGATGCGACACGTGTACTGATTCCTACGGCTTTGACGCCGTGGTACGACATCTGGTATGCCGGAGAGGATGCGTTCGGTTATCCTGTCGGACGCCGCAGCTACTCGACGACGGCAAACTATCCGCTCTCGGAAATGGGACTGAGAAACGTAAACAAAGCGATTTATTACCTCTGTCGAGGGATCAACAGGTTAGGCGGCGGCGATGAGAACACACCGGCCGGACTACGCAAGAACGGAGAAATCGACCCGCTGCTGCGGGGTATCTTCGAGTACAACCCCTCGCACGTCGAACACGTATTGACCTATTACGGCGGCGGAATGGGTAAGTTCATCAAAGACATGGTGCACACCTCGCAGGCGCTATTCACCGGAGAAGAAATCAGCAGCCGCGATCTGCCCGTAATAAATCGCTTCTATGGAACGGCACGCCCCGAAAATCCAGCCGAACGGTATTACACCCTCCGCGACCGTCTGACGAATATCGAAGCCAAATATAAACGCATGGGGCCGGCACTCGACCGCACCGATCCTGCCGTACAACGGAATCTGCAACGTATCGCAATTTTCAAGGCACACCAAACGGCGGTGAACAAGCTGCGGGCGATACTTGCCGATACGCGTCCCAATACCGCAGCTTATGACCGATTACAAGAAGAATTGAACGAAACGATGATGAACGCATTAAACGAGGACGACCATGTTACGGAATATTGATACCCGGCGGTTGAAACTGTTGGCCCAAACGGATAAAAGCGTCGCTCGAACACGCCGCGAATGGGAGCAAGGCACGATGCGCTACGCCGACGACAATCTAACGCTCCTGTGGTGTTGTGCGCGGGATTGGGACGCAATGGACTACCTGCGCAAAGAGCACTCCCGGAATCTGCGATACAAGAACGGCGACCAATGGAGCGACACGGTACCCGACCCCGACCATCCGCACCGGACGATCCGCGAAGATGCGCTGATCTCCCGCAGCGGGAAAGTGCCGCTCAAACACAACTATATCCAGCAATATATCCGTAATATTCACGGACAACTCCTTTCGTCGCCCACGCAAACGGTCGTATATGCCCGCAGTCGCGACGACCAGCCGCTCGGAGAAATGCTGACCAACGCCCTGCAAGCGTGCCACCAGCTCAACAGAATCCGAAAAATAGACATCAACGTTGTTGAGGAACTCTGTCTGACGGGGATAGCCTGCGCGAAGGTACGCTACGGCTATTGGAGTACCAAGAACCGCACGGACGGAAAAATCGACCTCGTGAACATCAACCGGCTATTTTTCAATGCCGACATCGAAGATCCGCGACTGACAGACATCCGCCGCATCGGAGAGCTGCACGACTACACGTTCGACGATTTGGTGCGCAACTTCGCCACATGCCGTGAAGACGTGCAGGCATTACGCGAAATTTATGGCATCTGCCACGACCATACAAAGCTGGAAAACCTCTATGAAAATCACGCCTCACGGCTTCAAAATCTGAATTTCCTATACACGAACGACCTCGGCAAATACCGCGTTATCGAGGTGTGGGAACGCCTCGGCCGCTGGGTACTATACATACATGACTACGCCGACGGAACGGAGGAGATATACACCGAACTCACGATGCAAGAAGTCGAAGCGATCAACGCCTCGCGCATCGAGCAAGGTATGGCCGCAGGGATCGCCCCAGACACAGTGAAACTCATCTACGCCCGTGAACAGTACGAATATTATTGGCGGGTGAAATACCTTACGCCGAACGGCTACTGCATCAAAGAGACCGAAAGTCCCTATGCACACGAAGAACACCCCTACGTGCTTGCGGCCATGCCCGTAATCGACGGACGGTTCAAAGCCGTATTATCGGACGTAATAGACATTCAGCGCTATATCAACCGGCTATTGACCCTTTTGGATTTCATCATCGGAGCCTCGGCAAAAGGGCTGTTGATGGTTCCGCAGGAGTGCATACCCGACGATATGGACATTCGGGATTTCGCACGCGAATACGTCAAAACGAACGGCGTCATTCTTATCAAAAAAGGGGCCTACGACAAACTCCCGAAGCAAATATCCATGAACGGCACCAATATCGGAGCATGGGAAATGTTCGCGCAGGAAATGAACATCATGCAGCAAATCAGCGGACTGAACGGAGCGGTACAGGGGCAAGTTCCGCGAGCCAATACGCCGTCGAGTCTCTACGCCCAGCAAGCACAAAACTCGATGATGAATTTCGTCGTGCTGTTCGAGAATTACAATATGTTCTGCGAGGAACGCGACGAAAAACTGCTTAAAGTCCTCATGCAATACTACACGACCCGTCGATACATCGGCACCAATGGTAAAACCGCCGGAGAGATGGCGAAATTCTACGAGCCGGAAATGGCGCAGAAAATCGAAGATTTTAACCTCACGGCCGCAAAATCGAACGATACGCCCGTATTCCGGCAAATGACCGACGACCTATTGATGAAACTGCTCGAAAGCGGCCGCATACCGCTCGAAATATTCCTCAATAACTGCTCGCTGCCGGGGGCCGACAAACTACTCGCCGAGGTCAAGTCTTTCAACGAACAGGCCGCAGCCGGTCAAATCGACCCCGAAGCCCTTACGCAGTTGCAACAGGCGGCACAACAGAACGCCGACCCGAACGCTATGGCCATGATGCAACGGTATATGGATGCCAATTAACATATCTGCCAAAAATAAATTCACTTTTTTAGCGAATTTTTGAAAATAAGCACTATCTTTGCAATGTAAAAATCAGCAATAATGATTGTAAAATTCCAAAAAGAGTATCTATCGGAATTATACTACGAAGGAAAGTGTAAAGATAAAAAACACCGTTACCAACCGACAATAGTTAAACGCTACAAGCAACGTATAGATATTCTTAACGATGCAAGTTGTATCGAAGCTCTTTATCAGTTACATTCATTGGGGTACGAGGTACTGACTGGAAATAAAGAAGGTATTTCCTCAATCAGAGTGAATGACCAGTATCGGATTGAATTTTTGGTTTCGCACGAAGCCGACGGGAAAGAGCAAATAACGATTTGCAATATTATTGAGTTGTCGAACCACTATAAATAATTGCTATGGGAAATTTAGGTTATCCATACACTCCTACGCATCCGGGAGAAATACTGAAGGAGGAGATCGAATACAGAGGCATCTCGCAGAAAAAATTGGCCGAACAGATAGGTATTTCCTATACGATGCTCAATGAAATTCTGAACGCGAAACGCCCTGTAACCGAAACTATGGCCTTGTATTTCGAGGCTGCATTGGGAATCGAAGCCGAAATGCTTACCAATATGCAGACTCGATACAATATGCAAACAGCTCGCAAAGACAGTAAACTGACGGCTCGATTGCAACAGATTCGGAAGTTGGCCGCAATACTATGAAAAATTATGAGCATAGAGTGCATTGCAGCTAAAAGATTATCGGACAAACCAAGTAAAAGAATCCCGATAAATACTTATCGGGATTCTTTATTCATAAACGTCAATTTGCTATTTTACTTTACAGTCCTAAATAGACAATCTCGTCCTTTGGAAAAATCTTCTAAATAAGAATAAGCTATTTGAATATACTTCTCTTTGAACAAATGTTTTTTTCGAGGAGACCAATTTTGAATCTGTGTAATGGTTTGCGCCAAGTCAATATAAGTATTTTCTTTCCGAACATACGCAACAGACGCGAGAATTTCCAGAGACAAAGCCGATTGAAATCCAGAGATCAATTTTATCAATAATTTCAAACGATCAACCTGTTCCGACTTCAACTTTGTTTTCACATATTCGCTAACTTCCTTCATCGTGCTATATTGCAACTCCAAAGAATCGAAAGCTCCGATCTTCATCTGTTCGAGACCTTTGATATATTTCCCGTTAATGTCGTGCAGAATATATCCGACCTGAGTGCAATAGGGGCCATAATGTCCTGCAACGAATTTCAGTTTGCCAAATGAAGGTTCACCCAGCAATTGCATAAAATATGCTAATTTATTTGCGACGAATAAACTGCTGTTTTCTCCTAACGATTCATAATAAAACAGAGCGTACAGCAACATGGCTCTCGCCGGAGTTAATTTTGCCTCCCGACAATTCGTTTCCTGCTTCAACAATTCGCTGACGGCTTCGTTCGGCTGATAGATATGAATATCCACATTTAATTCCCCGAGATACTTTTCCATCAACTCTTTCACCTTGCTCCAATCCAATCCACCGTTGCCGCATCCAAGAGGAGGAATAGCGATACTTTTTATCCTATATTGATCAAGAACCCGCACCAAATCTTTCAGTCCTTCTTCAATATATTCATATTTGGAACGATGCTTCCAGTCCTTTTTCGTCGGGAAATTAATTATCCATTTAGAATCGGTCGAAAGGTTACTGTCTCGTGTTACCAACAATTTGCCTGGGAAAATGCTGCCCTCTTTACACGCTTGTTGATATACTTGAAAATTATAAGGATACCTATCCTTGAATTGCAAGGCGATTCCTTTACCCATAACACCAACGGTATTAACGGTATTGATCAAAGCTTCGTCGGAAGCAGCCAACAAATTACCTGTCACATAATGTATCATGGATAAAAATAGTTATTTTTGCTATCAACGTATATCGGTATCTCAATGGATAAACGAGATAAAATTGTTTTTACATATGCTTCACGGTCTGCCGTTTTGACAATAATTCCGGCGACACACGAAACCGGCACACAGTCTTTCACCAAAAATTCGGCCTGTTTTCTCCGCATCCGATCCATATTGGCTTCATCATTCCCCCAAAATTGCGTGCAGACGACTTCCCAATCCACATGGGTCAAATCCTTGATGTCATTATAAAATTCAGTAAGTTTATTCTTTGCATGTCCATCGGTAAAGCACCATGCAGGACATTGCGCAACAATATCCTTAATACGACAAACGATATAAATCAATTCGTCCTGCGGTCTTTTTCGGATACCCCGATACCCTGTTTTAATATTCAATAACATCGGAGAATGGCCTCCGAAATAAAACGGAATATAATCCCCTAAATCCCCGCCCGGAGGATCAATTCGAACATGAAAATTTTGTCGCTGTTCGATTAACTGAATATCCCCGATATTGATATATTCAGGATCTTTCATACGACTATTCTTAGTGTACAATCCATGTTTTAGAATGAATTCCAAATTGGAATAGTGGATCATTCTAAAAATGAATTTTGAAGTATAGTCTATTTGAATATCCATATCTTTATATCACAAATGTAAGAAAATTTTAACTTACAAAAAATTTCTATTGAGAAGAATCGCGTAATTTATCTATTGGTATTCAAATAGCGATAATATGAATTATTTTAAGGCCCACCTGTTTGATCCCATCGTCCTGCATAAGAAAATCCCGGCGGATACCGCTGGGATTTAATAAGAAACCCGAAAAGAGCCGGCCTGCATCGATGCGCCTCCGCAAAGCCGGTCTGTCCGGATTTCCCGTCATTTCATATCTTCAAAATCGGAGCATCTCCCCGAAACGTCCGTTTTTCCACAATCGTAAACCCATGCAGAAAGGTGATATTGCTGCGGTGCAGCGTGATCCGAAGGATAAAACCCTGCGGCTGCGAACAGCAGGAAATCAATCCAATGAATCGGATGGTCGCTTCGCGCCTATTCTTGGACGGGACGCACCGCGAAGCCGTAGGAGCGGAGGCTGTAGTTCAGCGGGTTGATGCTCGACGAGCTGAAGTACAGGTAACGGCCGTTGTACGTCGAGTTCGGCACGGCCGACCAGAAGTAGCCGTAGCTGCCGACGCTGTGCATCGCGCCCGTCGAGTAGTAGCGATAGCCCGAAGCCGGAAAGAAGATCGTACCGCCCGCAGTGTCGTAGCTCCCCTCGCCCGTCATCTTGTTACAATAAAACTCCCAACCGAAATTATCGGTAAAATCGGTGGTGGAGGTATAGGGCGAATTGAATCGGGAGCCGAAGTAAGAAGACCCGGAAACATTGCTGCCGTTATACGTAAAGCCCGTAAAGGCGTTCGACGAAGGCAGATGGTAGCCGACGGGCGAAGGATCGTAAATCGTCTTAACCACCGCATTGTCGTTAGCCGTCGTCACCGTATTGTCGGCGCTCCAAAGATTGGAATAGGACGTGGCGCACCAATCGTAGGGCGATAAACTGCCGTAATTGTAGAATATATGCGGATGCTGGATGGAAACGCCGATGGCGACCTTGCCGGTTCCCGATTTGTCGAACGCATAGCCGTCGGAATAGCAGCCCTTATCGACTGTGGAGCCGGAAGCGTTGCGAATACCGGCCAACATCGGGTCCTTGCGTCCGAACTGGAAATAAGGCTGGTTATCGGAATTTACGACCGAATGCGATGCCTGGGTGAGCGTTATGACCTGCATGGCACCGGTCTCCGCCTGCGTGAAGCGAACCTTCACGCTGCGGGCGTCGTAGGCGGTGGTTTCCGCATCGCACCAGCCGATATTGACCGGCATCATTTTATACGCTATACCCTGGTAGTTGGTCACGGTCCTGACATCGCTGCCCAGCTCGTAGTCCGTCACCCAGATATGCCAGCTCCACATGATACGGCTGTCCGTGTCACGCACGGCCACGATAGCGTTGCCCTGCTTGATCGTCGCTTGCGGCACGTCGAAGGTCAGGCTGTGCTTGTCGGACGAAAGCCGGACATTCGTCACCAGATTTTCCTCGTCCTGCCAAACGAGTACGGCATCCAGGGGCGTACACCCCGCATTGTTATAGATATAGGGATCGGTGATAGCCGCATCGAGATGGTTTACGAAGGTCTTCAATACGGATGTTTCGCTGGACTGCGAAGTGTAGGCCGAAGCGTTCGTACCGCCGTCCTTGATAGCGTTACCATAGACCAACGGCAGGGAGTACTGTCCCGGGGCGTTGATGACGTAACAGTTGGCGGTCCGCATCGCGGTCGTGCCACCGGAGGTCGAAAGATCGTACGTGCCGCTGACAGAAGCTGCCATTTTCAAAGTTTCGTTATGCGAATTGGAAGTGACACCCGTTTGAGCCGCAATCGTAGCCGAGAACGACGTGGCCGACGTACCGCCGTTGCCGCTCGCGGTAAAAGCTGTGAGCCATTCCGGACGGGCGATCACGTTGTAGCCCCCGCTGCCGTCATCCTCGACAAATTCGGCGGTCCAGGCCACCGGAACGGTTCGCGTAGCATCGCCCGGACGGGAAACGGCGGCATAGCTGGTCACCGAATAATTTTCGCTGCCTCCGGCATAGGTAAAATTGGCCGGAGCCATCACGGTAAAAGTCGGAGTGATTACGATGCTCGACGTCGAAATCCGGTAAGTGACGGTTCTGCCCATCGGCCATTGGCTGCCTGCGATAGAGGCGGTTAAAGTTCGTTGTGTCGAAGTCAGGTCGTCCGTATAGACGACCTCGATCGAAGCGCCCGACGGAAGCGTCTGCGGCAACATCATGAAGGTCGCTGCGACAGGAGTGATCTCCTGGTCCGCAGACCCGTCCACAGTAGCCGCAAGTGTCTGCGAAAAGTCTGTCGTAGCGCCGTAACCATTCCACGAATCGGAACCCATCGTATGCGAACCGGAACCGTAAACGCCCTTGAGCGTGATTTTCGTAATGCGCCCGGACATCATATCGTCGCCCGTAGTGAAGCGTACGGCAGTGAGCGCGTGAGCGAAACTCAACGGAGCCGCCGCAGCGGTATTGCCGGCCATCCCGGAGGTAGCAGCGACCAGCAAATCCTGCTGGTCGGCGACGGCTGTCGGGACCGTATAGGTGATCGACGGAGTACCGGCCGACGTCTTATCCGAAAGAACGATCCCCTGGCCGCCGTAGGGCGCGTAAGCGAAGAAACGGATGTTGCGTCCGGCACCGGGCCAGTAATAGGAGGTCGTCCAGGACGATGCTTCGGTCACCTCGACATCGTACATATAATCCGGCAAGCAGGAATCCTCGCTCCAAGTCCCCGTATAAACCGAAGCCAATACGCCGAACGAATCGTAAAAGGTCCCCGTTTCGACGGGCGTGGCACGCGTCTGCAATCGGTCGGTTTGCACATTCGGGTACGGTGCGGCGATTCCGTCGGCGACCGAGGCGTGCAGGAACAGCGTGTCCGCAGGGTTTTCTCCCCGGAGCGAAAATACTTCCGCGACGTTTTCCGGAGAGACAGCGCTCTTCTCTTCCGACTCGGCAGCACCGCACCGCAACTGCGTATTCCAGCCGTCCGCTTCGGCGACTGCGAAACGAAGCATATCACCGTGCAGTTCTCCATCCACTGCCGGGTCTTTCGAACAGGAGGTCGCAGACACGACTGCCACCAGAGCAAATACCCGCAGAAAATTGCGTAACGGGAAAGTTGCAAGAATCTGTTTCATAATTTACATTGACATTATATAATTCACGCGTTTTTCGGCCGAGCCGAACGGTAGCTCTGCGGCTACCTCAAGTGATCGGGAAGGGACAGAGGAGGGCCGGAGGCCTTCCTCCCCTCGCCTGCCGTACACTACACCTTCGGACATACGGCAAGTCTTTGCGGTCCAACCCCGCCCGATCCTAATTTATCGATTACATCGGAACATTCTCCGAAGCCGACGTCCACGGAGTTACCGTAACCGTAAATTTAATGGCACTGCCCAATACATCCTCGCCCGGTTTGAACGGATCTGTCGGACCCGGCATGGGCTTTTCGGGATCGACCTTACCGGCACCATTCGAGAAATCCAGCGTATAAACGTACTTCTGACCGGGCTCCCACTTGGTATTGACAGCTACTGCGACCCAGTCATATTCGCCGACAGAAGGATAGACACGGGCACCGTCCTTGGTCGTAATATTGACCTTCACGGCCAGATATGCACCTTTGTTGGTATTGGTCTTGTCCGTGTCGGGAGTCCAGGCTATAAGCTGCTGCGGAATGAGCATCGCATTGTCGTCTTCCACCGCCATAATCGATGCGGCCGTACCGGTCAGCGTCTTTTCGCTACCCGCATAGGTCGCTTCATAATTAGTCTTTACCGATCCCAACTGCCAGGAGGTAGTTCCGAAATCGAACGTCGCCTTCGAAACCGGCTGTCCGATACGCACGCCCTGAACCTTATAAACATAACCGTCGTTCGTGTTTTTAGCCTTGATCTCGATCTGGGAAAGTCGGTGCCCGAACGTCAGGGCGACACCTGCCGCCTCATCGGTTTTGCTGCCCGTAGCAGTGGCGGTGATGAAATCCTTCTGGTCGGCGATCGTCGTTGCGGGCTCGAAATCAGCGAGCGTCTTGGTCGTCGAATTAATCGTCACGGTAGCACCCAAGTCCGCAGCCGAAGGAGAGTAAGCGAAGAACGAAAGGTTGCTGCCGTCGCTGGGCCAATAGTAGGCCGGAGTAGAAGTGAAGAAAGCGCCATCTTTGGTAAACTCCGCATCGGAGAAATAGTTGGCGTTGTTCTTGTCGAGTGCCGTCACGAAAAAGTTCGTGATGTTAGCCGTCGTCGTTTCCGAAGCACGAGTCTGCATGGCTGCACGGAAATCGATCGCGTTGCCATTGTTGATGCCCGTCGATTCGTCCTTCGAGCACGATGCCATGGCAAGAGCCGCCACGACCACTAAAAATAATTGTTTTTTCATCAGTGAATTAATTAAAAGGTTTAACATTGATCTATGCAAATTCCCCCCCCCATAAAATCGGGAAGATCATTAACATTTTACATCTCGATATCGACATCCACACTTTGCCACTCATCCACCGAAGGCTGGAAACCACCGCCATTGACGATAGGTTTGGGCAACGGAAGCCCGTCCAAAACGATATGCACATTACGCTGATCGGGAGCCGAATGGATTTGATCCGTCACGTCATAGGTGTAATACCACTTGCTCTCGTCCGCCAAAACCGCATAGATGGTCAGTTGATGTGCGTTCTGAGTCGCAGCACAATGTCCGAAAGCGAGCAAGCTCCCGGTAACGAGCGTCTTGTCGGCAGATACGGCGGCGTCAAACGGTATCGTGACGCACTCCTCGCTGATCGCATCGTAGCCTACACCCGGCAGCAAGCCTCCCGCCAGGCTCGACAACGAGCCGCTGATACCCGATACGTATTTCAGATTCTCCGCATTGCGAATTTCGACCGTATATCTGCAAACCGATAGCTCCGGATAAAGCACGATCGTCTGGGCCGCAGCCGTCTGCTTCAACTCGATCCCCTCCGTACAATCGCTCCAAAGCTCATCCGGGGGTAACGCCACACGCTCGGTTTCCGTACCGTCAGCACGAGGAACACCGTCGGACCGCACACCCAAAGCGGAAAGGCCGGACAACAGATCGGTCGTACGAGTAGATACTTCGAAAGTCGTCTTTTGATCCGTATTGCGATAAGTGACACTCTCCGTGTCGCTATTCAGGCAGAGCGCCCCGTAGTTTCCGACGGGCACCCGGATCGTACCGCCCCCGCAATCGGTGAACTCATAGCGCAGTGCCTCTCCTCCGTTTGTCGGGAACAGGTAGAGCGACATAGATTCAGGAGCTGCCTCGGAAGCATTCCGCCAATCGAAAACCACCTCTACGTCGATCGTATGCGAGTGGTCGTAACACAAGTCTTTATGTTCGCACGAAGCGACTGCAAGCGCTGCAAACAGATATATGAACAACTTTTTCATCGTTTGCCTCCTTTCTTTTCATTGTAGTTCCCGCGACCGATCAGCCAAATCAACGACACCTCCGCCTTCGTGGGCCCGAACCAATGACGTTGCTTGGTCGATTGCCATACGTAGTGGCCGTCGGAGGGAATATATTCGTGGTACTCTCCACCCCAGTAACCCACGCCAAGCGTGAAATCGAGGTTTAAACGACGGGAAATGGGAAGCGAGTAACCGTACTCGACACCTATCGCATAGTTAAGTTTGTCCCACAACGTGCCGCCCGGCTTGCCGCCTATGTAACCTTTGTGCCCGGTCTCGAAGTCGTAGGTGAAAGCCTGACCGTAGATGCCGAGGTGGTGTCCCGTAAGCGGTTTGGTCTGGGCACGGCGCCCGAAATATTTTCGGATGTCCAATTCGCCGCCGTAGATGCGCCAGTAATTATGACGTTTGTTGCTGTTCCACCAAGCATACATCCAGTTGGCACCGACACTCCAACCCTTCCCGAGATAGAATTCTGCACCGATGTTAGAAACCAAGGCCGCATCGTAGAGCAGATTCGTTTTCAGCGACATGTAGAACGGCTTGCAGGCCGGCGATTCCGGTTGCACTGGAATTTCGACGGGAACGGAGGCTGATTCTACGACCGGTTCGGATTCGGGTTCGGGTTCGGATTCGGGTTCGGGTTCGGGTTCAGGTTCAGGCTCAGGTTGAGGCGCCGGTTCCGGCTGCGAAGCGGATGCGGGACATTCCATCTCGCAGACCAAACGCACACCGGCACTCCGCAGTTCAGGAAAGAAATACTCCTCCATATACCTCCACGCGCGACCGCCACGAAGCATCCCCAACTGCCTGTTACGGCTATCTACGACTTTACCGTCCCGAATTACCCAGACAGGGGTATTGCGCAGAATTTCCAACACTTCGTCTCGATACGGCATGTCCGAAGCTACGACCTGTCTTTCCAACCTTTCCCAGTCGATACCCAAAGCCTGAATGTCGAGGGTAGCTCCTTCAAGCGAAATATACTCCTCAATCCAGGCTACAAGGTTCTTCGCTCGATTTTCCGATAAGCGTTTGTTTAACACGCTGACGCCTTCCGGAGAGGCTGTTCCCACAATTCGGAAGGTTTTCACACGACACGAGGCACTCCCCTGCAAGGTCCGAACACTGTCCACGAAAGCAGCCAAACGTTTTGCGTTGTCCCGATAATCAAATTCCAAAATCGAATAACCCTGACGGAAATAAACCTGAACGTTCAGGGTATCAACCAACACTTGTTCCTGCCCGCAACCGATATGACAATACCCAAGCAGTAACATAAATAACATCAATCTATTTATTCGCATACCTTGTAAAGTTGTTTTTCATACCTTCCAGAATCATTCTTCAAGCGAAATGCTGACAGGAATTCGCTCATTTTGTATTTTTACTCCCTACATTTCGTGGCTGTCTGTTTCGATCTCCGCCTCAATTCCGAAGGTGTCATACCAAAATATTGTTTGCAGAATACCGTGAAATAGGATGCAGTGGCAAAACCATAGCTTGTAGCAATTTCCGCAATGCTTTTATCAGTATTCCGAATATCACGCAGGATACGTTCGGCACGACGTTCGTTGAGCCACTCGCGTACCGGCCACTTAAATTCTTCTTTGAATTTACGCTGAAAATTGCGTACACTCATATGAGCCAACAACGCAAAATCACTCACGTCATTGACATGTTGATAATTTTCAAGTACAAAATCTTTAAAATTATCGCTGCTTCCAATAACGGATTTCAATAATATATAAAGGTCTTCCAGGCTATAATAACCACGTAGAAGAATACACAATTCCTCTTGTTTTAGCCGATGAAAATGAAGACAGTTTAGCCCTTCGTCGAGATTGTGGGAAAGATCAGAATAAAAAGCAACAAGTTCCTCACAAACTGCTAATTGCGGAAATTGTCGGGAGGGGGGGGGAGATGCCTACCATTACGCTGACGCACCTGGTATTGCAGATCGACTAAATCGTATTTGTTGCAAAGAGGCAATCGCCCAGCAAAAAAACTGGCAATAAAATAACTTGAACCGATAGTTTGTCCGGTGAAGCCTATATTTTTCGGCAGAAACACCAACATACCGTGTTCAATGGTGCGCGACGTAAAATTTCCCAATGTAATCTGGAGACAACCTTCCGCAAGATAAAGAAGCACACTATGACTTTCGTTTATATCCGAAATATCCGTACTATCGGACAAACGATATTGTCGAAACAACGCGCTTTCATCCGTCGCATAATATACACAGTCCATGTGATCTTTTTTATTGTGCAGAGGCATAAATATATATCTTGGTTTTAAAATGCAAAGTTACTACAAAAAAGTGAAATGCGGAAGAATATGGTAATGGATTTGATTTACAGGGGTTTCATTAACGCTGCCAATTATTCTGAGAGCCATTACAATCCACGCCGAAGCCAAATCAAGACGGAGCTACGTTACTTGTTCGTAACCACGCCCAATAGGTGACGAAATGGACACGAATAACGAAACAAGGCTTTAAGGATTAGTGAGTTACTGACAACTCACGCAAAAAATCCGGTAACGAAAAAAGATTGCGCCGTTCTTCCGCAATTTGCGTATCAGAGGAGGGCTCTTCACCAACTAATTTTGAACAAAAAAAATTAAGGACGATGAAGAGTACATTTTCAGTTATTTACTACCTCAAACGTCAGGTAGTGAAAAAAGACGGGACGGTTCCCGTCATGGGACGCATCACGGTGGACGGCAGCCAGACGCAATTCAGTTGCAAACTGACCATCGATCCCAAGTTGTGGGACACCAAAGGGGGACGTGTCACGGGCAGAAGCACGGCGGCACTCGAAACGAACCGCATGCTTGACAAGATGCGGGTGCGCATCAACAAGCACTATCAGGAAATCATGGAGCGTGACAATTTCGTCACGGCAGAGAAGGTGAAGAACGCCTTTCTCGGACTGGAACACCGCTATCACACGCTGATGCAGGTGTTCCAGCAACACAACGAGGACTATGCCAAGCAGGTGGAAGCAGGCATGAAAGCCAAAGGCACACTCTTGAAGTACAAGACCGTTTACAAGCACCTGCAAGAGTTTCTCAACATCCGTTACCACGTGAAGGACATCGCGTTGAAAGAGCTTACCCCCGCTTTCATTTCCGACTTCGAGATGTTTCTGCGCACGGACAAACACTGCTGCACCAATACCGTGTGGCTGTATGTATGCCCACTTCGGACGATGGTGTTCATCGCCATCAACAACGAATGGCTCACACGCGACCCGTTCAGGGAGTATGAAATCAAGAAGGAGGAAACGACACGCAGTTTCCTGACCAAAGACGAAATCCGCCTGCTGATGGAAGGTAAACTGAAGAACGCCAAACAGGAACTATACCGCGACCTCTACCTGTTCTGCGCCTTCACGGGCTTGTCATTCGCCGATATGCGCAATTTGACGGAAGAGAACATCCGCACCTACTTCGATGAACACGAGTGGATAAACATCAACCGCCAGAAGACGGGCGTGGTGTCTAACATCCGCCTGCTTGACATTGCGAAACAAATCATCGACAAATACCGCGGGCTGTGCGAAAACGGCAGGATTTTCCCTGTTCCCCACTACAACACGTGCCTCGCCGGGATCCGTGCCGTCGCCAAGCGTTGCGGCATCACCAAGCATATCACGTGGCATCAGAGCCGCCATACGGCAGCCACGACGGTGTTCCTCTCCAACGGTGTACCCATCGAAACAGTCAGTTCCATGCTGGGACACAAGAGTATAAAGACAACGCAGATATACGCGAAGATAACCAAAGAGAAGCTCAACCAAGACATGGAGAACCTTGCCGCAAGATTGAACCAAATCGAGGAATTTGCAGGATGTACCATCTAAAACAGAGACGCCATGAAACGTGACATAATCATTATAGAGGACAAGACGGTCTGCGTAACCGGTAACGAGGTATGGATGACCGCCGGGGAAATCGCCGAAGAGTTCCATGCCACCGTCCCGGCAGTGAACGCCGCCATCAAAGCCGTCCGCAAGTCGGACGTGCTGAACGACTACGAGGTATGCCGCTACATACAGCTTGAAAACGGCCTGTACGCGGATGTTTACTCGCTTGAAATCATCATTCCAGTAGCCTTCCGGCTGAACACCTACTATACACACGTGTTCCGCATGTGGCTGGTGGAGAAGGCACTCTCAAAGGAAAAGAGGCAGGCATACGTGATGTTCATACAGAACGGGAAAACCGGATATTGCTGAACACGCATACAGACAACGAAAAAGGAAACGGACAACGCCATCGGGTGCCGTCCGTTTCCTTTTTTTCATGCAACCGCCTTATTCCAGCGGCTTGCGGTAATTCGCCTCCAACAGTTCACGCAGTCCCGATTCGGGATAAAGCACCTTACCTGCCAGAAGGATAAAGGGCAGCATCCTGTTGTTGCGATACTCCTGCAAGGTGCGGCGGCTTACCCGGAGCATTTCCGCCACCTCCTTGTCCGTCAGGTAATGTTCCCCGTCCAGTGGCGGACGGTAACTTTCCAAAAATGTGGAGAGCCATTTGGAGCCTTTGAGCATATTCTGTATCGCGGTGGCAACCGGCTCGTCCTCCATTGAGAAAACCTCGTTGTTCTCGTTCATCATAACATCGGATTAAGTGGTTAATAAAAACAGAGTCATTTTCCATCGGGATAGATCGTGCCGATAAGCGGAATAAGCCGCCTGACCTCCTCCGGCCTGTAATAGAACCTGCGGTTCATCTGCGAGTAGCCGATAAGCCGCCTGTCACGCAATGACTGCAACGTGCGCGGGCTGATTCTCAACTGCCCGCAGACCTCCTCGCCCGTGAGCCACCTTTCCAGCCGCCCGCCGTCGCTTTTGCGCCTTAGGGCGGCGACTTTCTCCGAGAGGGCGTTGAATGACGCCAGCATCATCTCGAAGGTCTTTTTCTCGATAGATACGATTTCCATATACCAAAACATTTAATGATTTACCGCAAAGGTAACGCAGCCGCCTTGAATGCGGGCCGTTTTCCGCTATATGGCAGTTTGTTGCGCCGGTTGTCCGGGTTACGGAGTCACTTTCAAAGAAAATCTTACGTGAGTCACGTAGTGAGTTGTTAAAGCTCCTTTTGTTTATTGCCGAATTTTGCCGCAGAGAAACAAAAGAAAGGACAAAATATGAAAGTGATAACGATTGAAAGTTCCGCCTTCACCGCCCTGACGGAACAGATAGCCGAGATAGCGGTCTATGTGCGTGCCGTTTCCGGTGAGAGGAAGGGAGAGTCTTCCGACATGCTGCTCACCACCCGCGAGGCGGCGCACCTGCTGAACGTGAGTACCCGTACCCTCCAACGTATGCGCAGCGAACAGCGCATCGCCTATGTCGTGCTGCGCGGCAAATGCCGCTACCGCCGGTCGGAAATAGACCGCCTGCTCGCAGACTGCACCGTGGCAGAAGATGCAGCGACACTGACGGAACTGAAACGCAACCACACGCTGCGCACGGGCGGCGGCAAACCCAAAGGAAGGAGGACATAAGATATGGAACTGCTTACACGAAACAATTTTGAGGACTGGATGCAGAAGCTGATGGAACGGCTCGACCGTCAGGACGAGCTGCTGCTCTCCCTGCGACCGTCCGGCAAAGCCCCAAACCCGATGGAAAGTATCAGGATGTTCGACAACCAAGACCTCTGCATGCTGCTCCAGATAAGCAAGCGTACCCTGCAGCGCTACCGCAGCATCGGTGCATTGCCGTACAAGACGCTCGGCAAAAAGACCTATTACAGCGAGGAGGACGTACTGACATTCCTCTCCGAACACGTAAAGGATTTCCGCAAGGAAGATATAGCCTTCTACAAGGCGCGTATCCATAATTTCTTTAATAAATAACCCATTAAAACATTTTTCAAATGGCAAAGAAAACAACAGAAAAAGACGTGCTGATAGTCCGCGACGAGAAGACGGGCGAGATTAGCGTGGTAGCCGGGCTTAACGCCGACGGCTCACCCAAGCGTACCCCCGCAAAGGCGGAGAACGCGCAGAGTTTCCTGCAATTCGACAGGCACGGAGACGTGCTGGACAACTTCTTCAAGAACTTCTTCCGGCAGTGCAAGGAACCCAGCC
>OLWG01000206.1_pt1 | contig 39315 bp, 35 predicted proteins | sample 1673721 | NCBI WGS metagenome assembly OLWG01 (sample SAMEA103958125, study PRJEB25191) | human gut metagenome | reverse complement strand
CCGAGCAGCGCGGCCAGACAACAGGTGCGCAGCATGTGCTTTCGTAGAATTAGGGTCATAGTTTTACAGGTTTAGTTGGTTAGACTGGTGGTGGGATGGCTTTGCCCCGAGGCATTAGGTTACATGGTTATTCGTATTTTGGGTTAATGTAATGGTTGAATATGTACGTTTGCCGCCTTATTTGCGGATCGTTTGGCGTATTTGTCCGGCCGTTTGTTATACAAATATAAGTTTAATAGTTCTGATGGGGAGGCGTATTTTTACTTGAATTATGATAAACCCAAATTGATTTATTAAAAATAATTTATATTGTAACTCGTGATATAAAATATTGTATATTATAGATATAGATGTATTATTTCGTATATTGGCATATGTTTTATCCGGTTATTTTCAAATGATTTTATCTGAAATGAATGTTTATAGGGATCTGTGGCTGTAATAAATGCTGCGGGGGGCTGCCAGATAGGGTGGAAATGCCGGTCTTGCGTGTATTTAGTGCTGAAACGACCTCTTTGGGATTATCCGGATATCTGCGAAATTGTCCGGGAATATTTCTTTATAACCCGGATCTTTCATAAGGAATTTCCGGGATTTCATCTCCTGCAAATAATTCCTATCTTTGTATAACTAACCCGCAAGGCCATGAACAAAGCTATTTCGCTGCTTGTGCTTATCCATTCGATGACGAAGGCGGAAAAACGCTATTTCAAACTTTACAGCAACCTGCAGGAGGGCGATAAGGTCTATCTGACTCTGTTCGCCCTGATGGAGGAGTGCTCTTCGGTCGAGGAGGTTGCCCGGCGTTTTGGCGTCGATGCCGGGGAAAGCAGTTTCGACATCGCCGTCAAGCACCTGTATAAAGTAGTTGTTGACTGCCTGCTGCATTTACGGAGCCGTTACGATATCCAGGCCCGCATTTCCAACCGCATGGCCGAGGCGGAGATCCTTTTCCGCTGCGGCTTACTGCAGGCGGCGACCGAGGAGCTGAGCCGGGCAAAAAAACTGGCCGGGCAGTATGAGATGACGGCCCTGCTCATGCTGATCCGGCAGACGGAATTGCGTTACCTGAGTGCCGGGGATTTTCAGGGGATGAGTGAAAAGCAGCTGGTCGAAAAACAGATGAAAGTCAATGAGACGTTCAAGCATTTGCGCAGCGCCAACCAGCACATGCAGCTTTACGATATCCTCAAGTATCGGGCGCTTTACCGCAGCAAGGTGCGTTCCGAACAGGAATGCCAGAGTCTGAACGATTTGGTGCTCAGTGAGCTGCACCTGATAGCCAATAATACTTACAACGGGTTCGAGGTGGATAAACTCCACCAGCTGTTCCAGTCGACCTATTTCCTGCAGTCGGGCAATTACAAGGCTGCCATCCGTATCTATCAGCAACTGCTCGAATTGTTTGACCACAATCCGGGCCGGATGCTCAACCCTCCGCTGCACTATCTCGATGCCGTGCTGGGGGTATTGGACAGCCTGCTTTCGGCGGGGCTTTACGATGAGATGCCCTTTTTTATCGCCAAGCTGCACCGGCTTACGGAAAGTGATTACCCCCAGGAGTTCGTCCGCAAGGTGCTGGCTTATATCTATATATACGATTCGTTCCGGCTCATCAACTGCGGGGCTTTCGCCGATGCGCAGGAACTTTATAAGCTGCATGAGGAGACCCTGTTCCGCAAACTATCGCAGCAGAAACTCGATGTCCAACTGTTGTTGCAACTCAATCTGGTCGTGCTGCATCTGGTGTGCGGCCGGGGTGGCGAAGCCCGTAAGGCCATGATCCGGATCCAGGCGACCGGGCTCGTGTTTTATAATTTCCCGGCTTTCCGTATTGCGCGGCTGGTGAATTTGCTCCTGCAGGCCGAATGCGGGCGGTTCGATTTCGCCGAAAACGAAATCAAATCCATACGCCGCAGTACCGCTATCGGAAACAGCTCGGTCGAAAAACTTGTTTTCAGGTTTGTACGCCTCTTTCCGCTGCCCGGGAGCCGGCGGGAGAGGGGCCGCCTGTGGGAACGGCTGTACGGTGCGGTGCAGGCAGTTGCGGCCGATAAATACGAGCGGCCGTTACTCAAATACTTCGATTTTACGGCATGGATCGAGGCGTGCCTGACCGGGGCGGCTTTGTCGGATGTGCTGGGGCGTAATACCCGGCAGCAGGCCGAACGGTTCAGCGTGTAGGCGGCCTTCCGGCCCGGCCGGTGGCCCTGGGCGGAGCCTGGCGCGGCGGCAGGTATACTGCGGGGTGCCGGCCTTGCCGGTCTGCGGGGGCGGCAGTGCCGATCCGGGGGTGCCGGATGTGCCGAACTGCGAGGTGCTGGGCTATGCCGATCTGCGGGACGCCGGCTGTGCCGGTCTGTCGGGCTGTGCCGATCCGGGAGCACCGGGCTTGCGGGTATAAAAGAAAATCCCGGGCCGCGATGGCCCGGGATTTTTCTGTCGGGAACTCCGGATTAAGCCTGTCCGGCCGAACCCAGGACGCTTTCGCATTTGTGCATGTAGAGCTTCTTCAGCTCGTCGCGGGCCGGGCCCAGGTATTTGCGGGGGTCGAACTCTGCGGGCTGGTCTACGAAGATCTTGCGGATGGCTGCGGTCATGGCCAGGCGGCCGTCCGAGTCGATGTTGATCTTGCAGACTGCGCTCTTGGCGGCGCGGCGAAGCTGCTCTTCGGGAATACCTACGGCATCCTTGAGCGCACCGCCGTGCGTGTTGATGATCTTCACGTATTCCTGCGGTACGGACGACGCTCCGTGCAGCACGATGGGGAAGCCGGGGAGCTTCTTCTCGATCTCGGCCAAGATGTCGAAACGCAGTTCGGGCGGAACGAGGATACCCTCGGCGTTGCGGGTGCACTGCTCGGGCTTGAACTTGTTGGCGCCGTGCGACGTGCCGATCGAGATGGCCAGCGAATCCACACCGGTCTTCTTCACGAAATCCTCCACGTCCTCGGGACGGGTGTAGGTATGGTGTTCGGCCGAAACCTCGTCCTCGACACCGGCCAGCACACCCAGCTCGCCCTCCACCGTCACATCGTGCTTGTGGGCATACTCCACGACCTTCTTCGTCAGCGCCACGTTCTCATCGTAAGGCAGGTGCGAACCGTCGATCATCACCGACGAGAAACCCATATCGACGCAATCCTTGCAAAGCTCGAAGGTATCGCCGTGATCCAGATGCAACACGATCGGAATGTTCTTGCCCAACTCCTTGGCATACTCCACGGCACCCTGGGCCATGTAGCGCAGAATGGTCGGATTGGCATACTTGCGGGCACCCGACGACACCTGCATAATCACGGGCGACGAAGTTTCGACGCACGCCTGCACGATGGCCTGCATCTGCTCCATGTTATTGAAATTGAAAGCGGGAATGGCATACCCACCCTTGATCGCCTTGGCAAACATCTCGCGGGTATTCACCAGGCCCAGTTCTTTATAAGATACCATAATTATATAATAATTTAAGAATTTATGCGTTCCTATCTTTACAAAATTAAGCATTATTTCCTTAATAACAGGCTCTTTCCCGAATAAAAATCAGGCGGGAGAAAAAATAGCGCTCAAACGGAATATTCTGATTTTATTTTAGTAAATTTGCGAATAATTGGCAATTTTTCTAACGCTACAATAAAGACCTCAACACCATGTCGGAATTCATCTATCAAGAACCATTCCCGATCGAATGTGACAAGACGCAATATCGTCTGCTGACCAAAGAGTATGTCAAGATCGTCGAATGCGACGGACGCCGCATTCTCAAGGTCGATCCCAAAGGTATCGAACTGCTGGCCCGCGAAGCCTATACCGACGTATCGTTCTACCTGCGCCCGGCCCATCTGGAGCAACTCCGCCACATTCTGGAGGATCCGGAAGCTTCCGACAACGATAAATTCGTGGCCTACACCATGCTGCTCAACCAGACGGTCGCCGCCGAAGGCGAACTGCCGACCTGCCAGGACACCGGCACGGCCATCTGCATCGGCAAGAAGGGCGAGAATGTCTTTACGGGAGCGGACGACGCCGAATGTATCGCCCGGGGCGCCTACGAAGCCTACAAGGAGCGCAACCTGCGCTATTCGCAGGTGGTGCCCTTCACGATGACCGAGGAGAAGAACTCGGGCACGAACCTGCCCGCACAGATCGATCTCTACGCCGACAAAGGCAACGAATACAAATTCCTGTTCATCACCAAAGGCGGCGGCTCCGCCAACAAAACCTTCCTCTACCAGCAGACCAAAGCGCTGCTGAACGAGAAATCGCTTCTGGAATTTTTCCGCTCGAAACTCATGGATCTCGGCACCTCGGCCTGCCCGCCCTACCACCTGGCCGTCTGCATCGGCGGCACGTCGGCCGAAATGTGTCTGGCGACCGTCAAGAAGGCTTCGGCAGGTTACCTCGACCAGCTGCCCACCTCGGGTAACGAAGGAGGACGCTGCTTCCGCGACCTGGAGTGGGAACAGAAAATCCTCCAGATCTGCCGGGAGAGCGGTATCGGCGCCCAGTTCGGCGGCAAATACCTCGTACACGACGTGCGGGTGATCCGCGCTCCGCGCCACGCGGCGTCGTGCCCCGTCGGCATCGGCGTAAGCTGCTCGGCCGACCGCAACATCAAAGCCAAAATTACCGAAGAGGGCATCTTCCTCGAACAGCTCGAGAAGAACCCGGCCCGCTTCCTGCCCAAAGAGGCCCCCGCCATGTCGCCCGCCGTGGACATCGACCTGGATCAAGGCATGGACAAGGTGCGCGAAATCCTCTCCAAATATCCGATCAAAACGCGCCTGAACCTGCGCGGCACGCTCATCGTGGCCCGCGACATCGCCCACGCCCGCATCAAACAGATGCTCGATGAGGGCAAGCCGATGCCCGAATATTTCAAGAAACACCCGATCTATTACGCCGGTCCGGCCAAGACGCCGAAAGGAATGCCTTCGGGCAGCTTCGGACCCACGACGGCAGGCCGTATGGATCCTTACGTGGATCTGTTCCAGGAGCACGGCGGCTCGCTGATCATGCTGGCCAAGGGCAACCGCTCGCAACAGGTGACGGACGCTTGCCGAAAACACGGCGGATTCTACCTCGGTTCGATCGGCGGTCCGGCGGCTGTGCTGGCCAAAGATTCGATCAAATCGGTCGAAGTGGTCGATTTCCCGGAACTGGGTATGGAAGCCGTCCGCAAGATCTACGTCGAAAACTTCCCGGCCTTCATCCTCGTGGACGACAAAGGCAACGATTTTTTCGCGCAGCTCAAACACTAAACGCTCCGCCCCGGCCGTTATAGGGGCAACCAAGGAAACAGACAGTCAATGAAAGGTTTTTTCTGTAAAATAACCCTCGCATTATGTTTCGTAATCTTCGTCGGCTCCGCAGCAAGAGCCGACGAGGTTACTTTCAGCGCCAACGCCCCGATGGTCGTCACGGCAGGCGAAAGTTTCCGGGTGGAGTTCTCGCTCAACGCCACGCCCGACGACGATTCGTTCGAAGCGCCGGATTTCGGGGCGTTCGACGTACTGGCCGGCCCGGCGATCTCCCAGGGACACTCGATTCAGATCATCAACGGCGCGATGACCAAAAACGTCAATTATACGATCACCTACGTATTGTTGGCGCAGGACGCGGGCAACATCACGATCGGTCCGGCTTCGATCAAGGTCGATAAAAAAAGATACAAGACCCAGCCTCTGCCAATCGAGATCTCCGACAAGCCGTCGGCAGGCAGCGCCCAGGCTTCGCAGGGAAATTCAGGCTCTTCGGATAAAAGTATCGAGGAGGAAGCCCAGGGACAGATCGCCAAAGACGATCTGTTGCTGCGCGTCCACATATCGAAACAGTCGGTCTTCAAAGGCGAACCCCTGCTGGCGACCTTCAAGCTCTACCGCCGGGTGGCGATCGTGGGCTACGAAGACATTAAATTCCCCTCCTTCAACGGCTTCTGGACACAGGACATCGACGTTTCGAACGCCATGTGGCAGCGTGAAACCCTGAACGGCAAGGTCTATGAATCGACAGTCGTAAAAGAGTGTCTGCTCTACCCGCAGCAGGCGGGTACGCTCGTGATCGAACCCGCAACGATCACCGCCATTGCACAGGTTATCGTACAGAGCCGCCGCAACATCGATCCGTTCTTCGGCGGCGGGCACGAAGTCTATAATCTGCGGCGCAAGTTGCAGACGCCCCGCGTGAACATCACGGTCAAAGAGCTCCCTGCGGGCGCTCCGGCCAGCTTTACGGGCGCCGTCGGCAAATTCTCCATGGAGGCATCGCTCTCCGCAGACCAACTGGCGGCCAACTCGGCCGGGACCTTCACGGTGAAAATCACGGGACAGGGCAACCTGCCTTTCATCCAGGCTCCGAAACTGACGCTGCCCGCCTCGTTCGAGCAATACAACGTCAAAACCACCGAATCCATCCAAACGGCGACTGCGGGAACCTCCGGCTACCGGCAATTCGAATATCCGTTCATCGCGCGCGCCGAAGGGACGTACCGTATCGATTCGATCCTTTTCACCTACTTCAATCCCGACCGCCGGGAATATGTGACCCTCTCCTCGCAAAGCTTCCCGCTGCAAATCACACCGGATGCCAACGGCGGAGAGAGCTACATGATCAAAGGACTCTCCAAGGAGGACGTTCAGATGCTGGGACAGGACATCCGTTTCATCCGCCTGGGCAAGGCACGCCTCCAGCCGATGCGCGAGCCATTCTTCCTGAGCGGACTCTATATCGGACTGCTGGCTGCGATTCTCGTCCTTTTCGCCGGAACTTACATCGCGCTGCGCAAGCAGATCCGCGACAGCCAGAATGCGGCTCTGATCCGGGGCCGGCGGGCCAACAAAGTGGCCATTCAGCGTTTCAGGATAGCCAAGAACTATATGGAAGAGCACAACCAGCACGCCTTCTACGAAGAGATGCTGAAGGCTTTATGGGGGTATATGAGCGATAAATTCAATATCCCGGTAGCCAATCTCACCAAGGAAAATGTCCGCGAGGAGCTCCACAAGCGCGGAGCCGCGCCGGAAGACACCCAGCTTTTCTCGGAACTCATCACCCGCTGCGACGAAGCCCAATATTCGCCGGTGGCTTCGGCCCGTATGAGCGACGTATATCGGGACGGCCTCGAACTGATTTCCCGCATCGAATCGATCATCAAACGCTAAAAGCCATGAAACGATATATTCTCTTTCTCCTCGCCACGCTGTTGAGCGCGGCGGTTTCGGGGCAGACTGCCGCCCGAACCGATTCGCTGGCTCAACACCCGCAATCGGAGCAAACCGCCTCGGCAGCTTACGCATCCGATCCCGACAAGTTGTGGGATCAGGCCAACACGGCTTACATCAACAACGACTTTCCTACGGCAATTTCGCTTTACGAAACAATTCTGTCGAGCGGCAGGCAATCGGGCAAACTCTACTATAACCTGGCAAATGCCTATTTCAAGGAGCAGGAAATCGGTCGGGCGATCCTCAACTACAACCGGGCGCTGAGGCTCAATCCCGGGAACGAAGACATACGCTACAACCTGCAAGTCGCCGAGAAAATGACCAAAGACCACATCGACGCCGTCCCCGAATTTTTCGTCAAGACCTGGTTGTCGAATCTGCGCAACCTTTTGAGCAGCACGACATGGGCCGTCCTCTCGCTGGTCTTCCTGGCAGCAATGCTCGGCTCAGCGCTTTTCTACCTGCTCTCCCGTCGTCTGGTACGACGCAAGATAGGATTCTACGGCACCGCAACAGCCTTTCTGCTGCTGGTACTGACCCTCTGCTTCGCAGCCATCGACCGCCGGGAGGCGATCGACCGCACATCGGCCGTCGTACTGCGGGATGCCGTCGCCGTCAAAAGCTCTCCCAATCAGAACTCAACCGATCTCTTCATTCTGCACGAAGGCACCAAAGTAGAAATTTCGGACCGTCTGAACGGCTGGTGCGAAATCACCATCGCCGACGGCAAAAAGGGCTGGATGGAGTGCTCGACGTTCGAAACCATCTAAAAAACCGGATCCGCCCCTGCGAATCCAAAAATTTCCAAGAACGTGTCCAGACTGCTTCAAGACGTGACCGGAGAACTGTCGAAACTCCCAGGCATCGGACGCCGCACGGCGTTGCGCCTGGCGATCCACCTGCTGCGCATGGAACCCGATTCGGTAAGCGACATGACACGCAGCATCGACCGATTCCGCCGCGACATCAAATACTGCAAATTGTGCAACAACCTCTCGGATGAAGAAATCTGTCCGATCTGCGCCGACCGGGAGCGCGACCATACGACCGTCTGTGTCGTAGAACAGGTCGCCGACGTACTCTCGATCGAAAATACCCGCCAGTACCGTGGACTCTATCACGTATTGGGCGGTGTAATCTCTCCGATGCAGGGCATCGCCCCTTCGGACCTGAAGATCGACCTGCTGATCGAGCGGATCGCCCAGGGGACAATCCGGGAAGTGATCCTCGCCATCTCGACCTCGGTCGAAGGCGAAACAACCCTGTTCTATCTGCTCAACCGGCTGCGCCAATACCCGCAGGTGAAAGTCACGTCGATCGCCCGGGGGATCGGCTTCGGCGACGAACTGGAATACGTGGATGAACTGACGATTACTCACGCACTGATGAACCGGCGGGAAATCGAATAGGAAACTCGCGCCCGGAAAATCCGCACCTCCGCCAAATACAAAGCAACCGCGAATATCCGAAACGAATATTCGCGGTTGTTTTTCCACCGGGCCGACATTTCACCGCTGATCGACGAAATGAAGCTTATCGGTATCGAATCCCTGTTTTTCGACCTGTTCCAGAATCCGGGCCAGCACCTGCGTAGATAATCGAGGTCGGCGAGCGAGAATCCATAAATATTTGGCCGATCGGCCGCTTACGACGACCCACTGCCGCTCGGCAGCGGAATCGCATGCCGGCATCGTATAGTCGCTATAAAAAAACCAAAAAGACGAAACCCGCAGGCATTCGTAATCGGCAGACAACCGACCTTTTGCACTCGAAATCCGGTCCCGGCCCGTTCTGCCGTCCTTGCCCCGATAGACGATTCGCATTTTACTTTCCGACAATAATCGGTAAACCACCCGGGATCCGACCGTCCCCTCCTGAAACGGATGATCGAAACGAGCGATCTCGTACCACTCGCCGACATACAAATCGGGATTCGCCCACGGTCCACAGCCGACAGCGGCAACGACCGGTCCCCGACCGTACGCGGCGCCCGCCACAAGCAACATCGTCGCAAACAGCATATATTCGATTTTCACCCTGGTCATAACGAGGGTGTATCGCATATTCTATACCGGATTACGTCTATTGCAAAGATTCCTGCAAACTTTTCAACGTGCGGTAAATTCCCTCGGCATCATAACCGCACTGGGCATACAATTGCGCGGGCGTTCCATGTTCGACAAAACGATCCGGAATACCCAGGCTCACGACCTTCGGCAGATAGCCGTGCTCGCAGAAGAACGCGACGACAGCTTCTCCCACGCCGCCGCGCAAGGCTCCGTCCTCGACGGTCACCACACAACGGAACTTACGTCCGACCTCGTGCAGCAGCTCCTGGTCGAGCGGCTTGGCGAAACGCAGGTCGTAATGGGCCACCCGAATCCCGTCCGCCTCCATACGCGCAATGGCCTCGGAAGCAAAATTGCCGACCGTACCGATCGTAAGGACCGCAATCCGCTCCCCTTCCTTCAGGCAACGCCCCCGCCCGATTTCCATCGCAGCGAACGGCTCATCGCGCCAGGCGACGCCCGCTCCGTTACCGCGCGGATAGCGGATGGCGAAGGGCCGACCGGCCTCGAGCGCCGTAAACATCATGTTCCGAAGTTCCAGCTCGTTCATCGGCGCAGCCACCGTCAGATTGGGAACCGTACCGAAATAGGCCAGATCGAAAGCGCCGTGATGCGTCGCTCCGTCCTCACCCACCAGACCGCCCCGGTCAAGACACATGACCACCGGAAGGCGCTGGATCGCCACGTCATGAATCACATTGTCATAAGCCCGCTGCATGAAACTCGAATAGATGTTGCAGAAAGGCACCATGCCCGCAGCCGCCAGTCCGGCGGAGAAAGTCACGGCATGTCCTTCGGCGATACCGACGTCGAAACAACGCTCCGGCATCTCTTTCATCAGAATATTCATCGAGCTGCCCGACGGCATGGCGGGCGTTATCCCCACGATCCGCTCGTCGGCACGGGCCAGTTCGAGCAGCGTCTGGCCGAAAACATCCTGGTATCGGGCCACTTCGGTCTTGCTGACGATCCGCTCGCCCGTTTCCGGGTTGAATTTGCCCGGAGCGTGCCATACCGGCTTATTGCACTCGGCGGGCTTATAACCCTTTCCCTTTACGGTCATCACATGCAGCAACTTGGGTCCCTCGATACGTTGCAAGGCAGTCAGCACCCGCACCAGTTCCGGCAAATTGTGTCCGTCGATCGGGCCGAAATAGCGGAAATTCAAACTTTCGAACAGGTTGCTGTTCTTCAACAGTCCCTGCTTGACGGCATTGCCCGCTTTCTGACAAAACCGCAAAACAGCCGGCGTATGGGACAAAATCCGCCACAGGCGGCGTTTGATAGCGTTATAGCGCCTCGATGTCGAAATCTTGACCAGGTAGTTCTTCAAGGCCCCGGTAGCCTGGTCGATGGCCATGTTGTTATCGTTGAGAATGACCAGCAGGTTGGTCTGCTTGCTCGCACCGGCGTTGTTCAGCCCCTCGAACGCCAGACCGCCCGTCATCGAACCGTCGCCGATCACGGCCACCACCTGCCGCTGCTCGCCCTTGAGTTCCACAGCTTTGGCCATACCGAACGCCGCCGAAATCGACACGGAGGCATGTCCGCCGCCGAAAGCATCGTAAGGACTCTCGGACATACGCGGGAAGCCGCTGATACCGCCCAGCTTGCGATTGGTCCGAAACGCCTCGCGGCGCCCGGTAATGATTTTATGGGCATAGGTCTGATGCCCCACGTCCCACACGATTTTATCGTCAGGAGTATTGAATACGTAGTGCAGAGCGACGGCAAGCTCCACCGCTCCCAGGCTCGAAGCCAGGTGTCCCGGATTGGACGAACATTGTTCGATGATGTACTGACGCAGTTCGTCGCAATACTGACGCAAGTCAGAGCCCGACAACTTCTTCAAGTCATCGGGCGAATCAATCCGATCGAGCCATTTATATTCCGAATGCATCATGGATAGGCAAAGATAGCATTAAAAAACGACATTTTTTCGAAATTTTTCCTATCTTCGCATTATCAAATTCCGCTCCGCTTATGAAATACAACAGAATACTCCTGAAACTCAGCGGTGAATCCCTGCAAGGGACTCAAAAATACGGTCTTTCGACCGACGTGCTCCACAGCTATGCGGAGCAAATCAAAGCCGTCGTCGGAACGGGAGTTCAGGTAGGCATCGTCATCGGCGGCGGCAACATCTTCCGGGGACTTCAGGGCGCCCGCAAGGGGTTCGACCGCGTGAAAGGCGACCAGATGGGGATGCTGGCCACGATTATCAACTCGCTGGCCCTGCAGTCGGCCCTCGAGGACAACGGCGTGAAAGCGAAAGTCCTCACCTCGATCCGGATGGAACCCATCGGAGAGTATTACTCGAAAGCCAAGGCGCTCGACTACCTCGAAGCCGGATACGTAGTCATCATCGGCGGCGGCACGTCGAACCCCTATTTCTCGACCGACTCTGCATCGGCGCTGCGCGGCATCGAGCTCGAAGCCGACGTCATGCTCAAGGGTACGCGCGTAGACGGCGTCTATACGGCCGATCCGGAGAAAGACCCTGCTGCGGAGAAGTTCGACGAAATCACCTTCGATGAAGTTTATCGTCGCAACCTGAAGGTTATGGATATGACCGCCTTCACGCTTTGCCGCGAAAACGGCCTCCGGGTCATCGTCTTCGACATGGACACTCCGGGCAACCTGGAAAAGGTGCTCGCCGGAGAGAAGATCGGCACACTGGTCAAACTCTGAAAACCTATTATATCGCTATGACCGAACGTAAAAAACCCAATAACAAACGTCTTATCCTGATGATCGTCCTGCTCGCGGTCGTCATCGCCCTGATGTGGCTGCTGCCCGACGGATCGCAGCCCGCAGCCCCCGCAACGAACGCTCCGAAGACCGAACAGACCAAGAATACGAACGATGCGCCCGACGACATCGAGGCTACGACCCTTGTTAAAGCCGGGACACAGGCACCCGATTTCCGGGTGGAAATGTTCGACGGCACGACCTTCACCCTGGGCAGTCTGCGCGGCAAAGTGGTGCTTCTGAATTTCTGGGCGACCTGGTGCGGTCCCTGCCGCGAGGAATTGAGCCGCGTACAGAAGGACATCATCGACCGCTTCAAGGGGAACGAAGACTTCGTTTTCCTGCCCGTATCGCGCGGCGAAACCCGCGAAACGGTCGCCGCTTTCCGGGAAAAGATGGGTTATACGTTCCCGATGGGACTCGACCCCGAACAGAAAATTTACAGACTTTACGCCTCCAACTACATTCCGCGTAATTTCCTGATCGGCAAAGACGGCAAAGTTATTTCCGCGACCATCGGTTACGAGGCCCCCGAATTCGACGAACTCATTCTGCTGATCGAGCGACAACTCAACTCCGCCAACTAAACAAATACGACATATGGATACCAAAACCATTCTTTCCGAAGCTTCCGACCGCATGCAGAAAACGATCGAGCACCTCGAAGAAGAGCTGCTCAACATCCGGGCAGGCAAGGCGAGCCCGACCGTGCTGAACGGAGTTTTCGTAGATTATTACGGATCTCAAACCCCGATTTCAGGCGTGGCAAGCGTCACGGTACCCGATGCCAAGACCATTCTGATCCAGCCCTGGGACAAAAACCTGATCCGCGCGATCGAAAAGGCGATCATCGACTCCAACATCGGGCTGACCCCCTCGAACAACGGGGAGCAGATCCGACTGTCGATCCCGCCCCTGACGGAAGAGCGGCGCAAAGAGCTGGTCAAGCAGGTACGCCAGGAGGCGGAAACCGCCCGCATCAGCTTGCGCAACGCACGCCGGGACGCTGTCGAAGCCTTCAAGAAGGCCCAGAAGGAAGGCATGTCCGAAGACGAGGCGAAAGACGGTGAAACCCAGGCGCAGAAGCTGCTCGACAAGTTCACCAAATCGCTGGACGCGATACTCGACAACAAGGAAAAAGAGATCATGACCGTATAGATACGCTTTCTCCGAGAAACCGAACACCCCGACGCATAAACGCCGGGGTGTATCTTTCATCAGAGGGGGGATTTTTATATCAGGTACCCCACCCACTCAAGAAAACTCGCCCGTCATACCTCTGCGATTCGAAAAAATCACCACGCACAAAAAACGCTTCCTCGACCTGCTCCTGCTGGCCGACGAACAGGAATCCATGATCGACCGCTACCTGGAACGGGGCGAAATGTTCGTAGCCCGTGACGACGGACAGGTCGTCGCCGAATGCGTCGTCACGGACGAAGCCGACAGAATCGGAGAGATCAAGAATCTGGCTGTACCCCTCCAGTATCAACGGAAAGGATACGGACGACAAACGCTCGAATTTCTGGAGGCGTACTACCGGGGGCGTTACCGGACGCTTCTCGTCGGCACCGGGGATGTTCCCCGCACACTCCGTTTTTACGAACGATGCGGATACGTTCGCTCGCACTTGATCCCCGGCTTCTTCACCGATCATTACGACCACCCCATCATCGAGGACGGCAGACAACTGGTAGATATGGTCTATCTGAAGAAGTCCTTGTAACCCAGCACACACCGGCTCCGCCTGCACAAAAATCGTCCACAACGGACAAATCCCGCCCGATCGGGCTATTTTTTACCGGAATCGTCTGAAATTCCGCCTTTTTTTAATACCTTCGCGGCAAGACAACTATGAAACTCATTCTTAAAATATCGCTCGCATGCCTGCTCGCAACAGGCTGCGCATCGAAAATTTCCGCCCAAACCTACGTCAAACTCAACGGACTCTATGCGCTCGTGGGCGTAGTCAATCCCGCCGTCGAATTCACGCTCTCCCCCAAATCGACCTTCCAGACCGAAATAGTCGTTTCTCCGTGGAAGTCGATAAACAACCATCACGCCCTCTTTTGTATCTTCATGGGCGAATACCGCCGTTATTTCAAGGAGCACAACCGAGGCTGGTACCTCGGAGCCAATATCGGCATGCAGGCTTTCGACCTCTCGAAACCCTACATCGAAAACTGGAAGCTCAAATTCGAAAACCGATACAGCAAAGGCTACGGATTCATGATCGGCCTCTGCGTCGGCTACGAACATATCTTCCGCGAACGCTGGGTGCTCGACGCCTACCTCGGCTGGTCGTGGATGAGCAGCTTTTACAACGGCTATTCCATGGACGGGAAGATAGACATGGATCCCGGCCATCAGGTCGAACCCCAATACCCCGATCCGTTCAACGGTTCGTCGGAGTGGTATCCCAACAAGATCGGATTGTCGATCGGATACCGTATTTTCAATCCACACAAGAAAAAATAGTTCGGCAACAACTCGTCCTGCCTCCGCGCTCCCCAACCGATTCGAATCACCCGCCGCACGGACATCGCTTCCGTATCGTCATTTTTCAACCGTATCCGTAATTTTTCCCGGTAAATTTTGGCGGGGGGGGGAATTACTTATATTTGCAGCGGAAACTCATTCGCCCGGGAATACATCCACTTTTCCCCAAGAACGTTTCCGAACAAAATATAAACCCCAAGCAAATATCCCTAAACAATGAAAAAAATTCTTTTCACGCTGTTCGCCCTGGTATTGGCATCCGGTATCGCCGCCCAAATTCCCGAACCCGATTTCATTGGCGAAGTATTGGCGATTCATTCGGACGGCACGGCTGAAAAATTGGAAAAACACAATGTCAAAATGCGCACCGGAGCCGGAGTGTATATAGCAGGTCTGGCCGTCAATAAGTCGAAAACTAAAATTCTCGTCGCAGGTAGTCAAGCCAACGTACGCTTCGCAGCCGACGAACCGGTCAATCTGATTGTCCGCGCCGTAGACAACAAAACCGACCCGATGTCGATCGTACGGGTATTCGCCATGAAGAACAACCGAAAACAACGCTCGGCAGTCATCTCGGCCGTAGGTTCGTTCAACGTCACATCCAACGATATGGAGTACCTGCCCTTTACCGCAGAAAAATACGGAGAAAACTCCTATTACCTGACTTTCGGAGATGCCCCTGCCGGTGAATACGGCATCATCGTCACCAACCCCAACAATGTCGATGAAAAAATGATCATCGTATCGGCTTTCGGAATCGATCCGGAAAAAATGCCTGCTGCATCCGGTTCCGAAACGGCAGAGGACACAGAGTAAAACATCCGGCAAATACGGCCCTGGAAACGACATTACGATATCGCACTCCACGACAGCCTACAACAAAAGAACCCCCGCCGCAAGCATTGGTCTTGCGGCGGGGATTCTTCCATTAAACGGGGATTACTTGCGGTAAACCTTGGTATAGCCGTAAATCGCCTCGTCACCGAGCTCTTCCTCGATCCGGAGCAACTGGTTATACTTGGCCATACGGTCGGAACGCGACATCGAGCCGGTCTTGATCTGACCCGCATTGGTCGCTACGGCGATGTCGGCGATCGTCGAATCCTCGGTTTCGCCCGAACGGTGCGAAGTAACCGACGTATATCCGGCACGATGCGCCATCTCGATAGCGTCGAGCGTTTCGGTCAGCGTACCGATCTGGTTCACCTTGATCAGGATCGAGTTCGCGCATCCCATCTCGATACCCTTGCGCAGGAAATCCACGTTGGTTACGAACAGGTCGTCGCCGACCAACTGACACTTGTCGCCCAGCTCGGCCGTCAGCATCTGCCAACCCTCCCAGTCGTTCTCGGACATACCGTCCTCGATCGAATCGATCGGATATTTGGCAACCAGGCTCTTGAGGTACTCGACCTGCTCTTTCGAAGAGCGCTTTGCACCGTTCGCACCCTCGAACTTCGTATAGTCGTAAACACCGTCCGCATAAAACTCCGAAGAGGCGCAGTCCATAGCGATCGACACGTCGCCGCCCTCGCTCTTGCGGCCCGGCTTGTAACCGGCAGCCTTGATCGCTTCGAGGATCGACTCGATCGCATCCTCCGTACCCTTCAGCGCGGGTGCGAAACCTCCTTCGTCGCCTACGGCCGTCGAGAGGCCCCGGTTGTGCAACACCTTCTTCAGGCTGTGGAACACCTCGGCACCCATGCGAAGACCTTCGCGGAACGAGGGAGCGCCCACCGGACGGATCATGAACTCCTGGAAAGCGATCGGAGCGTCCGAATGCGAACCGCCGTTGATGATGTTCATCATCGGCACGGGCAGCGTCTTGGCATTCACACCGCCGATGTAGCGGTAGAGCGGCAGACCGAAATAGTCGGCGGCAGCGCGGGCTACGGCCAGCGAAACACCCAGGATGGCGTTGGCGCCCAGCTTCGATTTGGTCGGCGTACCGTCCAGCGCGATCATCGTCTTGTCGATGCCCACCTGATCCGTTACGCTCATACCGACGATCGCCGGAGCGATGATGTTATTCACGTTCTCCACCGCCTTCTCGACGCCTTTGCCCGAATAACGGCTCTTGTCGCCGTCACGCAGTTCAAGGGCTTCGTGCTCTCCCGTCGAAGCACCGCTCGGCACGGCTGCACGGCCGAATGCACCCGATACGGTTCTTACTTCGACCTCGATGGTCGGGTTACCTCTCGAATCGAGGATTTCTCTTGCATGGATCTCTACAATCTGCATAGTTGTAAATTTTTGAATTTTATAAAAAACAATTTCGTTTTCAACGGTCGTTTCACAGGTGCGGCATCTACCTGCAACCTCGGTTGTCTGCCGGATCGCACCCACCGGACGCACGAAAAGTCGCAACGAGGCGGATCCGAATTCCGAACTGCCGCAGCGCAATCTGTCGAACCGTGCAAAGATAACGATTTTTACAGACAAACTGTTATTCGAATAACATTATTTCTCCCTTCGAAGTCGGTTATAAGAAACGGCAAATCCGACGCCAAAAACTTATTTTATCAACGAAAAACCTTTTTTTATCACCGATATTTTCTTATCTTCGGTATAGAAAACTAACCCTAACTTCGATCGTATGAAAAAACTTTTCCTCTGTTTGCTGGCGATAACGGCAGCGATCTCCACCGCATGGGCACAAACGCCCAAAAAGAATATTTTCGGCCTTCGGGTCGGTATGGATATGAGCAAAATCAGCATCCTGGATACCGGTTCCGGAGAGAAATACCTGTCGGAATTACGGACCTCATTCAACATCGGCCTGACGGACCAGATCCGACTGCTGAACGACAAGCCCTTCTATTTCCAGTTCGGCCTGATGCTGCACAACAAGGGAGGAAAAGTCCAAGCTACCGACGGCGGCTCGGACATTGAGCTCTCCCTGAACGCAATGTACCTGGAACTTCCCGTCATGCTCAACTACCACATCCGGCTCGCCCCGAAAGTCGCTGTCATTCCTTTCGCCGGATTCTACGGATCGCTGGGTGTGGACGGCAAACAGTCCTTTGACGACTTGGGACTTGAAATCCAACAGAATTTGTTCGGCAAAAATAAAATGTTTCAACGCGGAGACTTCGGCGGGCGGATAGGCATCGGATTAAGCATCCACTCCGTCTATATCGGCGCCTCTTACGGCGGCGGTTTCCTCAACATCGCCCAGGAAGACGACACCTCCAAATTCCGCAACCGCAGTTGGTCCCTCTCCGTCGGCTACGATTTTTAACCCGTCTGTCTTTTTATTTCATTACCGAAAGTCCGTATCGGGACCTCGCCCCGGTGTTCCGAAACAGACATAAAACGGCCCTGAAGAAAACTTCAGGGCCGTTTCTTATCGTTTCACGGAAAGCGGCAGGTCCGCGCCTCCGGCATAGAACATCGCCAGATCGACCGGCACCGTCCCCCGGTTTTCACCATAGTGGAACGTATTCACCAGTTCGACGATACCGCTGCCCGCCGAAAAAGTCTTCGACAGACCGTTTTCCGCAACAACGGTAAGTTCGCCTTGCAGCACGACACCGGCATTGATTACGGGATGACGGTGCATCGCCAGCCGTTCACCGGGAGCGATCGTAATCCGAAGAATCGTAATACGGGGCGTTCCCGCAGGATAAGACGGCAATGTCGTGCCGTCCCAACTCTCGGAAGTATCGACGATCGTCGTGGAACCGGTCCGTGCCTCGCGGGAGTCCGCCGACACAACTCCGCCCGATTCTCCGACCGGATCGCCGCACAGCTCCCGCAACGGATTCCGGGACACTATTTCAGATTCTTCTTGCGGATCACCTCCAGCATATCGTCCGTCATGCTCGACAGATCCCACTCGGGCTTCCAACCCCACTCCTCACGGGCGCAGGTATCGTCGAGCGAATTGGGCCAGCTTTCGGCAATGGCTTTCTTCACCGGATCGACGTCGTAATCCATCGTGAAGTCGGGCAGACGCTTCTTGATCTCGGCATAGATGATCTCCGGCGTGAAGCTCATCGACGCGATGTTGAAACTGTTGCGGTGTACGAGCTTCGTCGGATCGGCCTCCATCAGCTCCACGCAGGCACGCAGCGCATCGGGCATGTACATCATGTCCATATAGACATCGCCCGGCACGGGGCAGGTGAAGCGGCCCGAACGGATCGCTTCGTAGTAGATCTCCACCGCGTAGTCGGTCGTACCGCCGCCCGGAAGGGTCACGTTGGAAATCAATCCGGGGAAACGCACCGAACGGGTATCCACACCGAAACGGCTGTGGTAATAGTCGCCAAGCATCTCGCCCGTCACCTTGCATACGCCGTACATCGTCGTCGGACGCATCACGGTATCCTGCGGAGTCTTGTCCTTGGGCGAAGAGGGACCGAACGCGCCGATCGAACTGGGGGTGAACAGCGCGCAGTTATACTGACGGGCCACCTCCAGCGAATTCATCAGCGCACCGATATTGACCTGCCATGCCGTCTGGGGCTTCGCTTCGCCGACAGCCGACAACAGGGCTACCAGGTTAAAAATCGAATCGATCTTCTGACGCGACACCATTTCCGCCATTGCATTGGCATCCAGGGCGTTCATCACCTCGAAAGGTCCCGACTCGGCAAGCTGCTTGCACTCGCGCACGTCCGTTGCGACCACATTGTCGTTTCCGTAAATTTTACGGAGATAAGTTGTTAATTCGGAACCGATCTGGCCACCGGCACCTACGATTAAGATACGTTTCATATATTTTTAGTTATAAACCGGAAGCAAAGATATAAAATGATTATCAATTCCGAACTTTTTCTTCGCACTTTTCAAATCATAGAATCCGGGCCGCTTCCCATCTTATTCATACTCCATCCGTACTATGCAAAACGTTCTCACCGCAGAAAGACATGCCCCCGGCGGGGCAAGCGGCAAAAAATCCCGCCCGGGGAAACCTCGGGCGGGATATCGTTGTTCGTATCAGCCGGTACAACCGGCCGGAAAGCATCGCTACCGGCGACAGGCATCCTCGCGCCCGCTACCGTTGTGACGCAGAAGGACCATTACTGAATCGTCCATGCATTGGCAGGATTCTCTTCGCCGTAGCCCATCACCTCTTTCCAACTGGTCTTCAGTTGATCTCTCTTAGCCTCGGACTCGACGATAATCGTCTGCGAATCGTAGCCGGACCAGTAGAAACCGGACTCGTACGTGCCATAATTTTGAATGCAAGTAGTCAGCAACGGACAGTTAGCGATATTCACTTCAGCCGTGCCGCCGACGTAGAGTAGCGCGAGCTTGCTCAATCCGGATACATTCAGCGACTTCAGCGCTGCGGGTTCTCCGTAGCTATCCATTACGCTCACATATTCCAAGTCGGTATATTGAGTCAGATCCAATGTCGTCGGACCAACCGGTTCATGATTAGCATATTTGATAATCGACTTAAAGCTTTTAATTCCGTCAGGCAGTTGGATCGAAGTATAGCCTGCGGTCGGCGACATAGTCACATCGGTCAGTTTCGTAAAAGCCGACAGGTCAATGTCGCCCAACGAAACTTGCCATGCATTGATCGACAACTTTGTCAGATTGGTACACAAATCCAATCCGTCGAGGGTAAGTCCGGTAGCATCCATAGAAGTCGTTATATTGATCTCCGTCACCTTAGCCAGCATCTCCTCCGTAATCACCGTATTGATATCTCCGACGGGATTGACGGTTTCGTCGTCCAGAATAGCCTTGCGCAGCACGGCATTCATCGACGCAGCAGCCTCCGTACGCTCCTCATCGACGCACCACCAGGTAACGGATACGCCATAGTCGGAATACTGGCTGGCCATCGCAGACTTTTGAGCCAGCGTAGCGATGATCATGGTACCGTCGGCGAACATATTCGTACCGCTGGATGCATAGTCAGCCGATGCGAAAGTGGTAATGGGCATCTCGTGGATGTCCACGGTCGTCATTTTGGGGCAAGACTGCAACCAGAACATTTCGACAGTCGATGCGGAACCGGTCAAATCCAAAGTTTCGAGCGATTTGGCTCCCTCGACAACCACTTTCTTCAATGCCGGACAATTGGAAAGATTGATCTTGGACAAGTTGGCCTGGTCGTTGGAGAACTTGAGCTCAAACGTCGTCAAGTTTTCAAGCCCACTCACATTGAGACTCGACCACAAACCATTGGCCGGAGAGAGCGACACCCTTGTCAGCTTCTTATTGTTCGACAGCGTAATACCATTCAGTTCGTCGCAATTCGAATTGACAACAAGCACCTCCAAGTTGGGGAAACGCTCAATATACATCAAACTCTTTACCTTGCCCCCGAAACCAGTCGAATAAATTTCCGTTACGCTTTCGGCCTCAGCCTGCGAGAGCAGACCGTCTCCATTCGCATCGTATTCACTCAACAGATAAGCACGCAGGTTGGTGTCCATGCCCGAAGAGAGGTCTTCCGCCTTGAACTCCGTCACATTATAGAGTTTATTGGCCGCCGTGGTCAGCGGAGTCGTGAACTTACGGGTCAAAATCTCTTTATTCACATCACCGGCATCCCAACTGTAATAACTGTGAACGATCTTCAGCGAAACACCCTTCGTAAACTCGATCCCGGCAGGTACGACAAAATGCACCTCGGTAGCAACATCCGTCTTGAGCGTTACGTCCGATGCACAAGTCACCGTAATGGATTTACCCTCGCCCGAGAAAGTCATGGCAGGCACTTCACCACTGAAATCCAGCGCATAAGCACCGGCGATAGACTCGTCGTTGTTACCCGTAAGGATCAGTTTGTTGAACGTATCGGTACCCGTCAGTTTGAAACGCAGCACGGCACCCACCGAACGGAACGCCAACGATGTATGATCTTCGCCTACGGCCGCCATCGGGTTGAGCGTCGTAGCGAAAGTTCCCTCGGCGAACGTCTGCACGGCAGGAATCTCCAGACCGGAAACGGTCGTTCCTTCCAGCGTAGCACCTGCAGCATAAGGATAATAGGCGAAAGCCTTCGCAGCCTCCGTACCCTCAGCATCGGTCGCATCGCCCGTGAAAGTCGCGGATGCAGCGTTGTCATCCTTGGTGGTAAATTTCGCGTTCACGAACTTCGTCCCGGAGAAAATACCGAGCGCATCGTTCGCCGACCACCGTACATCAGCACCTTCCAACGAAGTACGGGTACCTTCTACCGAAGCGGTGATTTCATAGCTCCTTGCTTAACTTCCGGCGCAACCGTCGTATCCTTCGTACAGGAAACCGAAGCAGCCAAAACGGCTGCACAACCAAAACAAGCTAAAAATCTTTTCATAATAATTCGGAAGGTTGAGGGGTTATTCATAGGTTTCCTCTTCGAACGAAGCGACAGAATTGCCGAAACCGTTCTCGATTGCAAATTCTGCAATACTTAACTCCGGAGCGACGTATGTCCTCCGTTCCGCAACATTTAATTTTTCCATAAACGATTAAAATAATTAAGGTTAATAATTGATGAATTTTCAGCAATAAAATTATTATTTTTTTACTATCAAAACAATTTCAAAGTAAAAGAAAGCAAGATTTCTTTGACATTCAAAATATTACATCTTGAATATCAGCATCTTAAACACTAATCAATTGTGCTTTTTTTGTTTATAGAAATAAATTGTTAAATCAGAAAAACCAATACATTTTCCAGCCTGACAGGAAAAGACACAACCTGTATAAAAAACTAATGAATTAATTTTGTGTCACTTACACAAATACGAAGAAAAACGGGAACGCATTCTGCGATAAAAATCCGCCGATTTTTTTGTTATTTCATTTTTGTTATATACTTTTGCACCACTCGAAATCGAGAAAGTTGCTGTTTTAGCTCAGCGGTAGAGCACTTCCTTGGTAAGGAAGAGGTCCCGGGTTCAAGTCCCGGAAACAGCTCGAAGAAAAGAGGGTGTCTGACGAACCGCAGACACCCTCTTTATTTATTTTTATTCGTACTCTTATCTAGAAATCATTTCCGAATATGCGATTCTCGGAAGATAAAAAACTTGCCAGCCCCTTTACAGCCTCACGCTCAATGCAGACGCCATAGCTAATTCGAACGACTTTGCCGCGTTGCAGGCACAAAAAAGCTGTGCTTCCGTACAACATTTCGCCCCGTTTCCACTCTTCGGCAGAGCCCGCTCGACTTCGCGTTACCGCATGCCGCCCGTCCTTCCCTCCGTTGGACCGGAGGCGACCTTGCGAACTCCTGATTTTCGCCTGCCAGCCATACGACCAACTTTTATCTTCAGACCGCTCCGGATAAATTTGTCCACCCCGAAAATAAAAAAGGTTGCAAACGAATGTTTGCAACCCAGCCGACCACCCGGTCGTTTGCGGAGAGAGAGGCTCCCGAACCTACGCTTTCAGAAAATATCATAAAATTGCAAATCATTGATAATCATATATTATCTACAATGCAGAGTAAATCTAAATCTTTCTAAATGCCTTTTGCTATTTCAATTTTTGGGTGTATATTTGGGTGTAGAATTTCAAACGCACCCAATTATGAATATCAAACGTAACATCATTTTTGCATTGGAGAGCCGGAAGAAGAACGGTGTGCCAATCGTAGAGAACGTGCCTATCCGTATGCGTGTCATATACGCAAGCCAACGCATCGAGTTTACAACAGGCTACCGGATTGACGTAGCCAAATGGGATGCCGACAAACAACGGGTAAAGAACGGATGCACCAACAAGCTGAAACAAAGCGCATCCGAAATCAATGCAGACTTGCTGAAATACTATGCCGAAATGCAAAACGTGTTCAAGGAGTTTGAGGTGCAGGAAACCATGCCCACCACCCAACAGCTAAAGGATGCGTTCAATCTGCGGATGAAAGAGAGCAGTGAAGAACAACAGGAAGAAGCACCGATTAGTTTTTGGGAAGTGTTTGATGAGTTTGTAAAAGAGTGTGGCAACCAGAATAATTGGACGGCATCCACATACGAGAAATTTGCAGCGGTGAGAAATCACATCAAAGAGTTCAAGGAGGATGTAACCTTTGAATACTTCAACGAATTCGGGCTAAATGAGTATGTCAATTTCTTGCGTGACAAAAAGGACATGAGAAACAGCACCATCGGTAAACAAATGGGATTTCTCAAATGGTTCCTGCGTTGGAGCTTCAAAAAAGGACATCATCAGAACATTGCATACGACGCATTCAAACCCAAATTGAAAACAACCCCTAAAAAGGTAATATTCCTGACATGGGATGAACTGAACAAACTGAAAGATTATCATATACCGCATGACAAACAGTATTTGGAACGTGTCAGGGATGTCTTTCTGTTCTGCTGCTTCACGAGTTTACGATATTCGGATGTTCGTAACCTTAAAAGAAGTGATATTAAACCCGACCACATTGAAGTCACCACAGTCAAGACTGCGGACAGCCTGATAATCGAACTGAACGACCACAGCAAAGCCATTCTTGAAAAATACAAGGATGTTCATTTCGAGAACCACATGGCATTGCCTGTCATAAGCAATCAGAAGATGAACGATTATCTGAAAGAACTGGGTGAACTGGCAGAAATCAACGAACCTGTACGGGAAACCTACTACAAGGGAAATGAGCGCATAGATGAAGTCACACCCAAATACGCATTGTTAAGTACCCATGCCGGAAGAAAGACTTTCATCTGTAATGCGTTGGCACTCGGAATTCCGGCACCGGTGGTTATGAAATGGACTGGACACAGTGATTACAAAGCCATGAAGCCCTACATTGACATAGCGGATGACATCAGGGCAAACGCCATGAACAAGTTTAATCAACTATAAAAGTATCAATTAGTTTCATAGATTACCACCATTGAAGTATATTTGTATTCTGAAAATATCATAAGATGAGCAACAACGGACATAACATAGAAAAGACGAACTTTGACGCATTTATAAATGCTGTCGGTTCGGAAATACAACAGGCGCAAGTACGGCTGATTACCGCAGCCAATGCGCAAATGCTGTTCCACTACTGGAAAATGGGCAACTATATTCTTTATCATCAGCAACTGCATGGATGGGGAAGCAAAACCATCAAACAGTTGGCAAAGGCTATCCGGCTGAATTTCCCTGAAAAGAAAGGCTATTCGGAACGCAACCTTACCTATATGTGTCAGTTTGCAAGAACATATCCATTGAGAGTATTGCAGAATTTCATTGAAACGGATGCAAAACTAATAGCTCCAAGTGTGAAGAAAATTGAAGATGAAGTACACTACTTAAACGATTCGCAATTTACGCAAGAACCTCTTGCGCAAATTCAATCTACTGGTAACAAGGAAATTACAATCACGCAAGAACCTCTTGCACAAATTCATAATGTTGCTAAAACCGTATCCGACATTTACCGTATGGAAATTAAGGATATAGAAAACGTATTTATGGCATCACCTGTTGCAAAAACCAATTGGGCGAGCCATGTGATTATGCTTAACAGTTCGCTTCCATTGGGTGTAAGCTATTGGTACATGAAACAGTCCGTAGAAATGGGCTGGAGCAGCAATGTTCTTAAAATACAAATTGAAACCAATCTGTATAGCAGACAAATCAGCAACAACAAGGTTAATAATTTCACAGTCACGCTTCCTGCACCGCAAAGCGACCTTGCCAATTACCTTCTGAAAGACCCATACATCTTTGACTTGGCTGGAACTAAGGAAAAGGCAGACGAAAGGGACATAGAAGAACAACTGGTTAAGCACGTCACCCGTTACTTGCTGGAAATGGGAAATGGCTTTGCTTTCGTTGCCCGACAAAAACACTTTCAAATTGGCAACAGCGATTTCTTTGCCGACCTGATTCTGTATTCAATCCCCCTGCACGCATACATCGTAGTGGAATTGAAAGCAACCCCATTCAAACCGGAGTATGCAGGGCAACTGAACTTCTACATCAATGTGGTGGACGACAAACTGAGGGGAGAGAATGACAACAAGACTATCGGATTGTTGCTGTGCAAGGGGAAAGACGAAGTTGTAGCGCAATACGCATTGACAGGCTACGACCAGCCGATAGGCATCAGCGATTACCAGTTGAGCAAGGCTATACCTGAAAACTTAAAATCGGCTCTGCCAAGTATAGAGGAAGTGGAGGAAGAACTGACTTCCTTTCTTGATAAAGATAAGAACCCATAAACCAAGCGTATATGGCAGGAGAAATACAGATTATGATTCCCCAATATGGTGAACTCAATCGGATATACAACGACTTTTTAATCAGCCATACTTTCTCTTTTGACAGGCAGAAATTCATCACGGACTTCTACAAGCAATACAATAACACAAAAGCTTTCGAAGCCGCCATCCTTGAACTGGTGCTTGACAAACCGAAGGAACAATATACTCTAGTTCTCAACAGCCTGAGAACCGAAATAGAGAAAAACATACTGATTTACGAAAAACATCCATTGTTTGATAACGAGGTAATTTCTCGTGTATGCTACAACTTCGCAGGCAGATATGACGCTGATATAAAGGTACAATTGGAGGTTACACAAAAATTAAGCAAGCCTTTGAATGAAGCATACAACAGGTATGATTCCATTGGCTATAGGGTACATACGGCAGCAGAAGAAAAGCAAGCCGAAAAGGAGTATGAACGCTGCAAGGCTGAATATGAGAAGGAAAAAAAAGAACTGGAAAGGCTTTATGAATTGGAAAGGCAGGCAAGAAAGGAAGCTTTCCAATACATTGAGAACTGTTGCGGAGATATTTATAAACTGAGTTTTCATTTTATGGAAATATTGGCAAAATATATTCCCGTAGCAAAAGACAAGCCGGATGAACCGAGCAAGCAAGAGAAACAGCAGGATGCGCCAAAGGAGCAACCCGAATATTTCGATGCAGAATTACTTTCGCTTATTCATAAAGTCTGTGTGGGGGAACAGTTTGAAGATATTGCAACGCAGGACTTTTATGCCAACATGAACCTCTACTCCTGTAAAAAGGAATTAAAAATCAAGGCACGAGAAAAAATACGGGTGTGTTACCTGATATTCCTGATGAGTGAAAGACTGCCCAAACAAGACAGGGATAAATGGAAGAATATAATCCTGAAACAGTTGGATATTGACGAGAACTACTACAAGTCAAAGTACAAGGAACCGGTGTCGGATTTTCCAAGTGACAGTAACCAAAAGTTCGCTAAAGAAATGGACGCAATATTCCGATAATCCGTGATATGTCCTGACATTTTACGAAATCACCACTTTTACCACTCAAATTAATTTTTGAGTGGTATTTTTATTATTTGATATTCAGAGAAATAACAGGATATTCCATTTACACCAACCACATCCTTACCACTCACGCCCCTACCTAATTTTGCATCGTTCGAGAACAGAGATAACAGCCAGTGCGCAGGGCTGATTGTTTAACGGCTAAATAGATTGAACGATGACAAATCTTCAAGAGTTATTATTAAAACCCGTCTGGCAGATGACAGGCGAAGAGTTCATATTCCTGAGCAAGCACGCTTCCGGTCAAACGGAAACGCAACCACGACCCGTTACGGACACAGAAAGAAAATATGTGTACGGAATACTGGGCATTGCCAAACTGTTCGGGTGTAGTCTGCCCACCGCCAACCGTATAAAGAAAAGCGGTAAGATAGACAAAGCTATTACGCAAATAGGGCGCAAGATTATCGTTGATGCGGAACTTGCCCTTGAACTGGCAGGAAAGAAAACCGGAGGACGGAAATAACGGGTGGTATGGCTATGGACTATATGAAAGAGATTAAGGACATATCGGCAGAAGAAGCCGTAATCCTTTGGCAAGCCTCACGTTTGAGCCTGTCGAAAAGTTATGAGAAAGCACCCGAAATCCTCAAAGTGCATGGTTCTGTCATTGGGACATTAGGCAACTTCAGCGCATCCATCGGCAAAGCCAAAAGTAAAAAGACATTCAATGTATCGGCTATCGTAGCCGCTACATTGAAGAATGGCACTGTGTTGCGGTATGTGGCAGAGCTCTCCGACGGGAAGCGGAAAGTGCTTTATGTTGATACGGAGCAAAGCCCTTATCATTGCCTGAAAGTCATGAAACGCATTTTACGGATGGCTGGCTTGCCCGATGACAGGGACAGCGAAAACCTTGAATTTCTCGCTTTGAGGAAATACACGCCTGAACAGCGTATCAGGATTGTCGAACAGGCTATCTATAATACGCCCGACATTGGTCTTGTAATCATAGACGGCATCCGTGACATGGTATATGACATCAACAGCCCCGGCGAATCCACACGCATCATATCCAAACTGATGCAGTGGACGGACGACAGGCAGATACACATCCATACGATACTGCATCAGAACAAAGGGGATGAGAATGCGAGAGGGCATATCGGCACGGAGTTAAACAATAAGGCGGAAACCGTATTGCTGGTGGAAAAGGACAAGAGCAACGGGGATATAAGCAGTGTTTCAGCCATGCACATCCGGGCAATGGATTTCGAGCCTTTTGCCTTTCGCATCAACGACAATGCCTTGCCCGAACTCATAGAGGGTTACAAAACAGAAAGCAAGAAACCGGGAAGACCCGAGGAAGAAAAGTTCGACCCTTACAGGCATATCACCGAACAGCAGCACCGCATCGCATTGGAAGCCGTTTTCGGGCTGAAAGAGGAATACGGTTACAAGGAACTGGAAGATGCTTTAATCAAAAGCTATACGTCAATAGGTGTAAAACTGAACCATCAAAAGGCAGTACCGCTCATCACCATGCTTCGCAACAAACGGATGATAGTGCAAGAGAACGGCAGAAAATACACATTCATGCCCGACTTCCACTATTAACCCGTTACCTGCAATCGCTTCACTTCATTCTGTGGGTCTATATATTAAGGATAAAGCGAAGTGATGCAAGGAATGGATAAACCGCTTCACTTTATTGCCGTATTCTATATATACGACAATTTAGTGAAGTGGTTATATAGACCGTACTTCTTAAAATGGTACGGGCGAAAAGAAAAATAAATCAATTCACCAACTACTCAAACAATTATCTTATGGATATACAGACAGCCAAGCAAATCAGGATAGCAGATTATCTGCACAGTTTGGGATATTCTCCCGTCAAACAACAGGGTATCAACCTATGGTATAAATCACCGTTAAGGGAAGAAACTGAAGCCTCGTTCAAGGTAAATATCGAGCGTAACCAATGGTATGATTTTGCACTCGGCAAAGGCGGCACCATCGAACTGGCGTCACACTTATATGCTACCGACCATATACCTTATATATTGGAACGCATAGCGGAACAGACACCACATATCCGTCCTGATTCTTTCTCTTTTGGCAAGCAGTCATCTTCCGAGCCACGTTTTCAACAACTGGAGATTGTACCGCTTTCTTCGCCTGCCCTACTCTCATATTTGCAGGAAAGGGGAATAAACACGGAACTGGCGAAAAGAGAATGCCGCGAAGCTCATTTCACCAACAACGGCAAACGGTATTTCGCCATTGCCTTTCCAAACATATCGGGCGGCTATGAGATTCGCAACCGTTATTTCAAGGGCTGTATTGCCCCTAAGAAATCTCCCACATCAGACAGGCGGGAAAAGCGAGGGAAACGTGTTATGTGTTCGAGGGATTTATGGACTATCTTTCATTTCTTACTTTGAGATTGGAAAATTGCCCGAAATTTCCCGAACTGGACAGACAAGATTATATGGTATTGAACTCTGTATCGAATGTGAGCAAGGCTCTCTATCCGTTGGGTAGCTACGAGCGCATACATTGTTTCTTTGACAATGACCGTGCAGGGATGGAAGCACTCCGGCAAATTCGTATGGAATACGGCAGGGATTTATACATCCGTGACGCTTCGCAAACCTACAGCGGATGCAAGGACTTGAACGAATACTTACAGAAACAGGCTGAAAGAAACAGGCAAGTCCAGTCCGTAAGAGAGACGCACACCCAGCCACCGAAAAAGAAGAACGGTTTTCGGTTATAGCCCACTATAACTACACGCTCCGCTTTCGTAGTTGTGGGCTCTCCCGAGGGGATTAGGGCTTTGCCCTAATAACCCACTCAGGGCGTTCACCCCTGAGAACCCCGAGCAAAGAGTGACCCTCTCTTTGCAATCACCGCTTATGGGTTGCACCCCTAAGAACCCCACTGCGGAAGCGAACAAAGTAATCTAATGTAAACAAAAAAACTATGGCAACAAAATCAAGCATACATATCAAGCCTTGCAACATCGCATCGAGCGAGGCACACAACCGAAGGACTGCCGAGTACATACGCAACATCGGAGAGTCCAGAATCTATGTCGTTTCCAAACTTTCCACCAATAACGAGCAGTGGGTAAATCCTGACTTCGGCACTACCGAATTGCGGACACATTACGACAACATCAAACGGATGGTCAAGGAAAAGACCGGACGTGCCATGCAGGAGAAAGAACGTGAACGCAAAGGCAAGAACGGAAAAATCATCAAGGTGGCAGGGTGTTCACCTATCCGTGAGGGGATGTTGCTCATCAGAGCGGACACCACATTGGCAGATGTGCATAAATTTGGCGAGGAGTGCAAACAACGCTGGGGTATTACTCCGCTGCAAATCTTCCTGCACAAAGATGAAGGACATTGGCTGAGCGGACAACCCGAAGCTGAAGACAGAGAGAGTTTCCAAATTGATGGAAAGTGGTTCAAGCCGAATTATCACGCTCATATCGTTTTCGATTGGATGAACCACGATACAGGAAAAAGCTGTAAACTCAATGACGAGGATATGACCGAAATGCAAAGTTTGGCTTCTGACATTCTCCTGATGGAACGAGGACAATCTAAAACCGAAACAGGCAAGGAACATCTGGAACGTAACGATTTCATCATAAAGAAACAGAAAGCCGAACTGCAACGTATAGAGGAAACCCAAAGGCACAAGAAGCAGCAGGTAACTCTTGCTGAGCAAGAACTCAAACAGGTAAAATCGGAAATACGCACCGACAAACTCAAAAGCGCAGCTACCGATGCAGCCACAGCCATAGCAAGCGGTGTCGGTTCTCTTTTCGGAAGCGGAAAATTGAAAGATTTGGAACAAACTAATGAGAATTTACGTCATGAAATTGCCAAGCGTGACAAGGGTATTGATGAATTAAAAGCCAAGATGCAACAAATGCAGGAACAGCACGGCAAGCAGATTCGTAACCTACAAGGAATACATAATCAAGAGCTTGAAATCAAAGACAAGGAAATATCACGATTGAACACCATTCTTGAAAAAGCGTTCAACTGGTTCCCTTTACTCAAAGAGATGTTGAGAATGGAAAAATTCTGCTATGCCATCGGATTTACCAAAGATATGGTAAACAATCTTTTGACAAAAAAAGAAGCAATCAGATGCAATGGGAAAATCTATTCCGAAGAGCATAGACGAAAGTTTGACATAAAGAACGATATTTTCAAGATTGAGAAAAGTTCGGTTGATAATAATAAATTGGTGCTTACAATAAACAGGCAACCGATAGGCGAATGGTTCAAAGAGCAATGGGAGAAACTCCGGCAAGGTTTACGACAATCAGCGGAAGAGCCAAGAAAAAGTAGAGGATTCAAGCTATAATTCCACTCTATATAATGCAAAACATCAATAAAATAACTAATTTTGCATTCGGATAGGGGCAACTCTTTCCAAGACATAAGAAAAAGAAGCGTTATGCTCATCTTGTAACTTGAAAACCTGAGAGCCTTTCAAATTTGATGCAAGAGATAGCATAGTGGTTCTCACGCATATAGCGTGGGCTGCTATCGTTGTATCTGCATCATAGGCTTTCTCAGGGCCGTCAAGTTAGATTGACATAGGTAGTCCACGCTTTTGTATTTAATAACCTACCCTGTTGGACTGATGGGCGAAAAGGAAAACGATATGGAACAAAAATTCTGTCAAAGCTGCGGAATGCCGCTAACAAACGAAATCCTCGGTACGAATACCGATGGCACACTCAATGAAGATTATTGCATCTACTGCTACAAAGATGGCAAGTTTGCGCAGGATATGACTATGGAGCAGATGATTGACCACTGCGCCCAATTCACTGATGAGATAAACAAACAGTCAGGACAGAACTTGACACAGGAACAGGCTAAAGACATGATGCGTCAATTCTTCCCTCACCTTAAACGCTGGAAAAATAGACTCGTTATGTTTATTGCAATTCTCACATACAAAAAGCCGTTGAGCGAGGTTGATAACTATCTGAGTGCGCACCGTGAATATCTCGCCAAACATTATGCCATCGGAGATTTCATAACATCTGGGCCACAGATCCCTCGCATTGGTGGCGTGATAATGATAAAAGCCAACAACCGTGAAGCGGTTGATGCTATTATTTCCGAAGATCCGTTCCACATCAACGACATTGCCAACTATCAGATTGTGGAATTTACCCCGACAATGTTTTGCAATGAAGAGTTGAAAACAATTCTATAATGATGCGCCTTAGTCTTAGACCATATCAGCCCACAGATGCCAATGTAATTACTACTTGGCTAAAAAACGAATATCTTATGCGCCAATGGTGCGCTGACAGATATGAGTGTTACCCGGTCACACCAGAAGATATGAATATCTATCACGAGCGGTATATTGACGGACAAAGTCAACGCGCCCTGACAATGTTGAATGGCAATAACATTGTGGGATATATCACCCTGCGCACTCCGGCAGATGATTCATCGGAACAACGCTTGGGATTCGTCATTGTCGATGATTCAAAACGTGGTCAAGGTTTTGGTAAAACTCTTGTTTCAATGGCAGTCAAATATGCTTTTGAGACGCTTGGTGCTACGAAAGTATCACTCGGTGTCTTTGAAAATAATCCGTCAGCCATCCATTGCTATAAGTCTGCCGGATTCAGGCGCGTGATTGTTCCAACAACAGAAAGCTATTCTTGCTTGGGCGAAACTTGGAATTGCATTGAAATGGAACAATACAAAGGACTATGAAAGTAATTGGAATTAACGGCAGCTCACGGAAAGATGGTAATACAGCTATCATAATCCGCACGATATTTGAGGAACTGAATAAGAGAGGTATTGAAACCGAGTTTATCCAATTGGCCGATGTCGATATAGAGCCATGCCGTGCTTGTTTTGCCTGTAAAGGTAAAGGTAATTGTGTATTCCGCAAAGACGGTTTTGCCGAGGTATTTAGCAAAATAGTTGGAGCTGACGGGATAATTCTCGGTTCGCCGGTTTATTCAGCAGATGTTTCCTCTCGAATGAAAGCATTGTTGGACAGAGGTGGCGTTGTCGCTGCTGTCAATCCGGGAATATTGAAGCACAAACTGGGCGTGGCAGTTGCCGCCGTTCGTCGTGCCGGAGGTATGACGGCGGTCGATACAATGAATCATTTTTTCTTAAACAAGGAGATGATAGTTGCTGGTTCCACATACTGGAACATGGTTTATGGGCGAGAAATTGGCGATGTTCTTAAAGATAATGAAGGAATTGCCAATATGCGCAATCTCGGTCAGAACATGGCTTCAATCCTGTTCAAATTAAATTAATGGTAACGAATCCGATAGCAAGTAACCCATGATTGAAATAAAAAACCTCGAAGGCATTTCATTCGAGCAAATATATACGGCTTTCAAGTCAGCTTTCTCGGATTACGAAATCAGCGTGGATAAGACAGAATTGAAGTCAATGCTGAAACGGCGAGGCTTCAATCCGGCTTTATCATTCGGTGCATTCTATGATGACAATATCGTGGCGTTCACGTTTAATGGTATTGGTAAATACTATAATGGCAAACTTACTGCATACGATACGGGAACAGGTACAAGAAAAGAGTTCAGAGGGCAAGGACTTGCCAAAAGAATATTTACGCACTCTATGCCATTCCTGAAAAATGCCGGTATAGAGAATTATTTGCTTGAGGTGCTTCAACATAATAAAAGAGCGTTAAAAATATATGAAAGTCTCGGTTTCGAGATTTTACGAGAATTTAATTTCTTCACTCAAAAGAAGCAACTGGTTGTTAACCATCTATCTGACAAACCTGCCAAATGCTCCATCGTCGCGCTGAAGTCTGAAGATATTTTGTCAGCCCAATCATTCCATGATTTTACCCCATCCTGGCAGAATGACATTGAATCTATTAAGAGAGCAGGTGATGATTTGGTGACGTTGGGAGCTATGGTTGATTCTGTTTTGTCAGGATACTGTGTTTTCTCTCCAAAGTCCGGTGACATTACCCAGATAGCTGTTGATCCGACTTTCCGCAGAAAAGGCGTCGCATCTTCCTTGCTAAAACAAATGATTGAGATGACTGAATCTGAAATAGTAAAAGTAATCAATGTCGAATCTCCAACTCCTTCTTTGGACGCATTTCTCGCGTCCAAAGGTGTTTGCCTCGCCGGTAAACAATTTGAGATGGTTTTGACATTATAAAAATGTAACATCAAATGACACCGAAAGAAGTACTGGAGAAATGGATTGATTGTTTCAACGCGTCCGACGTGGAGGGAATCGCCGCGCTATATGCGGACGATGCCGTAAACCATCAGGTGGCGAACGCTCCCGTGGCTGGAAAAGAAACCATACGCCGGATGTTTGCCGGGGAGTTCGCAACGGCTAAAATGGTTTGTATTGTTGAAAATATTTTTGAAGATGGAGAATGGGCTATATTGGAATGGAAAGACCCATTGGGGTTGCGTGGTTGCGGCTTCTTCCATATCAAAAACAATCTTATTGTATATCAGAGGGGCTACTGGGACAAACTTAGTTTCTTGAAGCAACACAATCTTCCAATCGAATAGACGTTTTGTAATGCCAAAACACTTTTACAATGCCATACATATCAGTTGAAAGCGGAGCATTGACCGCCGAACAAAAGAAAGAACTTATTGAGCGGCTGACAGCGACAGCCGCCGAAATAATCCATATTCCGGCGCAGTTCTTCACCGTAACCATTAAGGAATTGCCGGATGAGAACTTTGGTATCGGCGGCAAGTCGATTGACGAAATCAAGCGAAATTATAAATCTTGATTTGCAAATAGATGGATAATGAAATTCGAAAATAAGAACTATATCTATTGGCTATGCGCCACAATTATCGTCATGTTCATGCTACCTTTCGTTGAGGCTCAGCTCGCATCGGAGTGTAGCGGCATGGTGTTGTGTATGATTTTGTTTCATGACTTCATAAGGTAATTGTAAATGGAAAGAATCACTGATCAATGCATAGTCGCTCGGCAGTTTTCTTAAATAATACAAAAACACCCAATTTTACATTATTGGGTGTAAAATTGGGTGTTTGTTTTGTAATTTGCTGATTTCCAACATTTATTGCGGAGAGAGAGGGATTCGAACCCCCGGAGCCTCGCAGCTCAACGGTTTTCAAGACCGCCGCAATCGACCACTCTGCCATCTCTCCGAGTGCAAAAGTATAACGGATTTTCGATTCTGCCAAATCTTTCCTCCGGGTAATTCCAAGTCCCCCGATCAAAAAAACGTCCTGAAACAATGAAATCTGATCTCGAACAACGGTATTTTACTTTCCTGTTATTTTCGAATCGAATCCAATTCTGACCAATTATATCCATTTTAGTCCACTTTTTAAGAAATTACGAACAAAATATTTTCCTACTCGACTTTGTTTTCGTACTTTTGCTCCGTTTTAAGACAAGCATTTTTGAAAGCATGGATGAGAATCGCTCCGAAACTCGTCCGAGCGCATAAACTTACCACAGAAATCAATATATTTTTCAAATTATCAACTAAAACTTTGATTATGAAGCAACTGCTACTAACTATCTCGGCCCTGCTGTTCGCAACGGCGGTCTGCGCCGAAGGCTACCAAGTCAATACCTTGAGTGCAAAACAGTTGGGAATGGGACACGTGGGAACAGGTATGAAACTCAATTCCGAGTCGATCTACTTCAACCCGGCGGGAACCGCCTTCCAAACCTCCCGATTCTCCTTCTCGGTCGGCATCACGGGCATCAAATCCAATGCAACGTACCTGTCGAACAACGACTACCGGGGCAATCCGCAGATCCAAGCCCACTCGGACAACAAGATTTCGACGCCGCTCTACGCCTATTTCAACTACAAAGCCACCAAAAATCTGGCCGTCGGCCTGGGATTTTATACCCCTTACGGCTCGTCTATGAACTGGGGCGACAACTGGGTCGGAGCACATCTGATCCAAAGCATCGACCTGCAAGCCTATACATTGCAGCCGACGATCTCCTACAAATTCTGGGATAAACTCTCGGTAGGTGTCGGCATGACGATCACCTGGGGTACGTTCGACCTGTCGCGCTCCATGTTCCCCGTCGGCGAAGCGACGAACAATACGATCGCCGGATTGCTGACCGCCGCAGGGCAGGGACAATACGCCGAACTGTTCACCCAGGCAGGAGATCGCTCCCTGGTATCCGCCCGGATCAAAGGCGACGCCAAAACTGCGATCGGCGTAAACGTAGGTATCCTGTGGGACATCACCCCGGAATGGACCCTTGGTTTCTCCTATCGTTCGAAAGTGAAGATGAAAGTGGCAAGCGGCACGGCCAACCTCCTGTATGCCTCTCCCGAAATCGGGCAGGTCCTCCAGGCAACGGGAATGATTCCCGACTTGAGCAGCGCTTGCGTCGAAACGGAACTCCCGCTGCCGGCCAACCTCGCTTGGGGCGTGGGCTTCCGACCGACCCCGAAGTGGGAAATGGCTTTCGACATCCAATACGTCCTGTGGAGCGCCTATAAATCGCTCCACGTAGATATTACCGACCCGGCGACCGGGGCATCGGTTTACGATCTGCCGACGAGCATCAAGAACTATAAGAACACGGTGGCCACCCGTATCGGCGTCCAATACCACGCCTGCAAATTCGTCACGGCACGCCTGGGTATGTACGTAGATGAAAGCCCCGTACGGAGCGATTTCCTCAACCCCGAAACCCCTTCGATGACCAAAGTATCCTACACGGCCGGCGTGACGATCAACCCCTGCAAAAACGTATCGATCGATCTGGCATACGGATATATCACCTCGGCAGACCCGGAGCGGACGGGATCGTGCGACTACTACAATTCACTCACTTACAAAGCGGTCTATGCACAGACATACGGGCAGCTCATCGCAGGCGGAATGGCCCCGGAGCAAGCGAAAATCCAGGCTCATACCACGGCAAACGACAAGGCGATCCAGCCTTTTTCGGGCAACTATTCCCTGTCGGCGCACACTTTCGCTATCGGAGTGAACCTGAAATTCTAAAACCGTCCCGATTTCCCGTAAAAATCACTATATTTGCAGTGCGTACCGGGAAGGTACGCACTGTTTCTGTTTATCGGGATCTCCGGCACGACACACGCTTCCCGACCGAAAGCCAACGATTCCTCCCGGCCGGAACGACTTCGGGAGGAAGCCGGATAGTTTTACAAGGCTCCATAGTTCAAGGGATAGAACGGAAGTTTCCTAAACTTCAAATTCGCGTTCGAGTCGCGGTGGAGCTACTATCTTCTCTTCAGGACGACCTACCCGGTCGTCCTGTTCGCATATTGCTCTCCATATAATCCGATCGAAAGCCAGCTTTCAACGGCATACCGCCGATTATATCGACATCCGAAATAGTTCCGTTCGATCCGGGTTCTTCCATTGCGGCCACAAAAACGAGCCAGAACAATTCGGTGTCCCGGTTATTCGCCCGACATGGCTTGAACTGCGAAGCGACCAAAAAACTCCGCAACGAAGTCCGCCATCTTCCGGAAGCAGGTGACAAAACCCCATAAAAAACGGGAGCAGACTTTCCGTCCGCTCCCGTTCGATTATGATAAAAATTATCTATTACTTGGCAGCCTGAATCGCCTCCAGATCCTCCTTCAATCCTACGACCAGATTGTCGTACTCCCGCATACCGGTACCACCGGGAATCAGGTGGCCGCAAATCACGTTCTCCTTCAGGTTCTCCAACGGATCGACCTTGCCCTGGATCGCAGCTTCGTTCAGCACCTTGGTCGTCTCCTGGAAGGAAGCGGCCGAAATGAAGCTCGAAGTCTGCAATGCGGCACGGGTAATACCCTGCAGAATCTGCGTGGAAGTCGCAGGAACGATATCACGCTCCTTGACGAGATTCAGGTCACGACGCTTGAGGCTCGAATTCTCATCACGCAACTTGCGCATCGAGATAATCTGCCCCGGCTGTACGGCCGTAGAGTCGCCGGCATCCGTTACGACCACCTTGTCATAAAGCTCGTCGTTCACGTCCATAAACTCCCATTTATCGACGATCTGATCCTCGAAGAAGCGGGTATCACCCGGATCTTCGATCTTGACTTTCGACATCATCTGGCGTACGATCACCTCGAAATGCTTGTCGTTGATCTTCACGCCCTGCATACGGTACACCTCCTGCACCTCGTTGACGATGTACTCCTGCACCTTCGTCAGACCCAGGATATTGAGAATATCGCTCGGGGTAATGGCACCGTCCGAAAGCGCACCGCCGGCCTTCACGTAGTCGTTCTCCTGAACGATGATCTGACGCGACAGCGGCACCAGGTAACGGCGTACGTCACCTTCTTTTGACGTGATGATGATCTCACGGTTACCGCGCTTGATCTTGCCGAAGGTCACCTCGCCGTCGATCTCCGAAACGATGGCCGGATTGGACGGGTTGCGGGCCTCGAACAACTCCGTAACACGCGGCAGACCACCGGTGATATCGCCGCCCGACTTGCCGACGGCACGCGGGATCTTGATCAGGATATCGCCGGCCTTGATCTTCGCATTGTCCTTGACAACCACGTGGGCCGACACCGGCAAGTTGTAGGATTTGACCTCTTCGCCCTCCTTGTTGATCACCTTGATCACGGGGTTCTTGGTCTTATCCTTGGATTCGATGATTACCTTCTCCGAAAGACCGGTCTGCTCATCGCGCTCGTCACGGTAAGTAACACCCTCGATAACACTGTCATAAACAGCTTTACCCTCATGCTCGGAGATGATTACCGCGTTGTACGGATCCCACTCGCAGATCATGTCGCCCTTCTTGACTTCGGCACCGTCGCTCATATAGAGCATCGAACCGTAAGGCAGGTTGTGCGTATAAAGCACGATTTCGGTCTTGGGATCCACGATGCGGAACTCCGACTGACGCGAAATGACGATGTCCACGGCTTCGCCCTGCGGGTTCTTGCCCTTCACGGTGCGAAGCTCGTCGATCTCCAGACGACCTTCGTATTTCGAAACCACATTGGTCTCGACAGCCGTACCGGCCGCCACACCGCCGACGTGGAACGTACGGAGGGTCAGCTGCGTACCCGGCTCACCGATGGACTGTGCCGCGATGACGCCAACCACTTCGCCACGCTGTACCATGCGGGCCGTAGCCAGGTTGCGTCCGTAGCACTTCGCACAAACGCCGCGACGCGATTCGCAGGTAAGCACCGAACGGATTTCGACGGACTCCAGCGGCGATTTCTCGATGGCCTCGGCAATCGACTCCGTGATCTCCTCACCGGCCTTGCAGAGCACCTCGCCCGTGAGCGGGTGAATCACATCGTTCAGAGCCGTGCGGCCCAGGATGCGATCGTAGAGCGTCTGCACCACGTCGTCGTTGCGCTTGATGGCCGTAGCCGTCAAACCGCGCAGCGTACCGCAATCCTCCTCGTTGATGATTACATCCTGCGCAACGTCCACCAGACGGCGCGTCAGGTAACCGGCATCGGCCGTTTTCAGCGCCGTATCGGCCAAACCCTTACGGGCACCGTGCGTAGAGATGAAGTATTCGAGCACCGAAAGACCCTCCTTGAAGTTCGAGAGGATCGGGTTCTCG
>OLWG01000187.1_pt1 | contig 43339 bp, 44 predicted proteins | sample 1673721 | NCBI WGS metagenome assembly OLWG01 (sample SAMEA103958125, study PRJEB25191) | human gut metagenome | reverse complement strand
ATTCGTTCCCCCTATTTCTTAATGCCTGCTAAACGGAAGTAGATCTTTTCCGTTAAGATACCACGAATGAAGATAACAATTAGACCAACGATAAAATAACGTACCGCTAAATCCGAATAGTTACCAGCGACTTTCTTGACACCTTCGGCGATTCCCATGAATACGAATAATTCACCAGCATTGGCATGTGGGAATAAACCTGTGATAGGGTGTAAAAACGAAACAGCTGAATCATAAAATGCTGGTTTATATTCTTCATCGACAAAGCGTCCAAATGAATAACACATTGGGTTTCCTAAGAACATATCCGCAATCAATGGAAATAAGGTATAACGTAAAATCGCATTTCCTGTTAACTTTTTCGCAAATCTTTCTACCTTTTCATCACCGATCAATTTAATGATCGAGTTCATAAACGTAAGCAAACAAACAACTTGTGGAATGATACCAGTGACCCAACCCGTAAAGGTTTGACCACCAGCTGTAAACAGCCCAATAAAGCCCTGGGCTACACTAGCAATCGCATTCATAAAATTCTCTCCTTTTTTATTTCAAAACTTTTGGCCTTGCACTTTATGCCTGTACACACTGACCATACAGGCGAAATCGATTGAAATCGGTTTCATGTACATGTATATTGATACCATTTCATCTTTATGTAGTCAATATCTTTATATTGAAATTATGTATAAGTTCACTTTTTTGAAATTTTATTAATACGATTGTTCAATATTATTTCATATGTCATTTATTCGATACATAAAGCTTTTTTCAATGTAAGCGTTATCATTTTTTGATCAGATGTGTGACATGACTTCCTTTCGATTTTCCAATATATCATCAAAAAATAGGCAGATCCTCTGATAGATATCTACGGGTTGTATAAACTGTTCAAAGCATAGAATTTGCTTTCAAATGCTACCAAAATGTGGATTTAATCTGTTCTTATTTTGTATACAAAAACATAGAAGTCCAATACTAGATAATGTATCTTTCTACCTTCTATGGGAGTAAACATGACTACAGAGATTTACGTTTCTATTCATCCGCTCTATGATTCCTATCCTATGAAATCGAATTGAATATAGCCCATTCATTTATTTTTTTATTCTTTCCTTATATGCGATCGTAATTTTAAAAAAGTGGATACATACGTTGCTTAGTTTTTATGTGCGTTTGGCCATATCTTACTGTTCTATCTCCCATTTTTATTTCAGAAAAACATCCACTCAAAATACATAAAAAAAATAGAGCTTATCCCTAAAAAAGAAATAGCTCTACAATGTCTCTTCGATACTCGTGAATGGTTATCTTGCGCATCACTTTGGTCTCCAAGATGTGTGCAAGCCTGGTCTATAAAAAAGACTGTTGACTTTGTATTTTGTCAACAGTCTAAGACAATATATGATTTATCCGAAGATTTCGTCTTGTTTTTGACGGATTTGATAGATCAAAGTATTTGTATCGATATCAACATCATCGTAAGTCAATAATTGACCTTTCTTAACGTCTTTCTTCAATACAGCGTTCTTGTTGATCAATCCGAATGGAACGAATCCTGCTTCTTTTGCATGTTCGTGTGTATCGATTGAACCATAAGTTGTGTATCCACCGATACCATCCAAATGTTCTCCGGCTTTCATATCTTTCTTAGCAACTGTGATAACTTCAGATACTAATCCACCCTTTGGTACGATAACGCCTTCATGATAGATAACGGCACGACCAATTGTTAATGGAGTTTCCAAGTTACATAAGTGATAAGGACGATACAATGTCCATAATGGTCCTGGACCCATGCTATGATATTGCATTTGATAAGAGATTTCATCGTTATCTGTTGATACAGTTACGAATACACCTGGCGCAATACCACGAACGTATTCAACAACACCATGTTTATTCAAGATACCATCGTCTTCTTTCAAACGATACATATCATTCAATCCCTTAACATCACAAGCGATACCATGACCACCGATAACATCAGGAACCAATCCCGTTGCGTTTGACATAGCTGTCATTTCAACCATTGTCTTTGTACCATCTTTGAATGCACATAACATTCTTGGACTCATCTTACGACGTGTAGCTTCTTCTAATACAGTATCTGGGTTGCAAGCACGATCTAGACGGTTGTTCTTACCTTTACCGATAACTTCGACATTCAAACCAATAGCTGTTGCGAAATCATACAATTCCATAACGGCACCTGGTTCGTCACCGTTTGTACCTGTGTAAACAACACCAGCTTCTTGCGCTAATTTATTTAAGTATGGTCCGATAACAACGTCAGATTCAACGTTCATCATGATGATATGTTTCTTTGCTGCAATCGCATCCAAGGCAATACGAGCACCAACATCAGGAACACCTGTAACATCAACAACAACATCAATTTCAGGTGTTTTTGTTACTAATGAAGAATCATTGGTTGCAACATATTTTCCTTCTTTAATTGCTTTGCTTGCTTCTTCAACATCGGTTGTTTTAACGATGTCCTCTGGTTTAACTCCACCATATTCAAATGCATGGACAGCTAAATCAATATTAATATCGGCACAAATTGCTGGGCGTTCACCTTTGATCATAACCAATTCAGTGACCATTCCACGTCCCATTTGTCCGGCACCAACAACACCAACTTGGATAGGTTTTCCTTCGGCTTCTAATTGAGCCAATTTTCTGTTCATGTTATACATAACTTAACTTTTCCTCCTTTATGTATATCCACTCGACTTTTTATAATGTTATATTAATTCTAATACATTTGCTTGTCAATAGTGAATGTATACTTTTTTTCAATGCTTATTCAATTGTAATTTCACCACCGACTTTTAAGTCTTCTGCAGTGAATTCTGGACCTTCTAGTTCCATCATACCTGGACGGTCAACTTCAGTCTTACCATTAAAAGCAACGGTACAATGTCCTAAATCACGTAACGTATTGATGGCTTCCCATCCAACAGCCGTGACTTTGTATTTTTTTCCACAAATCGTCATGGTATCACCTGGAGCTGGATCCTCTTTTAATTCACATTTTGTGTGTAGAATACTAATGTCAGCTAATTCAGGTGGTGCATCTTCATTAAACATAATAATGAAGTTACATACTGGATTCAAAAACTCTAGGGCATCGTTTCCCCAACCGGTAATTTTAACTTGGAATTTCATTTTGTTCCTCCTTCCAAATTTTATACATAAAATGTTCGGCCAAAAACATTTTAAAACCTTAGTCCTCTTCTATCGTTTCTGGATGCTCTTCTCTTTCAAAGCGCATCTCCAATGCCTCTAACGCATTAATATAGCCTCGATAGAATTTTTGTTTACGATCTGGCATTTCCCGAAATTCTAATAAATAGTCATCGATAGAACGCCCGATCATTGGCTTTCCTAATAATTCTGTAATTGGATGAAACTGTGCAAAAATGGTTGAGCCTGTCATCGCTTCACCCCCTGTAATGATATGTTTCGAATCACAGGCAATGATGACAACATAGCTATTAAAAAACCAACCACGCTTTTGTCCCATACCAACATTTCCTAATTTATGTACACGACTTACCGCATTCCGATAACGACGAATCTGTAAAAAACCACCAATCATCTGCATGACCATTAAAGCCATCGCAATCGCAAACAAAATCATTAAATCTCTAGACATTGATTTTTTCTTCCTCCATAATCGACAGCATCTTATTGACACAACTAATATCGGTAATCAAAACATTGATCCGTTTTCCTCGTAATGCACCTAAGATTGCTTTGGCTTTTTCTTCACCCACCGCAATCGCAATTCGTGTATCGACCTGTGCTAAACACTCTTCACTGATTGCCATGACACGATCATTAAACTCTTTAAATGGACCTTCATTGCCATTTTCATCAAAGAAACGAAGCATCACATCGCCGACAGCACCTAATTCTTTATAATGGGCATACTGTTCCGGCGTTATATACCCCGAATCAACCAATGTAGAATGTGAAGCCTCCGTCGAGCCAACACCCATGATCACTGCATGCAACAGAGGAAATAAAGAAGTAACCTCCTCCACTGGCTTTTCTTTCTTCAAGCCATCCATGACATCAATATTACGGAAAATAGCGGGTGCAAAAAATTGTACAGCACTACCCCCGAATTTTTTCGCAAACGAACTCGCAATTTCATTAGAATGATAGTTTTGTGTACCCAATTGCTTGATACCAACACCACCAACTACAGGAACAAACGTACAATCAACTGACTCCACCGAAATATTGACATTGGCAAGATCATACAACGTATGACCCATCGAAACACCAATATATTCTTGATCCTGAAACGTACGGGCAAAATATGAAATCGCCTCTTCATATACTTTTTGTAAGTGCTCATATCGATTGCCAATTTCCAGTTCATCGACTATTACGATTTCTTTTAAATCGAAGACAGCTTCTAACTTTCGTTCTAGCTCTCCATACATGACACTGTCCGGATTATCCAATTCAATGCGAACAATATTTCTTTCTCGACCAGCTTTCAATAAACGTGAAACCGTAGCACGAGAAATACCTAATTGATCACAGATCTCCACTTGAGAGAAGCCATCCTTATAATATAAGTAACAACATTTATATATCAGACGAGGATCATCTACAATTTTCTTCATGTAACCGTTTTCCTTTACGGTTTTATATTAACACGATACTTTTTGTAGTCAATAGATTATATTTTGAACATATGTATAAATAATATTGTTAGAATTTTAACTTATACAAATGTTCAATTTAGAAAAAAAGAGTGCAGGATAAATCTTACACTCCTTCTCTCTAATACCCTCATTCTACCTCATTTTTTTCAACCATCCAATAAAAAAAGCCTTGTTTTTGAACAAGACCCCTAAACTTACGCAATGGCTTTAAATGCTGTATCCAAAGCTGCTAAGATATCATCGATATGTTCTGTACCAATGGATAAACGAATTGTATTTGGATAAATACCCTGATCAGCCGCTTCGGCTTCCGTCAATTGTGAATGCGTTGTACTCGCAGGATGAATGACCAACGATTTCACATCGGCTACATTGGCCAATAGCGAGAAGATTGGCAAATGATCGATCCAATTACGAGCCGTTTGTGCATCACCCTTTACTTCAAAAGTAAAGATAGAACCACCACCATTTGGGAAATATTTCTTATACAATTCGGGTTCTTCAATAGAAGGATGATGAACCGCTTCCACTTGTGGATGTGCATTCAAATATTTCACGACCTTTAATGCATTTTCCACATGACGCTCCACGCGCAACGATAATGTTTCCAAGCCTTGAATGAAAGCCCATGCATTCACTGGCGAAAGTGTAGCTCCCTCATCACGTAATAAGATAGCACGAATATATGTTACAAAAGCTGCTGGTTTCGTTGCTTCATAGAAACGAATGCCATGATACGAAGGATTTGGTTCGGTCAACCATGGATACGCATCCGTTTGATCCCATTCATATTTACCGCTTTCAACCACGACACCACCTAGAGTAGCACCATGACCACCAATGAACTTTGTTGCACTGTGCACGACGATATCTGCACCATATTCAAACGGACGAACCAAATAAGGTGTCGCAAATGTATTATCTACAACCAATGGAATATGATGTTTATGAGCTACCTTGGCCCATGCTTCAATATCTACGATATTTCCTAATGGATTTCCTAGAGTTTCGATCCACAATCCTTTGGTGTTTTCATCAATTTCCGCTTCGACTTCATTTAAATCATAAGGATCTGCAAATTTAGCTGTAATTCCATATAGAGGCAATGTGTGTGCCAATAAGTTATAGGTACCTCCATAAATGGTTTTGGCTGCAACGATATTTTCACCAGCCTTTGCCAAGGCTTGAATCGCATAAGTGACCGCTGCTGCACCCGAAGCAGTCGCAATGGCAGCACTACCACCCTCTAAAGCTGCAATTCGTTTTTCAAATACATCTTGAGTAGAATTGGTCAATCGACCATAGATATTTCCTGGATCGGCCAAACCAAAACGATCGGCAGCATGTTGTGAGTTTTTAAATACATAGGATGAAGTCAAATAAATTGGAACTTGACGGGAATCCGTAGCCGGATCGGCTTCTTCTTGTCCGACATGTAAAGCTAAAGTTTCGAAATGATATTTTTGTTCTGACATATTGTATTTCCTCCTAGAATGTTTATTCTTTGTTTGTATGGTCATACAATATGCCATCTTTCGTTATTTGTATAATTGGTAAAAATAATATTTGTGATAAATAGTTTTTATACCTATTTAAAATAATCCGAAAGCTCCTCTACATACGTTTTCGCAATGGGTGATAAGACACTATGTCGCTTATAGATATAGCCGATTGTCATCGAACTATTGGGGTTATCATCATCGGCCTCATACGGAATGACCACATAGTCATCACCATTTAACTCTTCGGATATGATACCACTACACAACATATACCCATTTAAACCAATCATTAAATTCAAAGCCGTAGCACGATCATTCAATTTGATCTGACGAGCATATTCATTTTCGGATAAGATTTCTTCCGCTAAATAAAAGGCCCCATCATCCCCTTGATCAAACGATAAATATGGATAATCCTGCAACTGATTTAAACGAATGCTTTTTTCCTTCGCTAACGGATGATCTTTATACAAATAAACATACGCATCACACGTAATGATGGGTTCAAATCCCAAGCCATTTTCATCCATAAGTCGTTGAATGTATTTGCGATTATAGTCACTCATATATAAAATGCCAATCTCACTTTTGGAGTTGCCCACATCTTTGATAACTTCCATGGTTTGACATTCTTTGATACGAAATTCATATTTCAACGTATCAAATTGTTTGACCGTTTCCACAAAGGCTTTGACGGCAAATGAATAATGTTGACAAGATACCGAAAATTTATGTTTGATGGAACCTTGGGGTCCATATTTTTCTTTTAATAATTCATATTGTTGATAGATTTGTCGTGCACTCATCAAAAAATCATTGCCTTCATCGGTCAAAAGAACACCGCGATTGGTTCGTTCAAAAATGGTAATGCCCAATTCGGATTCCAATTCTTTGATGGCACTGGTCAAAGTGGGCTGCGAAATAAATAACTTTTCCGCTGCCTTATTCATCGAACCCACTTCTGCCGTCACGATCATATAATAGATTTGTTGAAGTGTCATAGCATTCCCTTTCCCTATTTTGTTGTATCCAGGATTGTTTCTGCCCACGTTTGATAAAACGAAGGTTGAAAATGCATGCCATCCTGCGCATAAATGGATTCATTCGCCAATGTATCATCAGCAACATAGATCCATTTTTGTTTCTTACACATTTTCTTTAAATCCCGATTGATGGTTGGAATCTGTTGCCAACGTGCATCTTTTTGAGTCAATGCCTGATTGACAGGAATAATCGCACAAATATAGATTTTCGCATGCGGCACAACATCTTGGACCTTTTTTACCTCTTCTTGCACTTTGGCTACATAACCACCTGCATAATTTCTTCCTAGATCATTCAAACCATAGGAAATATAAACCGAAGTTGGACTCATTTTCTTGATTGCATCCAAATGATCCTCGATCTTTACGATTGAATCACCCGTATCGGCCAAAACCCGACTCGATTCTAAAAAGCCATACGATTGAAAACCGACTACCCGTGAATCCCCTAAAAAGACATAATCATGAAAGCGGGCAAAGACATCTTCCGAAGTCGTATTGCCTTCCTTTTCTTCGGAAAATTGAAGAGCCAGTTGTTTGGTTGGCAATTTTTCTTGTTTTTCAATATATTGAAGACCGGCTGGTTTGGCTTGTTTGGATGATGAAAAAACCATCGATAATCCCAAAGCCAATACCAATCCAATCAATATATAAAGATTCCATCGCTCCTTAAAAACCATGGACCTATTATAGCACGATGCAAATTTTGTTGTGTCCCGAATTTCAAAATGCTACCATAAGGAGTAGGAGATTAACTATGAAAGTAGCATTTGTGACCGATACAGGAACCGGCATGAGTCCCGAACAATGGAAACAAGAGGGCATCTATTGCCTTCCTTTACAAATTGAATGTGATGGCATTTCCTATGATGAATTGGAAACGATGAACTATCATCAATTCATTCAAAATTTACACCAGAAAAAGATCATGAAAACATCTTTGCCCAAATTAGGACATATCGAAGATTGTTTTCAAGCCATCAAAGACCAAGGATATGATACGGTATTTTGTGTTCCGATTTGCCGCGGTCTATCTGGTGCGATGGATGCCATGGAAATGATGGCTCGACAAGTTGGCTTGGAATTCATCGGGATTGATTGTTATGTCACGGCCGTTCTTCAAGCCACATGTATCCGCCTAGCCAAACAACTCTATGATAAAGGAGTAAGCATGGATATTATCGTTGCCAAGCTACAAGCCATCATCGAAACGGGCGATACCATCCTCATCTTTGAAGATCTGCAACATATGCGCCGTGGCGGCCGATTGACCCCGGCAGCGGCTTTACTTGGTGGTTTATTGCGTATTAAACCGGTCTTACATTTAAATATTTCCACCCAAGGAAAAGTCGATGTGATGGCCAAACCAAGAACTTTGTCCAAAGCCCAAAGCGTGGTGATTGAACGCTTAAAAGCCCGAACAACGATTCATGAAGATACCGTATTCTTGGCCCATGTTGATGCCCAAAAGAATGCCGAAGCATTCGCAAAGAAAATTGAAACAGAAATTGAAGGCGTACACGTCCATGTGATTGATCTAGTCAGTGCCGTTGGCGTACATACGGGACTCGGCTGTTTAGCCCTGCAAGTATTTGATACGAAAGCTTAGAGGTGAAACTATATGTTTTATGAAATCGAAGGAATTGGTACGATTCCACCCATGTCTTTTGAAGATGATCAATTGGTCACCGAACGGAAAACCTATCCCTATGACCAAATCAAAGATCTATACATCACCAACTCCGCGGCTTTCAGTCCCTATGCGATCTTGAAAGTCAAATACGATGGTGGTGTAGATTCGGTCCCCTTTAATCGACATCGTCTAAAAGTGGTCAAACATGCCATCAAAGAATGGCGCCTATTACAAACAAACAAAGAAAAGAAACAGCCGACCGATCTGGATCCCTACCAACAAATCAAAGAGTTGAAGGAATTATTAGATATGGATGCGATCACCCAAGAAGAATATGACAAAAAGAAAAAGGAATTGCTGGATTTATAAGCAATTCCTTTTTTGATTAAATGACATAAAACCACGTGTCGTCTTGCGGTAACTCTTCTTTTTCAATCTTATCCTTACCCATATGTAATTCTTGATTTTGAATTGTGACACGCGATTCCGGTTTAATTGAACTGGTCACAAACGCATTCGCACCAATGATCGAATCATGACCAATCACGGTTTTTCCACCCAAAACGGAAGCTCCCGAATAAATCGTCACATTATCTTCAATGGTTGGATGGCGCTTGACACCATGTAAACGTTGACCGGCACTGGTCGACAAAGCCCCTAAAGTTACCCCTTGATAGATCTTGACATGCTCGCCAATATTGGTCGTCGAACCCACGACGATACCGGTACCATGATCGATAAAGAAATATTTACCAATTGTTGCGGCTGGATGAATATCAATTCCCGTTTCGGAATGCACATATTCCGACATCATACGCGGAATCAAAGGAACATTCAATTCCCACAGAACATGAGAAATTCGATGCACTGTAGAAGCCAGGATACCCGGATAGCTCAAAACAATTTCATTCTTGCTGGTAGCGGCTGGATCGCCATCAAATGTGGCCTGAATATCCGTATCAATAAAACTACGAATGCGTGGGATCTGGGTAAAAAACTGCAACGTAATATCTTTGGCCACTTTACGCAACTCCCCTTCATTCATGCTTTCATATTTGGGATCATTCTTCAACGCAATCACAATTTGTTTCTGCATATTATACATGACATCTTCGACCAATGCCGATAAGGAATGACGCATGTTGAAGATCTTATATACTTCATCCCGATAGAAGCCAGGAAAAATAATGCGCAATAATTTATTGACGATCTCGACGACCTTTGTTTTATCCGGTTGATGAAACATGGTCATAACGTCCAATTCGCGCTTTTGATTATAGTCGTTCATGACCAGTTCAACAACTTCTTCGACTTCATTGAATTCTAATTCATTCATAAAATTCACCTCTTGTCTCTATTTTAACAAAAGTCTATTCACTTGTCGCCTGTAACGATTTTAGATTCGTGCAACCCCACTATTACGAGCCGCTTGCGCAACCGCTTTGGCAACAGCTGGTCCTACTTTTGGATCAAAAGCTTTTGGGATGATATACTCTGCTGATAATTCATCGTCAGGAATTAAATTGGCTAAGGCCTGGGCAGCTGCCATCTTCATTTCTTCATTGATATCGGAAGCACGTACATCAAAAGCACCACGGAATACACCTGGGAACGCTAAGACGTTATTGATTTGATTAGGAAAATCACTACGACCCGTTGAAATGACGGCAGCACCGGCTGCTTTAGCATCATCCGGGAAAATTTCTGGCGTTGGATTGGCACACGCAAAGATGATCGCATCTTTATTCATGCTTCGTACCATATCTTGACTGACCAAACCAGGTGCCGATACACCAATAAAGACATCCGCACCTTGGATCACATCGGCCAAACTACCTTGTTTCTTCTCTAAATTGGTTACCTGTGCCATTTCTTCTTTGATCCAATTCAAATGATCACGACCTTCATAAATTGCTCCACGACGATCGGTCATGATGATATCTTTAAAACCAGCCGACAATAATAACTTCACGATTGAAATCGCAGCGGCACCAGCACCCGATGTAACAACTTTGACTTCTTCTTTTTTCTTGCCAACAACTTTTAAGGCATTGGTCAAACCAGCCAAGGTGATGATGGCTGTACCATGTTGATCATCATGGAAAATCGGAATGTCACACACTTCTTTTAAGCGTCGTTCAATCTCAAAACAACGTGGTGCACTGATATCTTCCAAATTGATACCACCAAACGATTTCGAAATATTTTTTATCGTTTCCACAATGGTATCGACATCATTGGAATCGACACACAATGGGAACGCATCCACATCCGCAAACTCCTTAAATAAGACACATTTTCCTTCCATGACAGGCATAGCAGCTTCAGGACCAATGTTTCCTAAGCCCAATACAGCAGAGCCATCCGTAATAACGGCTGCCATATTCCATCGACGAGTCAACGTATAACTCTTTGAAGGATCTTTTTCAATTTCTAAACAAGGCTGTGCGACACCAGGTGTGTACGCAATCGATAAATCGTCCGCATTTCTTACTTTAGCGCGTGAAACGACTTCGATCTTTCCTTTCCATTCGGCATGTTTTTTTAATGATTCCTTTGCGTAATCCATACTTTCCTCCCTATATCATTTTTTCTGGTTGTACCGCCGCATCAAATTCATCGGCTGTCATATATCCCAACTTGACCACCGCTTCTTTTAACGAAATGTTTTCCTTAAAGGCCAAGTTCGATGTTTGTGCCGCTTTTTCATATCCAATATATGGATTTAATGCCGTCACCAACATCAAGGAATGCTTCAAGTTATAATCCATCTTTTCTTTATTGGCCTTGATACCCACTAAACAGTTATCGGTAAATGATTTCATACAATCCGCTAATAAACCAACCGACTGTAAGAAATTATACGCAATCACAGGCATGAACACATTCAATTCAAAGTTGCCTTGACTGGCCGCTACACCAATGGTCGTATCATTGCCCATCACCTGTACCGCCACCATGGTCACGGCTTCACATTGGGTTGGATTGACTTTTCCTGGCATGATGGAAGAGCCTGGTTCATTGGCAGGGATGGTGATTTCACCTAAACCCAATCGAGGACCAGAAGCCATCCAACGTACATCATTGGCAATCTTCATCAAATCGGCTGCCAACGCTTTCAAAGCCCCATGGCTAAAGGCAATCGCATCTTTACTTGATAAGGCATGAAATTTATTGGGCTCCGAAGTAAAGGAAAGACCCGTTAATTGACTGATGATCTTGGCCACTTCTTCCCCAAATTCCTTTGGTGCATTCAATCCCGTACCAACAGCCGTTCCGCCCAAAGCCAATTGCGAAAGATACGGCAAAGTGGATTGAATATATGCCTTAGATTGGATGATCATCGTTTTCCAACCACTGATTTCTTGACCAAAACCAACTGGAACCGCATCTTGTAGATGGGTACGTCCACTTTTGATCACATTGCGATTTTCTTTTTCCAATCGATCCAACACTTGGATCATATGATCCATGGCAGGAAACAACTGATAGGTAATGGCACGAACCGCCACAATATGCAAAGCTGTTGGAAAGGTATCATTGGATGATTGCGACATATTGATCGTATCATTGGGATGTAAAAGTTTTTCATTGGCAATCTGATTGCCACGATTGGCAATGACTTCATTCACATTCATATTGGATTGGGTACCGCTTCCCGTTTGCCAGACCACCAATGGAAATTGATCATTCCATTTTCCGGCTAAAATTTCATCACAAACGGTTTGGATCAATTGACACTTCGTACTATCCAATTTACCCAATTTTTTATTGGTGAGTGCTGCCCCTTTTTTCAAGATCGCAAACGCTTCAATAATGCCTTGTGGCATCTTTTCTTGACCAATCTTAAAATTCTGTTTACTTCGTTGGGTCTGCGCACCCCACAAGGCATCTTGTGGCACTTTCATTTCACCCATCGAATCATGTTCTATACGATAACTTGTCATTTTGATTCTCCTCTATGTGTATCATCATACGTTAATTCTTTCCACAATGTACAAAACATCGTGATAAAACAAGCCAATCCACCTACTACATTGGATATGGGTTCGGCAATAAAGACACCATTGGCTCCTAACCAATGCGGCAACAATATCGTCAAAGGAATAACGATGATGACTTTTCGTAATAAGGAAAAGAAAATCGCAAATCCTTTCCGATTCAAAGATTTAAACATGGTCTGTCCGGTATATTGAAAGACCATAAAGATAAACGCAAAAAAATATAGGTGTAAAGCTTGTCGGGACGGGGCTTGTAAAACAGGATCATTGGAAAAGATGGAAATAAAAAATAGCGGAATCTTTTCAATCAACAACCAAATCAAACCAGCATAGACAATGGTCAAGCCAAGCATGACCCAAAAGGCTTGTTTCACTCGGGAATAGGCTTTAGCTCCATAATTAAACGATAAGATTGGGCTGGAACCATCCGTAATGGCCCAGATGGGAATTTCCAACATCTGTCGTACACTGGATACGATTGTCATGACTGATACATATAAATCTCCACCAGTTAGACTGAGCATATGATTGCACGCAATTTGTACCAATCCATTGGTTAGCTGCATGATAAAACCAGCCAGGCCTAAAGAAAGGATATCTTTGGCACGATAAAAAGCCGATGGTTGGATCCAATGCAACGTAATTTCAATGTTGGAGCGCGTTAAGAAACGTACCACAAACAGAGCGGATAAGATTTGTGAGATAACCGTGGCAATGGCCGCTCCTTCCACATTGAGGCCAAACACAAAGATAAAGAGTGGATCTAGAATGATATTGGCAACCGCCCCGATCAAAACGGTCATCATACCCGCTTTGGGATAGCCTTCGGCATTGATAAATGCATTCATGCCGGTCGAGATCATCGAAGCAATGGTGCCAATCAAATAAATGCGCATATACGGTAAGCTATAGATAAGGGTTTGTTTGGATGCACCAAAAGCAATTAAGATGGGTCGAGCAAAAATAAACAAAATCACTGTCAACAGAATGCCTGTATACACCAACATCACAAACGATGTATTCATGATTTTTTGAGCATGGTTCGTATCTTGTTTTCCTCGATCAATCGCAAATAAAGGGGCACCACCACTGGAATACAGATTCGCAAATGCCATAATGATGGTGATGATGGGAAAACAAAGGCCGACCGAACCTAAAGCCAGCGTTCCAATGTTGGGAATGCGGCCAATATAGATTCGGTCGACGATATTGTATAGTAGATTCAAAATTTGAGCCACCAACATAGGCATGGCCGTTTGAAAGATATTTTTCGTAATGGATCCTTGGGCAAAATCAACTTGTTTCATAGCCATATTATAACAGAACTTGCGCTAATTGAGAGACCGAATTCACAAGGATATCGGCATCTTTTAATTCTTCATAACTCCCATAACCATAGGTAACGCCAATTGCCAATACGCCATTGGCTTTAGCACCACAAATATCCATGTATCGATCACCAACCATGGCTACTTGATTCGGATCGACTTGCCAATGATCTAAAGCCTGTTGAATCAAAGTTGCTTTATCGGATTGGTTTTTCTTTTGGAGTTCATCCTGCAAATCGGGTGCATTGATCAATGAAAAACAATCGAAAATCCCAAAATTCGCAAGAATTTGTTCGACATATACCTTGGGCTTGCTGGAACAAATGCCCAATTTCTTCCCTTGTTTATGCAACTGTGGAATCAATGATTCAATACCTGCATACATCGAACAAGCGAATATACCAGTTTCGTTATAAAACGTTCGATAGGCTTGGACCAAATCAATAGCCGTTTGATCATCCACACCATACGTCTTTTTGAATTCCGTATTCAAGGGTGGTCCCACAAAATGTTCCAAAGTCTTTAGATCTGGTTCTTCAATGCCAATGGTCGATAAAGCATATTGCACTGACTGGGTAATGCCCGGTGCAGACTCTGAAAGGGTGCCATCCAAATCAAATAAGAGATACTTCATGTTACCACCAAAATTTCACTTCAAAATCTGGTTCATTGGCGACAACAGGGATCGAATGGATATCCATATGATCAACACGAATGGAACCAAAAGAACCTAATTCATTCAAATAACGAGAAATGGTAGTACTATCTCCTTGAATTTCCATTTCCACTCGTCCATCCATATCATTGCGACACCATCCGGTCAAATGCATCTGTTGGGCTAATTGTCGTGCGGTCCAACGAAAACCAACACCTTGTACTTGTCCTGTAAACCAAATATGTTTTCTTACCATACCTATAGTATATCATGCTTGGTAGGCTTGTTTGATCACATCTTTCAATACAACGGAAGAATGTTGCAGTTCAGTTTGTTCCTTTTCATCCAATTCCATCGGTACCAAAGTTTCGATACCATCCTTACCCACAATGGCAGGCATGCTTAAGGTAACATCGTTTAAACCATATTCACCATGCATCGCACTGGATACGGGCAAAACGGATTTTTCATCGCGAATGATGGCTTCACAAATGCGTTTGACACTCATCGCAATACCATAATATGTCGCTTTTTTCTTTTCAATGATTTCATATGCACTGTTTTTTACATTCTCGGCAATTTCATGCATGGCTTGTTCATGTTGGAAATGGCCACGCATTTCACAAAAATCATTCAATGGGACACCGGATACGCGCACACAGCTCCATGCCGCAATTTCACTATCGCCATGTTCGCCGATAATCATCGCATCGACATTACGTGGATCCACGGCTAAATGTTGTCCCAACATATATTGTAGACGTGCTGTATCCAACACCGTACCCGATCCAAATACGCGATTTTCGGGTAAGCCACTCATTTTTTGTGCCACGTACGTTAAAATATCTACTGGATTGGCAACAACCAACAAGATACCTTGCACATTGCGTTTGGCAATTTCAGGAAGAATGGATTGGAAAATACCGACATTCTTCTTCACTAAGTCTAAGCGTGTTTCACCGGGTTTTTGACCAGCTCCTGCCGAAATGATAATGATGGCAGCATCGATTATATCATCATAATCACCAGCATAGATTTGCATTGGAGAAGCAAATGGCAAACCATGACTGATATCTAAGGCTTCGCCTTCGGCTTTTTCGCGATTGGCATCGATCAAAACCATTTCCGAAAACAAGCCACTTTGCATCAGGGCAAAACAAGAAGCAGAACCAACAAAGCCACAACCAATCATGGCTACTTTTCGAACATTGATCATCTACTATCCCTCCAATTCCAGCAACAAGGCCATTTTAAATGGGCCATTGGCACGTACAGCGTGTTTGCCATTTTTTTCAAAGCGGAAGTTTTCACCAGCTTGAATCGCATAGTCTTTTCCTTCATAGGTAATAGTGGCTTGTCCATCCAGTGCAAAAATCAAAGCATTCCCTGGTGCGGCATGTTCCGCTAAGGCACAGCCATCATCAAAGGCCATGATCACAAATTTCATCTTATCATTGGATAAGAGATCCATATTGACGATCTTTCCCTTTTGATAGGGAATCAAATCTTTCAATTGAAACACATCTATATTTTTTAATACTTCATTCATTTTTGTATCCTCCTTGATCAATATTTCGGTATAGACTGTATCTGTAATGGCTTCTTGGCCACATAGGGTATTGGCTTTCACAAACAAGCAATCATTGGCTTGTAGCGTATGTTCATTCATTTTTACTTGGCCAGTATCGACGATATAAAGCACATCACAGGGATATTTCTCTTTTGAAATCGATGTATGTTTCGCTAAAGAAAAATGGGTGACATTTTCTATTTCTTGATTGGATATCGTACATCCTGGAACAGGAATGTTTTCATCATAGAGTTTCATGTTCCACCTCCTGATTCTTATTATAGAGAATGCAAAAAAAGACTTCGTTGTTTTTCCAACAAAGTCTATCCAAAAAAGCGTTTGATTTCAATTTCTGCTGCTTCTGGACTATCCGATCCATGAATCAAATTAAATGTGGTCGATGAAGCAAAATCACCACGAATGGTACCGGCTTTGGCATCAGCAAATTTGGTGGCTCCCATCAATTGACGAATCCCCGCAATCGCATTTTCACCTTCCCAGATCATTGCCAAAACAGGGCCAGATGTCATATACTCTACGGTTTCTGGGAAAAACGGTTTATTGGCAATATGGGCATAGTGTTCTCGTAAAATTGGTTCATCCAACACCATCGTTTTGGCTTGTACCAAACGATAGCCTTTGGCTTCGATACGACGAATGATTTCACCGGCTAAGCCACGTTGAAGCGCATCGGGTTTCAACATCACATAGGTTCTTTCTTTTGACATGTTTTACCTCTTTCCGATGTCTTTTCGAAAGGAATACAAGCTCAAGCCACTCACAAGGATACCAACCAATCCGGCTTCTAGACTTTGCATCATCCAAGGAATGATACAAAGTAGAGGCATCACAATACCTCCTAACCATAATTTTTTGGTCAACACTACGATCAAACCACCAACTACTAAGGCGATACATCCCCATAGAGGTTGATACATCACCAACAAGGCACAGGTACAAGCCACGCCTTTGCCACCATGAAAATGACGCCAAAAAGGAAAATCATGACCAAGAATCGTACCCAAACCGGCATACAATATTGCATCGTGTGTTGGAAATAGCGCATGGGCAATGGCCATCGCAATAGCACATTTACATAGATCACCAAAGAGAACCAGGATGCCGGGTTTGAATCCCAAAGTTCGCATGACATTGGCCATCCCTGGATTGTGAGAAGTTCCTAAAGTAGCTGCCGAATGTCCCGTATAATGATAACTGACCACATCCGCTGTTAAAAAAGAGCCACAAAAATATCCAATCAAAAGACAAATCCATCTCATGAAAATAGTATATCATAGAAAATATGAATAATTATGTATATATCGTTCAGTGTGCGGATGCCACGTATTATACCGGATAGACCAATGATCTAAAAAAACGCATCGAAGCCCACAATGCGGGAAAAGGGGCCAAATACACCAAAAGTCGTCGACCTGTGCAGTTGGTCTACTATGAAACCTATGCGACAAAATCCGAAGCCATGGCACGTGAATATGCGATCAAACAATTATCGCGACAAGAAAAGGCACAGCTGATCAAAGCAGGATCGCTGCGATCAAAAACTGTGCCAAATAATAAAGAACATGATTCACAATGATATCAATGGGACGATTCTTATCGCCAAAATACGTGCGACTTAAGATCAGATCACTTAACACAAAACAAATCGTTCCCAACAATAATAGAGTCAATACCCGATCACTTTGATAGCCGACCATCAAGGTCAAACTAAACAAAGGAACCGCAAACAAGACCGTGCCATAGATCATAGAAATTCCTTTAAAGATGCCATATTTCAGATGCATCTGTTTTTCCATACCCACGATCGCATAACTGATGCCCATGGCTACCAATAAAATCACCAATAGAAGCATCGGATGGCCATATCGAGACAATAAGAAACAAATCAAAAAGAAATGTTCCAGGGCAAAAAAGATAAAGCCAGCAAATGTATAGGGATGATCCTGTTTAGGGTAGGTCCATTTCATACCTAACCACATATCGCCAAATACACCAAAGAATAAAGCAATCAAAATCATAATGGCCGTGTCCGAAGGTTGTTTAAAAGCTAGCCAGCAGGCCCATCCAAAAAAGCCCAGCGAAGTTGCCACTTTAAAAAAGAGTGCATGTATCTTCTGATTGTTGATGCGAGCACGCAAAAACAACACCAACATGGCAATTCCCCAAATAATCCAAATCATAAATATTCCCTCTTCTTGTTCCACTATCATACCACATTTACGTTATACTGTTAGTAATGGAGGCTTTTTATGGCAAATATTCGGAAGGGTGAACATCAAAAATTAAAGATGTTGTATTTGATGAAAATCTTCAATGAAGAAACCGACGATACCCATCAGTTGACCATGAATCAAATCATTGAAAAATTGGCTGCTTATGGTGTCAATGCCAATCGCAAAACGTTGTATCAAGATTTTCAAGAACTACAAGACTATGGCTTGGACATTACGATGAATCGCACCGGAAAACAATGGACCTACAGTGTAGGAAATCGTTTGTTTGAACTGGCGGAATTAAAATTATTAGTGGATTCGGTTCAATCGGCTAAATTCATTACGGATAAAAAATCCAAAGAATTGATTGGAAAGCTAGAATCGTTGGCCAGCCATGCCGAAGCGAAAAAATTGAATCGACAAGTCATCATTGCCGGTCGAATCAAGACCATGAATGAGAAGATTTATTATAATGTGGATCAGATCCATGAAGCCATCAATGCCGACAAACAGATTGCTTTTTATTACTACCAATGGACGATCCATAAGGAAATGAAAAAAAAGAAAGAAGAAAAATACCATGTTAGTCCATGGGCTTTGATGTGGGATGATGAAAATTATTATCTCGTTGGCTTTGATGCCCAAGATCAAAAAATCAAGCACTATCGAGTCGATAAGATGGAATATATTGAAATCATGCAACAGAGTCGCCAAGGGAAAGACCAATTCAAAAAATTCCGTTTGCCAAACTACACCAAGAGTTTATTCGGAATGTTTGGTGGCAAAGAATGTCATGTGACCATTCGTGCCAAAAATGAAATGGTTGGTATTTTGATTGATCGATTTGGCAAAGATATCGATATTGAAATTGTGGATCCAGATCATATTCAAACCACGGTCTATGTGGCAATCAGTCAACAATTTTTGGGTTGGATCATTGCTTTGGGTGATCAAGTCAAAATCATTAAACCAGATGAAGTTGTCCAACAAATGAAAGATCTAATCGAAAACGTAAACTATCTCTACCAATAAAAAAGGAGCCGCAGCTCCTTTTTTATTATGAATGCTTTTCAGGAATGATCATGACAACGGTATCGGCATATTTGACACAATAGGTCGTAACCGAACCAATGGTACTAAACCAACCATCTTTTGTTGATTTGGTCATAATGATCGCATCAAATTTTTCTTTTTTGGCATATTTTACGATTTCTTCTCCCGGATTTCCATATGCCGTTTCATAATCCACTTTGTAGCCTAGATCCACCAGTTCATCATCAGAACTATGTTTCATGACAGACATCATATATTCTTGCGCGGATGTATATTTGGCTTTCAACTCCATTTCACCTACGGAATCGGTGACCATAAACATGGTAATTTCCACTTCATCGGGTTTGTAGTTGTCTTTTAGCCAATCAACTGTTTGTAGACTACGCCGTGTACCATCAATAGGTAATAATACTTTTTTCATACCGTAAGTCTCCTTTTCATATTTTTATTATACGCTTTCGCCCAAAAAACATAAAGCTACAATCATATATAATAATTTCAATATTTATTAAAGGTATTTTGCCTTCAACGATTCCAACATTTGTAGATAGTTATCAACAGGTTCTTTTTCTTCTTTGACCTTGCATAAATGATCCACTTTTTCTTTGGATTCTTTGGGTAGATGCATCAAAGCAATCTGGTATAACACCTGATCTTCTTTTTCGGTATGTTCCTTCAACAACATCGTATATGCATCTATTTCAAAAATAGCTTGAGAAACCGCTTCTTCACTGACTTGTTCTTTGCATTGTTCTAAGGCATCGGCCAAACGAGAAATATGATCTCTTCCTTCTTGATGTTCTGGTAACATGACCCCTTGAATGATATCCATCGTCATCCATACTTGATCCATCAATTCAGGAAATAAAATATCTTCTTCTTTCATATGATGGTGTTTATCGCCATAGTTACGGGCAAAATCCACCGTTGTCTCAAAATCTTCGATAGGTACATCTTTACCTTCTTTTAGTTGTTTGGCCATGGCCCGCATGACTTCCAACATGTCTCGTATTTGTATATGTTCATTCATCATTAAATCAATCGCGTACATTGTTTTGTCCTCCAATGGTTGTATCCTATCATGGCCATAAAAAAATAAGCGTTGGAAAACCAATACTTATTGTAATCGTCCATAGGTTTCAGTTAAATCGCGAATACTATAGGCCAATTCATCCGATAAGAAATGGGGAACCAAACGCCATTGCCAATTGCCTTGCGATGTACCTGGGGTATTGATTCGCGCTTCTTTACCTTTGACCAAGTAATCCGATAAAGATACGATCGTCAAATTTGCCACAGAACGATAGGCTTCACGAATGAAATCCCAGACAAATTGACCTGGATTGTTTGGATCGGTATGAATGTATTTCGACGCAAAGATACGATCTCCTTCATTCAAGGTTTCAAACCATTCCAATGTCGTTGGATTATCATGCGTACCCGTATACACCACGCTATTTCGCTTATGATTATGGGTTAGATAATAGCTATCATGATTCCATCCGGTAAACGCAAATTGAAGTACGTTCATGCCAGGAAAACCAGTATCCTTCAATAATTTTTCTTTTTCTGGAGTATTGGTGCCTAAGTCTTCCGCAATGATTTCAATATCGGGACAAACTTGTTTCAAGACGTTAAAGAAATCCAAGCCGGGTCCTTTTTTGGCAATGCCATTTTCTGTTGTTTCTTCCTCATACGGAATGGCACAATATTCACTAAAGCCATGAAAATGATCGATACGCACTACATCAAACCATTTTTGTGCATGTTGCATTCGTTTCATCCACCAATCGTATTTGGTCTTTTTTAAAGCGGTCCAATCATAGACCGGATTGCCCCATCGTTGTCCCGTTGGACTAAAGGCATCCGGCAGGGTTCCAGCTACATATTTTGGTAAATAATCTTCATCCATCCAGAAGATTTCCGGATGAGCCCATACATCGCTAGAATCCATGGCACAATAGAAAGGAATATCCCCAATGATTTGAATCTCTTGCGAATGGGCATAGGTCAATAATTTTTGCCATTGTTTCGCAAATTCATATTGTTGGAAATAATAAAAATACATCAACTTCTTATTTTCCGTTTCGATTTGTTTCAAATAACTTGGTTTTCGCATTCGTGCTTCCAATGGCCAATCATTCCAGCTTTTTCCTTCTTGTTGCTGTTTGATGACCATATATAAGGCATAATCTTTCAGCCAATAGGAGGCATCTTTTAAGAATTTCTCATAGGCATCATCGGGTTGAAACCGAACGAAAGCTTGTTTCAATAAGTCTTGGCGATAATTATACAAAGCGCCATAATTGATGTGTTCTACATCATGTCCAAAATCATAGCTGTTGCATTCTTGTTCGGTTAATAAGCCATCTTGGATCAAGTCTTCTAAAGAGATGAAATAGGGATTGCCCGCAAAGGCGGAAACGGGTTGATAAGGTGAATCTCCAAAGCCGGTAGAATGGATAGGTAAGATCTGCCAATATGTCTGGCCCGCCTTTTTTAAAAAGTCGATAAATTCATAGGCTTCTTTGGAGAAGCAACCAATGCCATAGCGCGATGACAAAGAAAAAATAGGATATAAAATTCCTGCACTTCGTTTCATGATCATTCCTCTTTTACTTTCGTGTTCTATTTTATCACAAAAGTGTGATAGTCTTGTGGTATGGATAAGAAAAAAGTAACCGTAGGTATCTTGGCCCATGTCGATGCTGGAAAGACCACTTTGATTGAATCGATGTTGTATCAAAGTCATCAAATCCGCACATTGGGTCGTGTCGATCACCAAGATGCCTTTTTAGATTTTGATCATCAAGAACGTCAACGCGGCATTACGATTTTTTCCAAAGAAGCCCATTTGGAATGGAAAGATACCGATATCTATGTTATCGATACACCGGGTCATATTGATTTTTCTGCGGAAATGGAACGAAGTCTTCAAATCTTGGATCTTGCGATTCTATTGATCAATGGTCAAGATGGGGTCCAAAGCCACACCAAGACCATTTGGAAATGTTTGGAACATTATCATATTCCAACCCTGGTATTTATGAATAAGATGGATATCAGTTATCACTCCAAAGAAGAATTACTAAAAGATCTGCCAAGTACTTGTATTGATTTTACGGAAGATTATTTAGAAAAAGTCGCTTTATATAATGAAGATTGTTTAAATGCCTATATCGAAACCCAGAACATTCCAACTTCTCTTCTTCAACAAGCCATCTATCGACGGGAGTGTTTCCCTTGTTTCTTTGGATCGGCCTTAAAACAAGAAGGTATCCAGCCACTAATGGATGCGATCGTGCAATATAGTTTAGATAAAGATTATCCATCTGACTTTGGAGCTTTGGTCTATAAAATATCAACGAATGAAAAAGGCCAACGACTCACCCATGTCAAGATCACAGGGGGCACATGCAAAGTCAAACAAAAAATCAATGAGGAAGAAAAGATTGATCAAATTCGTATATACAATGGCCAAGGGTATGAATCGGTACAAGAAGTATCAGCAGGAACTATTTGTGTGTTTACGGGCTTATCCCAGTTTGAAGTCGGACAAGGAATAGGAAATCAAGCCGATAGTATCGTTCCCACTTTAGAAGCGTATATGAATTATGAATTAGTTTTACCCAGCGGGGTGGATCCATTATCGTTAAAAGATGTTTGTGAACAATTATCCGAAGAAGATCCCCAACTTCATATGGTCTATGATGAAAAGCTCAAAAAGATCACTTTGCGTTTGATGGGACCGATTCAAATGGAAGTTCTTTCCAACCGCATCTATGAAAAGACCCACATTCAAGTTGGTTTTTCCAATGGGGATGTCCTATTCAAAGAAACCATTCAGGAATCGGTCATTGGCAAAGGTCATTTTGAACCGTTACGCCATTATGCCGAAGTCCATTTACGATTAGAACCTCTTCCAAGAAATAGTGGCATGATCTATGAAAGTGAAGTATCTACCAATGAATTACCACAAAATTGGCAACATCTGATCCTTACGCATTTAGAAGAAAGAGAACATCGTGGCGTTTTAACTGGAAGTCCCATTACGGATATGAAGATCACTTTAATTGCAGGTAAAGGTAGCATCAAACATACGATGGGTGGTGACTTTCGCCAAGCGACCTATCGTGCCATTCGTCAAGGTCTGATGCAAGCAACCAATCTTTTATTGGAGCCTTATTATAATTTTACGATCCATGTGCCACAAAGCAGTTTGTCGCGTGTTTTATACGATTTGGAACAACGCCATGCCAAAGTGGAAGTACAAGAAGATACGATCACGGGAAAAGGTCCAGTTCGAACGTTATCCAATTACCAAAATGAATTAACAGCTTTATCCAAAGGATTGGGAACCTTTGTTTGTCAGCCGACTGGCTATGATATTTGTGAAGATGCCGAAACAATCATTGCCCAAAAAGCCTATGATCCAGAAAAAGATATGCGCAATCCAACGGGTTCGGTATTTTGTACCCATGGAGCTGGATTCTATGTGCCTTGGAATGAAGTGGATGCGTATATGCACATCCAACCGAAAAATGAAAATAGCCAATCCTATCGCAGCGTCAAATATACCATTTCGGATGAAGAAGCCAAACGCGTGTTTGCGATGACCAATGGCCAAAACAAGAATAAGGATAAGCACAAAGTAAAGCCCAAGAAAAAGAAAATCGATCTCGAAAAAGTGGAAACCAAACCACTTGTCCAAAAGCCGGAATGTTTGGTGGTCGATGGCTACAACCAGATCTTTGGTTGGCAAAGTCTCAAAGGGATTCCGTTTGATTCGGCTAGAGATGAACTCATTGATCGATTAAGCAATTATCAAGGCTATCGCAATTGTTACTTGATCATTGTTTTTGATGCGTATCGTGTCAAAGACAGTACGCATCGTTCATATAAAAAGGGTGATTTGGAAGTCATCTTTACGAAATACGATGAAACAGCGGATAGCTATATTGAAAAACATGTATCGGAATGGAAAAAGAAATATCGTCTAATCGTGGCTTCGAGTGATGGATTGATCCAAAACACGATTCTGGCCCATGGTTGTCAAAGAATGTCAGCTAGAGAATTAGAAAAACGAGCGTTATCCACCAATGCGGACGCATTTAAAACTTTCCATACACTTTGATTTTCTGGAGGTTGGACCAACCAATCTCCTTTTTTCTTGATCAGCGTCATTGTTTCCGTTTTTGTGACTACCTTTCCCTCTTTTAGACTGGTTTGGATATCTTTCCGACATCGTTCACCAATGGAAGGAATATCACCTTGATTCATCAAATACGGAAGCACATCGATATAGAGTTGGTCTTTCAAGGTATCGACATCGGGTTTGATATAACGTACTTTGACCTTTACTTTTGCTTGGGTTTGTTTATCGTTAAGGGAAACCGATACAATGGTATGGGACTTATACATTTTTGATAAGGTATATCGCATCGTTTGGTCGATTTCATTCAAAATCAATTTTTTTGTTTTCGCATCATCAATGACTGTATCCAGTTTATCTGAAAGTGAGGTTTGTACATCCATCATCGCTACAGCTTGGATCCATTCCCCTTTTTCAATATGGGTCCAATAAGTATCCGCCGTTTTTTCGACTTGGTGTTTTTCCATCACGGTACAACCACTTAAACTGATGGCTATGATACAAAGCAAGAGTATGATCTTTTTCATACTTTCATTGTATCAAAAAAAGAGTTGTAACAAGCACAACTCTTTACGCATTGGTTGTTGGTGCTACGTATGTACGAGCAGCTAACTCTTGATCCAAAGCATACAATCCTTTTGAATCCGATCCGAATAAATGATATTTCTTCAAAATATCTTCGGCATTCTTTTCTTCTTCCAATTGTTCTTTGACAAACCAATCATAGAACTGCATCGTACGATAGTCTTTAATATCATCCGCTGCGGCATAGATCGTATTGATCAAAGAAGTTACATATTGTTCATGTTCCAATCCAAATTTTAAAGGATCTTCAATCGATTGGTAGGTCTTATCTGGTTTTTCTACAGCGAAGAATTCTACATGTTCGCCATTATCAATCAAATACTGACGCATCATCATCGCATGATCACGTTCTTCTTGGGCTTGGACATCGTACCAATTCGCAAAACCATCTAAGCCTTGATCATAATAATAATTTGCAAAATCTAAATACAAATACGCCGAATAAAATTCCTTATTCACTTGCGTATTGATTAAATCTTTTACTTTTTTATCTAACATAGAAATCCCTCCATTCACCTGTATTATAGTACTTTTTGGTGGCTTTTCAACCACGCAACGATATCATCACTTTCATACATAGGCACACCATCGATAAACAAACAAGGTACCTGTTCCTTACCGCCTACATGAATCAATGTTTGGCGATCCTCTTCTTCTTTGTGGATGTCATGAAAGACAATGTCCGTACGTCCTTCGGCTTGGATTTCACGCATCACTTTTTGACAATAGGGACAGGTTTCAAACATATAAAGATCTAACTGCATAGTTGTCCTCCTTTATCTAGATTTTATAAAAAAAATGGGTAAAATGAAAGATAGATAGAAAGAAAGGAGTCTAACTATGTGTACTGTCATTACATACGCAACCAAAAACCATTATTTCGGTCGTAACTTAGATTTGGAACTCTCTTATAATGAGACCGTGACCGTCACCCCTCGTAACTATGTATTTTCGTATCGTCATGTCGATGAAAAAAAAGCCAACTTGGCTTTGATTGGTATGGCTACTGTAGTCGATCAATATCCTTTATATTATGATGCCACCAATGAAAAAGGCTTAAGCATGGCTGGTTTAAACTTTCCTGCAAATGCCGATTATAAACCAGTGGAAACTGGTAAAGTCAACATTGCTTCTTTCGAATTGATTCCATGGCTATTGACCCAATGTGAAACGGTAGAAGATGTCAAAGCCAAAATGAAAGATGTCAATATTACCAATACGGCTTTTAGTGAACAATTGCCACCTTCTCCATTACATTGGATGGTGTCGGATCGTAACCAAAGCATCGTTATCGAAGCCGTTGCGGACGGCATTCATATCTACGATGATCCAGTGGGTGTCATGACCAACAATCCAACCTTTGATAAACAATTATTCAATTTAAATAATTATCGTTATCTATCCAATCGCACGTTGCCCGAAACGTTTGCGCCAGGACTTCCATTGGATGAATATTCTCGTGGTATGGGAGGTATGGGCTTACCGGGTGATCTATCTAGTGCTTCCCGTTTTGTGAAAGTAGCTTGGACCAAGATGAATTCCGTTTCTGGCGATAGTGAATCGGAAAGTATTTCACAATTCTTCCATATTTTAGGTTCTGTGGATCAACAACGAGGTTGTTGCGAAGTAGCACCCGAACAATATGAAATCACAATTTATTCGAGTTGTGTCAATGTAGATAAGGGTATTTATTATTATACGACCTATGAAAATTCCCAAATCACAGCCGTTGATATGCACAAAGAAAACTTAGATGGTGATACGATCATTACCTATCCATTGATCAAAGGCCAACAAATTCATTATTGTAACTGATATGCAGATCTTCATTTCACCGGCCAAACAAATGAAGCCTTGTGATGATTTTGTTGCGAATAGTCAACCCTGGTTTCAACAGGAAGCAGATCAGCTCATCGAGCGTTTATCTTCATATTCGATTGATGCGCTCAAAAAGCTCTATGCCTGTTCCGAAGCCATCAGTAAAAAAGCCTATGACATGATTCATTCGTATGCGCAAGCACCTGTATATCCAGCCTTATTTTATTTTAGTGGCATTCAATATACCTATATGGCCCCCGATGTCTTTACCAATCAAGAAATGGAATATATACGTACACATCTACGCATTGGTTCTGGTTTGTATGGCATTTTACGTCCCATGGATGGCATCAAAGCCTATCGTTTGGAGATGAATCAAAAACCAGGCATCAATTTGTATGACTTTTGGAAGAATAAGCTTGCTCAAACCTTTGATGATCCAGTTATTCTCAATTTGGCCAGTGCCGAATATGCCAAATCCATTTCTAAATATTGTCCGATGATCGACGTTCGCTTTTATGAACAAGTAGGCGATCAGCGCAAAGAAAAAGGCGTTCATGTCAAGATGGCTCGCGGTCGTATGGTTCGCTATATGGCTGAACATCAAGTGGAGCAGATTGAACAACTTTATGATTTTGATGAGTTGGGCTTTCATTTTGATCCACAAACAAGCACGAAACAAACACTCATCTATGTAAAAGGAGGAAGTTAATCTTCCTCCTCGTTGTTCTTTTGTGATTTATATAATAAATCCATTTTCATTTCATAATAACTTGGACTCATATCCAAATAATGTTCATGTGGATTATCAAAACGTAATTCCGAATCCCAGATTTCATTATGAATTTGATCCGCTACATATTGACGGATTTCTTTCAATGGAACCGGATTCGTAACACGCTTACCCGCTTTGATGACTTGATGCTGCAATTCTTTGACCGAATAATGCTCATAATGCATATTTTTCCAAGGCTTCTTGGAATCTACATAACGATACCGTTTCGATGTATCGATTGGCTTTTCATCGTATTTGGTCAATAAATCCGCAACAGCTTTGCCTTCTTCATCATAGACACGATAGACTTTCTTACGACCTGGATTGGTAATTTTTTCGACTGTCTCACTGATCTTGATCTTCGGAATGCGTTGACCATCTTTTTCGGCTTCTGCCATTTTATAGACAGCACCAAATACCGGATCACTCTTGGAAGTGATCAAACGTTCACCTACACCATAACTATCGATGCAACCACCCTGATCCATGATGGAATTGATCGTATATTCATCCAAACTATTGGAAGCCACAATAATCGCATCTTCCAATCCGGCTTCGTCTAGTTTTTGACGTACTTTTCGTGATAGATAGGCTAAGTCACCTGAATCCAAACGAACACCTTTTAATCGTTTGCCCATAGGTTCCAATACTTCCTTGGCTACACGAATGGCATTTGGAACACCCGAATTCAATACATCATAGGTATCGATCAACAAAATGGAATCATCCGGATACATTTCCGCAAACTTTTTAAAGGCTGTATATTCATCTTCTTGATACATGACCCAACTATGTGCCATCGTACCACTCACCGGAATATCAAACATTTGACCAGCTAATACGGTTGCGGTACCCACGCAACCACCAATATACGCCGCACGAGCCCCATAAACAGCCGCATCCATATTATGTGCTCGACGTGCACCAAAATCAGACACAGCACGTCCTCTAGCTGCACGTACAATACGACTGGCTTTGGTCGCAATCAAAGATTGATGATTAATTTCAGCTAAGATGGCTGTTTCTACCAATTGAGCATCGATCAATGGCGCATGGACCGTAAGAATCGGTTCATTCGGATACATGATCGTACCTTCTTTGAACGCAAATATATCACCTTTAAAATGATAAGTTTTCAAATATTCTAAAAATTCTTCACTAAATAAGTGTAAAGAGCGTAAATAATCAATGTCATCTTGATCAAAGTGCATTTGTTCGATATATTCGATCACTTGTTCCAAACCCGCAAAAATCGCATAACCACCAATGTCGGGATTTTTTCGATAGAATACATCAAAAGTCACATAATCATTGCGATCTTTTTCTGACATATAGCCATTGGCCATCGTCAATTCATAAAGATCCATCATCATACTAATGTTACGTTTGTCATAAATCGTTTTATTCATTGTATTGTCCTCGTTCATTGTCCCTTATTATACGCCTTATTGATGCTTGTTTCCATGTTCAACGAAAACTCTTTACCCAATTTAACAATGAATCATGGTAAACATTCTCTAAAACCGACTGTTTCATCTGTTCCGTTACCGATCCATTGTTGGCCATTTTCTGCAAGATACAAGCTTGTAGCTCTTCTACGCTCATCTCTTCATACGGTACTTGACGCACTTCTTTCGGAAGATCAATCGTCTTTTCTTCTGGTTTTGGCATATCCACTTGATAATCAATCGGTTCAAATGTTTCTTCTCGATCCGGTAGCCAAATTTCTCCACCACAAGCAGGAAGATCCACCGCCATATGACCATCTTTTATTTCCATCACTTGTCCCGATAATACGCCGGTATACGTACCATTATCTACAGATACATCGATGTGGGCTACATTTTCATCATTATTGACCATTACGACTACATTGCCACGACGATAGGCATATTGACGATTGGTCAGCAACAATTCTTGATACTCTCCATACGATATAGCCGGTGTGGTTTGGCGTACATGTCCCAACGTGGAAATGACTTGCGTCAAAGGAATCTCTTGCATAGACTCTAAATCAATTTGTGGACGTAAATTCCAATCGGACCAACATTCTTTCTTACCTTCAATCGCCCATTCACTGCCATAATAAATCGAAGGAACACCCGGTAATGTATACAATAAAATATGCACCGGAATCAAATGGGCTGGATTGGTCAGTTTGGAAGCAATCCGCGCTACATCATGATTATCCACAAAATTATACAAACGAATGTGTCCCATATCGTTTAAGCGTTTGACCGTATGTGCAATCTCGAAGTAATTATGTTCATTATGACCAGAATACAAAGCTTTATGCAGTGCATAATTGGTTACGGCATGTAGATGTTCCGGATTGGACCAACGATTATATTCCCCATGAATAACTTCTCCCATCAAATAAAAGTCGGGTTTGATGGTAGCGGCTTGTTGGCGCAAGGCTTTCATAAAATCAAAATCCAATACATCGGCCGCATCCAAACGAATGCCATCCACATCAAAGGTATCCACCCAATATTGAATTACCGAACAAATATAATCAATGACGGCTGGATTTCTTTGATTCAATTTAACCAATAAATCATAGCCACCCCAATTGTCATAGTTAAAGCCATCATGATAGGAATTATCATTATTGAAATTGACGTTACAAAACCAATCTTTATACGCAGATTGTTCGCGATTTTTCTTTACATCTTGAAACGCAAAGAAATCACGGCCCACATGATTGAATACACCATCAAAGATCACATGGACCTTTTTTTCATGGCAATATTTCACAAACTCAACCAAATCTTCATTCGTTCCCAAACGACTATCCAATGTCTTGTAGTCGGTAGTTTCATACCCATGACCCACCGATTGAAATAATGGCCCTATATACAAGGCATTGCATCCAATGTCCACCAAATGATCGACCCAAGGAATGATTTCTTTGATTCGAGATACCGGTTTTGTATATTTGTTTTTTTTCGGTGCACCTACCAATCCCAATGGATAAATGTGATAAAACACCGATTCATCAAACCAAGCCATATGCATACCTCCCTATAAATACCACCATTATAACATAAAAAAAGAGGTCATTTCTGACCTCAATAAACACTAGTCCACATCCATGACACGGATCATGTTCGTTTTACCCGATTCTCCCAATGGCACACCGGCACAAAGAACGACAGAATCGCCTTTATCTACTAATCCAGCTTTTTTCGCTGCATGAAGTGCTGAACTAAACAACATTTCCGTTTTATCTTGTTGCGGAATCGTCAATGGAGAAACCCCAAACAACAAGTTCATTTGACAAGCAACGGTCTCGGAAATCGTACAAGCAATGACTTGACGATCTGGATGGTAGCTCGCAATACGACGTCCTGTATATCCGGAAATCGTGACACAAAGGATAGCTTTGGCATTGATATCCTTAGCTAAAGTAACAGCTGCATGCGATACGGCACGAGTTTGTGAAACTTTGGAACTTTGGGAACGCAAACGACCAATTTTATCGTAATCCACGTCTTCTTCCACACGTTTAGCGATACGCGCCATCGTACGACAAGCCAATACAGGATATTTACCATTGGCGGTTTCACCCGACAACATAATAGCAGTTGTACCTTGGTAAATAGCATTGGCCACGTCATTGGCTTCGGCACGCGTTGGACGTGGATTGTGGATCATTGAATCCAACATTTGGGTTGCCGTCACAACGATCTTGCCACGTTTGATACATTTTTCAATAATTTGTTTCTGGATGATAGGTACATCTTCCAATGGTACTTCAACACCTAAGTCACCACGAGCAACCATGATACCATCGGCTACATCCAAGATTTCATCGACATTCTTAACACCTTGCATACTTTCAATCTTGGCAATGATCTTCATATGTCCACCATGTTCATCAAAGATCTTACGGATATCCAAGATATCTTGTGCTGTACGTGTAAACGATGCCGCACAATATTCAAATCCCATTTCACATCCAAAAATCAAATCATCGCGATCTTTTTCGGAAATGAATGGCATTGATAAATCAATATTTGGGATATTGACACCCTTCTTATTGGAAATGACACCACCATTCATGACTTCACAAACGATATCGGGTCCATTGATTTCCAATACATTTAAGGCAACCAAACCATCATCGATCAAAACCGTTCCACCAGGAATTACATCCTGTGTCATTTCTTTATAAGAAACAGAAACACGTTCTTCATTTCCCATGACTTCATCGGTTGTTAGGGTAAAGCGTTGACCTTCCTTTAATTCAACACTACCATTTTCAAAATCACGCAAACGAATTTCTGGTCCTTTTGTATCCAATAACGTCGCTACTGGTAAATCCAATTCGTGACGTAAACGAATAACCTTTTCAAATTTTGCTTTATGCTCTTCATGGGATCCATGTGAAAAGTTAAAACGAGCAACATTCATCCCTGCCTTCATTAACTCAGTGATAGTTTCGTCATCTTCACTAGCAGGTCCTAAAGTACAAATAATCTTTGTCTTTCTCATCCTTTTTACCTCTCGATTCCTTTAATTCATTAGTATCATACACGATTTTTTTCAAAAATAAAGAAGTAAACGTTTTCAACTTAAGATTTGATTTAGACCTTACAATTTATTGTCGATATTCTTTTAAAAAGGCATTTTTATACCATTCAAAATGGCCATCCAATATGGCAGCTCGAATTTCTTCTGTCAAGCGAATAATAAAGCGTAAATTGTGCATGGTGGCTAAACGGAAATATTCATAGCGAATGGCCTTATCTTCGGATTTCTGCATTTCACGCAATTCCCCTTGGGTATAACCCGCCTGACAAGTCGGACAATCACAGCCTTTTTCTAATAAGTCATGCGGATGCTGCAAGTTTAAATGATAAAAGCCATGATGCGTATAGATACGTCCATGCCGCGCTTCCCTAGCAGGTGCTACACAATCAAAAGTATCCGCCCCTTGTTCGGCCCCAATCAAGATATCATCGGGATGAGAAAGGCCTAATAAATGTTTTGGTTTATTTTCTGGTAATTCTTCATTGCACCAACGAAGAATATTGCCAAGATCGGATTTTTGGAAAGCACCACCCAATCCATATCCATCAAAATCCATGGATCCTAATTTTTTAGATGTGGATCGACGTAGATCTTCCCATCGACCTCCTTGAATACAACCATATAAAGCTTGATAGTAACCCAGATCCATACAGTGTTTTTTATGTTCATCTAGACTGCGTTGGGCCCAACGCTCGGTACGATGCATCGCTTCCACATTATAATCATACGAATCAGCTAACGAGGTCAATTCATCAAAGGCCATATGAATATCCGCACCAATCCGACATTGAATCTGCATCGATTCTTCAGGACCAATAAAATCCATGTCTCCGGTTAGATAATCTTCAAATTCAACACCGGCTTCGCTAACTTTGGCCAACCGTTTTTCCATTGGCGTATTTTCCAATGGCTTATGCGTATCCATATTGACCACTTTACCCGATCCCGATCCTAAAGACATGACTTGAAAGCCCCCTGAATCGGTTAGGGTTGGGCCATGCCAGCCAGACCATTGGGCCAATCCGCCTTGATTGGCAATTTCATACGAAGTCTTACGTAAATGATAGCCATTGCTTAACATGGCTTGGCCGCCAATTCGATGTAGATCTTCCATGGGTAAAAAAGGCACTTGACCACGTGTACCCACACACATAAAGGCAGGCGTTTGAATATCACCATGAGGTGTATGTATGATCCCCGCTCGACCTAATTGGTGGGGGATTTTTTGAGTAATTTCAAAAGAAAAATCATTTTGATGCATGGGAATCCTCCTAAAACAATGACCATTATACACAAAAAAAGACTAGAAGTTACACTTCTAGTCAAAAATATCAATCGAATGATTAGATTTCTAATAAATCACTGTATACAGCTAATGCACCATCGGTATCATGTGCCAATACACGTTTTGCAAGAACTTTACCTAATTGAACACCTTCTTGGTCGAAACTGTTGATATTCCATACAAAACCTTGGAACATAACTTTATTTTCAAAGTGAGCCAATAATGCACCTAAAGTTTCTGGATTCAATTGTTGACCAATGATGATGCTGGATGGACGACCACCATCGAAGTTCTTATTTGGATTTTCATCGTCTTTACCACACGCAAACGCAACGATTTGAGCAGCTACATTGGCATCCAATTTCTTTTGTGAAGTCGAACCTTCAATAACAACATCATTACCAATTTGGCTATCTTTGAAACCAATGAATTGAAGTGGAACAATGGTCTTTCCTTGATGCAACAATTGATAGAAAGAATGTTGACCATTGGTACCTGGTTCACCAAAGATGATTGGTCCTGTTACATAATTGACTTTTTCACCAAAACGGTTTACTGATTTACCATTGGATTCCATATCCAATTGTTGAAGGTGAGCTGGGAAACGTGACAAAGCTTGTGAATAAGGCAATACAGCTGTTGTCGCATAATCAAGGAAGTTACGTTCATAAACACCAATCAAAGCATCCAATAAAGATGGGTTTTTCAAAATATCTTTTTCTTTAGCTGTTTCATCCGCTGCATGGGCACCAGCCATCAAACGAGCAAATACTTCGGGTCCAAATGCCAACGATAATACGCAGCATCCAACTGCAGAACTTGAAGAATAACGACCACCAATATAGTCATCCATATAGAAAGAATCTAAGAATTTATCATTGTTGGCCAATGGAGATGTTTCACTTGTACAAGCTAACATATGCTTGGAAGGATCCACACCAGCTTTTTTCAATGCATCTTCCACAAAGGCTGCATTTGTCAATGTTTCCAATGTTGTTCCCGATTTCGATACAACGATGAATAAAGCATGTTCAACATCAATATTATTTAAGACAGCCGATGCATCATCTGGATCGACATTGGAAATAAAGGCAGCTTGCATCTTTAATGTATGATTTGTTTTTGCCCAGTTTTCCAAAGCCAAATATAAAGCACGAGGTCCTAAATCACTACCACCAATTCCGATTTGAACAACCGTTGTGAATTTTTCACCCTTGCCATTGACGATCTTACCAGCATGAACATCATTCGCAAATTTGGCAATACGATCTTGTTGAGCTTGATAGAATTCACGTTTATTGACTCCATCCACAACAACATCTTTACCTAATTGACCACGGCACAATTGATGAAGAACTAAACGCTTTTCACCGGTATTGATGACGGCACCATTATACAATTCTTCATATTTTTCAGTTAATTGTGCTTCATCCGATAATTTTTGTAGAACAGCTAAGATATCATCATCTACAGCTTTTGCCGCATAGTTATAAGCCATACCTTCTGCCATTGGTACACTATATTTTTTTACACGTTGTGCACCTGATTCACCTGACATGACTTCACGAACATTCACTGCATCTACATTTTTTAATGCTTGATACGAATCCAACGCATCAAAATTCGTCCAATTTACCATGAACTTTAAACCTCCCTGTGTATTACACAAATATCACTATTATGATAGACTATTTAAGCATTTTTTCCAAGGTTGACATCACCGAAAGAATGTTGTTTTATGGAAATATTAGAAGGGGGGTGGAAGAATGATTCTAAATTCGACTCTTTAAATCACGATCATACAAAAAGGAGGAGAATCATTCTATGCTGCAAATTCAAAACTGTACTCTACTACATACAAAAGATGGCCATTATCTCATGAACAAATTTTCGATGACAGCCAATCCCGGTGATAAAATCGTTCTGATTGGTGAAGAAGGCAATGGCAAATCGACCTTTCTACAATGGATCTATGATCCAAGCTACATACAATCCTATATTGAATATCATGGTCAATGCATCCAAACCAACGAACAATTGGCCTATTTACCCCAACAATTACCCGCAAAAGATCAAGCTTTGACTATCTATGAATTTTTCTGTGAAAGTGAAGCTTTTTTTGATCATCAAACCGATATTGGCAAATATGCCAAAACCTTGGGATTACCCGCTGATCTTGCTTTTAGTGATCAGAAAATGATGACTCTTTCCGGTGGTGAAAAAGTAAAAGTGCAACTCTTGCGCCTTTTGTTGGATGAACCCACTTGTATTCTTTTGGATGAACCATCCAATGATCTGGATATTCAAACACTCGAATGGTTGGAAACATGGATCAACGCCTATCCTGGCATTCTTTTCTATATCACTCACGATGAAACTTTGATTGAAAATACCGCCCATCAAATCCTTCATTTTGAACAATTAAAAAAGAAGACCCAGCCCAAAGTCAGCTTGTTTAAAGGCGATTATTCCACCTATCTACAAACGCGTCAACGGGCTTTTGATCGTCAAAAACAACAAGCCCAAGAACAACGAAAAGAGAAAAAACAACGCGATGCCAAGTTCCAACGCATCCAACAAAAAGTGGAACATGCCCAAAACACCATTACGCGTCAAGATGCCCATGGTGGTCAATTATTAAAGAAAAAGATGCATGCCGTTAAATCCATGGAACGCCGCTTTGAAAAAGACGATGCGAATATGTTAGACATTCCTGAACAAGAAGAAGCCATTCGCTGGATGTGGATGGATCCAACGCCAATTCCAACGAGTAAACAAATCATTCAGTTGCATCTTGATACATTAAAAACCAATCGAATGTTGGCACAAAACATCAATCTATCCATTGTTGGACCCGAAAAAGTTTGTATCATTGGCAAAAATGGTGCCGGAAAATCCACATTATTAAATATCATTTATGATCAATTGGTGAAAAGAGAAGATATTACAGTCGCATATATGCCCCAAAACTATAGTGATCAAATGGATCTAGCCCAAAGTCCAATCGCTTTTTTAAGTACGTATTGTTCCAATCAAACCATTATTCGTAATGGACTAGCTGCCTTAAAGTTTACACGAGAAGAAATGGAACATGATTTAGCTCAGCTTTCGGGTGGTCAACTTGCCAAATGTTTTTTCTTAGCGATGGGATTGAAACAAGCGAATGTATTGATCTTGGATGAGCCTACTCGTAATTTATCACCGTTATCTAACCCTTTGATTCGTTCCATGTTCCAACAATTTTCGGGAACGATCATCAGTGTATCCCATGATCGTAAGTATATTTCAGAAGTTTGTGATGTGGTCTATGTCCTGGATGATACCGGACTTCATATATCCTAAAAAAACGGAATCCTTGCATGGATTCCGTTAATTAATACTCTTATCTTTAAATTGTAGACGTGCTAAAGCTCTGGCCATGGCCGCTTGTGACATCTTATATTCACGTTGCGATTGTTTCTGACGCATTTTTTCTTTGGCTCGTTCTAAAGCTTCTTTCGCTCTTCGCTGATCCAATTCCGACTGCGTCTCACATGTATCGACAAGGACTTCGGCTTGATTGTCACTAAAGATCATGGTGCCAAACCCACTAACAACTTTAATTTCCGATCCATCTTCTTTACGAATCTTTAATTCACCAGGCGTAATCGCATAAATGCTCTTGGCATGATGGGCTAAGAATTGTTTGGATCCTTCGGGTGTGTGCACAGTCAGTACTTGCGCTTTATCATTATAGAATACATGATCGCTAGCCATGATTTTTAAGTCAAATACAGCTGTCATGTTTATTCCACTTCTTTCGCTTTTTCAATAACATCATCGATTGTACCGACATTGAAGAAGGCACTTTCTGGATATTGATCCATTTCACCATCCAAGATGGCACGGAAACCTTTGATGGTATCTTTCAATGGTACATATTTACCAGGAATGGAAGTAAATTGTTCGGCTACGTGGAATGGTTGTGCCATGAAGTTACGTAAACGACGCGCACGAGCAACAATCGTCTTATCTTCATCACTTAATTCTTCCATACCTAAGATAGCGATGATATCTTGTAGCTCTTTATACTTTTGCAGATACTGCAAGACTTCTTGAGCCGTATCATAATGTTCCTTACCCACAATATCGGCTTGTAGAATTCGTGAACTCGATTCCAATGGATCTACGGCAGGATAAATACCTTGTTCAACGACTTTACGAGACAATACCGTTGTTGCATCCAAATGCTCAAATGTGGTTGCGGGAGCAGGGTCGGTCAAATCATCGGCAGGTACATAAACAGCTTGTACTGAAGTAACCGAACCATTCTTCGTTGATGCGATACGTTCTTGAAGTTGGCCCATTTCATTGGCTAATGTTGGTTGATAACCAACGGCCGATGGCATACGTCCCAACAAAGAAGAGACTTCAGAACCAGCTTGGACAAAACGGAAGATATTATCAATAAACAATAAGACGTCTTTGTGTTCCACATCACGGAAATATTCGGCCATGGTCAATCCCGTTTCGGCTACACGCATACGAGCACCTGGCGATTCATTCATTTGACCAAAAACTAAGGCAGTATTATCAATAACACCAGATTCACTCATTTCGGTCCATAAGTCGTTTCCTTCACGACTACGTTCTCCAACACCGGTAAAGATGGAATAACCTCCATGTTCACTGGCAATATTGCGAATCAATTCCTGAATCAATACGGTTTTACCAACACCGGCACCACCGAACAAACCAACCTTGCCTCCCTTGGCATAGGGTGCAATTAAGTCAATGACTTTGATACCCGTTTCCAAAACTTCAGTGACAGGGGATTGATCTTCAAACTTTGGTGGTTTTCGATGAATTTCCCAATACGTATCGGTATCGATGGCTTCTTTTCCATCGATGGTATCGCCCAATACATTAAACAAACGGCCTAAGTTTTGTTTACCAACAGGAACTTCGATTCCCATATCTTGGGATAAAACGGGCATATCTTTTTGAAGGCCTTCACTGGGTGACAACATGATGCATCGAACCGTGTCGGTTCCCACATGTTGCATGACTTCCATGATGCATTTCTTGCCATGGTTATCCACCTGCAAGGCCGTATGAATCAAGGGCAATGGTGTCGATGGAAAATGAACATCGACAACAGGCCCCATAACTTGTGTGATTTTTCCTATTTGCATGTGGCACGTCTCCTTTTCTTTTCTAATTGTTGTTTGCGCGCCTTTGCCCCCGCCGCTACTTCGGTGATTTCCTGGGTGATTTGCGCTTGTCTTTGACGATTGTACTGCAACGATAATTGCGCCAACAAATCTTCACCATTCTTATTGGCTGAATCCATCGCTTGCATACGAGCAAAGTGCTCGGCTGCATACGATTCCACCAAACAACTATAAAGATAACCAGCTAAATAATCGGGGATGACCGTATCCAATAAAACTTTTGGACTTGGTTCCAATTCGTAGCTCATATTTTGTTCACCATCTACTTCGACATCACGATTCAACCGATAAAAAGGCAATAGTTGTTCGATATCTGGTGCAAACTGTGTGGAAGATTCCATCCGCGTATAGACAATATACAATTCATCAATCTTTTTATTTTCAAATAGATCCAACATTTTACTAGCCATCGAACGTGCTTTAGGCAACGTAGGATTTTGCGCTGTATATAAGTAATTTTCTTCAATGGGAATATGACGACGCATAAAATATTGACGTCCGACTTCACCAACCATATAAAGTTTATAGTTTTTAAAGCCTTTCAACATCTGTTCCGTCATCTTTAAGACGTTGTGGTTGTAGGCACCGGCCAATCCTTTATCACCCGTGACACAAATAACGGCACGACGTTGATTATCTTGATTGATATATTTTCGCTCATCCAAATAAGGATGATGAAAGTTATCGGGCATGCTTTGCAAAATGGTCAACATAACTTTTTGCAGAGAATAGAAATAGGGCTCGGTATTGGCCAAACTTTGTTTGGCTTTATTCATTTTGGTCGATGAAATCATATACATGGCCTTGGTAATCTTCATGGTGGATTGGATACCGGTCATGCGATCTTTAATTTCACGAATGGCTGACATGTTCCAATCCTCGATACTCCTTAGCGGCTGCAATAATGCGATCTTTTAGATCATCCGCTAATTCACCCGTTGTGTGAATTTCACGAGCCAATTCACTATGTTCACTATCCAACCATGCTAACATCTTCGTTTCTTCGTCTTTGATTTGATCGACAGGAACATCACTCAACAAATTGGCATCGGCAACCACTAAAGCCATAATTTGATCGGCTTGATCCATGGGATGATTCAATGGTTGTTTCAATAGTTCCATCAAGACTTGGCCATGAGCCAATTGACGTTTGGTCGCATCATCAAGATCTGAAGCAAATTGAGTAAATTCTTTCATTTCTCGATATTGGGCTAAATCAATACGCAAAGAACCAGATGCTTTTTTCATGGCTTTCGTTTGGGCAGCACCACCAACACGAGAAACCGACAAACCAACGTTTACGGCTGGTCGTTGACCTTCAAAGAATAAATCACTTTCCAAGAAGATTTGACCATCGGTAATGGAAATAACATTGGTTGGGATATAGGCACTGACATCACCATCTTGCGTTTCAATAATTGGCAAAGCCGTAATGGATCCGCCCCCTTTTTCATCCGATAGACGACTGGAACGTTCCAATAAACGAGAATGCAGATAGAAGACATCACCTGGATACGCTTCACGACCTGGGCTACGACCTAATAATAGTGAAATGGTACGGTACGCAACGGCATGTTTAGAAAGATCATCATAGACGATCAATACATCTTTGCCACGATGCATAAAATACTCACCTAAGGAGGTAGCTGCATAAGGAGCAATATATTGTAAACTTGGAGCATCCGCAGCTGTTGAAGTCACCACAATGGTATAGTCCATCGCATCATTTTTCTTTAAGGTATTCACTAAGTTAGCCACGGTCGATGCCTTTTGGGCAATGGAAACATAAATACAAATACAATCTTTGCCTTTTTGGTTCAAGATCGTATCCAAAGCAATTGATGTCTTTCCGGTTTGTCGATCGCCAATGATCAACTCACGTTGACCTCGACCAATGGGGAACATAGAATCAATCGAAAGAATTCCGGTTTCCAATGGGGTCGTAACAGGTTTACGATCAATAATGCTTGGGGCAGGCTCTTCAATAGGACGGATCTCTTCTGAATCGATGGTGCCTTGTCCATCAATAGGATTTCCTAAGGCATCCACAACACGACCTAAAAAATCCGGACCAACAGGCATACCTGCTTGTAGCTTGGTACGAGAAACTTTGGTGCCTTGACCAATCAATCCATCTGTATCAAACAAGATAACGCCAATACCATCATCGTTGATATCTTGTACCATACCTTTGGTTCCATCTTCAAAGACAACAACTTCTCCATACATCGCATGTTCGATTCCGGAAATGGTCGCAATACCATCACCAATCGTTTCGACATAGCCTACTTCATTGGTGGCCGCTTGCGCCTCAAATTGTTCGATGGCTTCTTTTAAGATTGTCATCAAAGTTCCATCTTTTTTCATGCGTAAAGCTTTATCCCTAGCCGCTTTGATTTGATCTGTCAACTGTTCTTGACGCGAACGAGTCGACCAATCGTATTCATCATTACCAGCGTGTAAGATAAATCCACCACGCACGCTTGGATCTATTTCGATATTTAGCGTAACATCACTACAATCATACTTTTCTTTCAGAAAGGTTTTGATCTTATCGGCCTGGGCAGAGGTTGGACGTGTCACACATCGCAGTGTAGCGGTTAAATTTTTTTGTTTCATATCCATTATCCTTCATCCATTTCTTTAATAAAATCATCATATAAGTCGGCATCGCTTTTTTGACCCACCACTTTCTTGGCTGCTTGATCGATCAGAGCTGCCATTTCGTTTTGGGCTTTGATTTTTTCTTGATCTGCAGCTTCTTTGGTTTTTAAGCGTGCTTGAGCAATCATTTCTTCTGACTTTGCATTGGCATCCGCAATGATTTGTTCATATTGCTGGCTAGCCTCTGTTTTCGCTTTCGCCAATTCAGCATTGCATTGTTCATGAATGGTTGCGAGTTTTTCATCGGCCTGCGCTTTGAGAGCCTGGGCTGTTTCTTTATCTTTGGCTGCATCCGCAAAGGAAGAATCAATTTCTTCATTGCGCTTCGCAATGATTTCGCGAACCGGTTTAAACAAAAATTTCTTCATCAATGCATAGAGTACAAGTAAGTTAATGATTGTCCAAAGTACATTGGAATCAATACGTAACATACTACTTCACCATGAAGATGATCAAGATACCCAATACGAAACCGTAAATAGCTGTGGCTTCTGCCAATGCCGATCCTAACAATAAGTTACGCATAATTTTTCCGTCTGCTTCTGGTTGTTGAGCAACGGCCTTAACGGCACTCGATGTGGCAATACCAATTCCTAATCCACCACCAACAACGGCTAATGCTGCCATACCAACTCCAATTGCTGTTAAACTCATTTTTCTTTTCCTCCTATTTTATTCTGTTGCTTCCGCAATAAACAGTGATGTCAAAAAGACAAACACATAGGCTTGTATAAAGCCATCAAAAAAATCAAAATATAGACTAAAAATACTTGGTATAATAACTGGAACTACCATTTTGATGAGTTCCATAATAACAAATGCACCCAATACGTTTCCGAATAATCGCATACATAGCGATAGTGGTCGAGTGACCAACTCTAAAATATTGATAGGGGTAACAATTGCCATCGGTTGGGCAAAACTTTTTAACCAACCTTTACATCCTTTTGCGCGAATACCACTGACTTCAATTAAGACAATGCTCATCAGGGCTAACGCGATCGTTACATTCAAATCTTTTGTCGGTGGTTTTAAACCAAAGATACCAATGATGTTGGCTAAACCTATATATAATAGGACCGTAGAAATATAACCACTATATTCTTTAGCATTTGGTCCGAGCATCGATTGTGTAAAAGAATCCAACCATGTAACAATCAGTTCTGCAACGACTTGCTTCTTGCTTGGATCATGCACTTTCAAACCGCGTGTTAACCAGATGGCTAAGGCGACCAAGATGGCCATGACCAACCAACTAACGACCACCGATTCAGCAATCGCAAACGGGCCAATGGTAAAAACCGTATTTACATGTAACTGCTGAATTAACTCGTTGGTAAATTCTTCCATTATTCTAGAATCAGCACCTCCTCTTCGAAAAAACAAAATAAGGCCAGTGATTCACGTTAACTCGTGAACCGACTAGCCTCATCGCGGGTTAATGCACCTTTGTTTTTTCTAACAATCTGCATTGTACGATCATTAAAATAGGACGTCAATCGTTTTTTAACGATGGGAACGTTTTCATTGAAAAAACAAAAATAATAAAAAAGGACCCGGCAGCGTGCTATGTTCGCAGGGGCAGGCCCAACTATCTTCGC
>OLWG01000170.1_pt1 | contig 46462 bp, 57 predicted proteins | sample 1673721 | NCBI WGS metagenome assembly OLWG01 (sample SAMEA103958125, study PRJEB25191) | human gut metagenome | reverse complement strand
ATAGTTATTATAAAAAGTCTTGCAAATAGAAGATAATTGTAAGTTATCCTTTATTGGAGCGAGAGGGAAAAAATGATTTTTATTAATTAAAATAAAAAACCACAATCAGAACAATTGTGGTACAAATTAATCTCCAAATAATATTAATGTTGAAATTTCCCTCGGAATAATAGAACTGATATTTTATAAACGATTACTTTCTTTTTGGTATTTGGTGTAATAATAAATAGAAAATTAAAGATGTAAATTGTTGATATAGCTTAAATGGACGGTGCTACTTATGAAATTTGAAAGTATAACAATAAAGAACTTTAGAAATTTTGAAGATGTTAAACTTGATTTATCAAATAAAAATATATTCTTTGGTCTAAATGATGTGGGTAAAACAAATTTTTTATACGCTCTACGATATGTATTTGATAAAGAGGTTCGTAAGCAAAACCTTTTAGACTCGGATTTTCATAATAAGCAGATTGAAAAACCAATTGAGATTGTCGTTACTATAGATATTAGTGATGTTGCTGACAGCGATTGTCAAAAACTCCGTGCACAGCTAAAAGGTGCATTGCTAAGTGAGCATAATAAGGTATATATAAAGCTTTTTGCAGAATATAGCAAAACAGAAATGCTCGCTCTACCGATATTATCGTGGGGTGGTGATATTAATCATCTTTACGAAATGAAGCAAAGAGGATATCTATATGAAATAGACTATGTATTTAATGTCATTTATATTGACTCTTATGTTGATTTGTATTCCCTATTTAAAAAGAATGTGAGCCAGCTTGTCAGAAATGAAAAGGATGAAGATAAAGATATTCTAGCAAAAATTCAAAATACAGTTGATGATTTGAATGGTCATATTGCTTCTCTGTCTGGAATTAAAGAATTTGAGGATAAACTTACGCCAGAATATCAAAAATTCCATGATGAAGGGATATCTGTTTCAATAAAATCCGAAATCGCAGTAAAGGGATTGTACTCAAATATCATCCCATATATTAAACAAGATAATGATGATAATTTATATCCTACTGCCGGGGAAGGTAGGAAAAAGTTATTGGCATATTCAATATACGACATACTGTCAGATGAAAATGCGGAAAAGAAAATCAATTTGTTTTTAATTGAGGAGCCTGAAAACCATCTTCACAAGTCTATGCAGATTGCATTATCACAAATACTTTTTACCGATAGCAAATATACATACTTGTTTGTAACAACTCATTCGCCTTTTGTTCTTTATGAAATGGATAATGTAAATTTAGTTCGAATATATAGTGAGCGAAAAATCAATAGTATTAGCACATTTTATAAAGTGCCTGATGCTTATGAAAAAAACAGGAAAATGTTAAACCGTTGTTTGTCAGAAGCAATCTTTGCTAACAAAGTACTTTTGGTTGAAGGACCATCTGAATATATGCTATTTAGCAAAGTCCTTTCAGTAGTGCATCCTTTTTATGAAGCAGATGGAATATATATTTTACCAGTTGATGGTGTGGGATTTGAAACATATTTTTCTATCCTGGATGAACTTGAAATTTTTAATGTGGTAAAAACTGACAATGATTTGAGAGCGGTAACAGGAAAAGGTACATATAGCGTTTTAGGCTTTTCACGCTGTAATAATTATATTGGGGAAAAGCGTCTGCCTACTAAACAAATTCAAGAGAATTCTGTTTCTGCCAAGAGGAGTTTATATAATTCAAATATAAATACTTTGGATAAAATACGGAGTGACTTTCATATTTTCTTATCAAAAGTGGATTTAGAAAATGATTTAGACGAGTTTTTGCATGATAGATTATCAGCTTTATTGGATAATGATAATCCTGTTAAATATTTACAAGATGCAAAGCACTATCATATGGTGGAGTTGATTGAGAAACTTTCGGGTACAGATTGCAGAACAATCTATAATCATTACAACTTTGCATGTTTGAAGGAGGTTGCCGAATGAAACTATCTCCAATTCAAGAGAAAATAGTAGAAACTCCCGGTAACTTAATAGTAAGGGCAAGTGCAGGAACAGGAAAAACCCATACAATGGTTAATAAAATTGCTAAGGAAATTGATGATAACCATACACATAAAGTTATTGCTGCAATTACTTTTACAATAAAAGCAGCACAAGAAATAAAGGATAGATTGTCTGTCGATGTAGTTCAACACTTCATTGGAACAAATAACAGTTTCGTTATTGAGGAAGTTATAAAGCCTTTTATGAAGGATGTCTATGGTGCTGATTTCGATTTGGACATGAGTACGGACTATTCAGCTAAAGTTGATACTTTTCAAGAAGCTATTGAAAAAATAAGGAATGAAGGTATCCTCTGCTCATATCGAGATAATAAAAGGAACTTTATTTTTGATTTGGCTCAAGAAATTGTAGAAAATTCTTCGGCTTGTAGGCTTTATCTTCAAGCAAAATATTTTAAAATATATATCGATGAATATCAAGATTGCGACAAATCAATGCATAAATTCTTTATGTATTTATGTGATGAATTGAATATCGAAACCTTTGTTGTGGGAGATGAAAAACAATCGATTTATATATGGAGGGGTGCTTATCCAGAGGCTTTTAAAAGCATCTGGAACAAACCCAATTTTAAAAAGATATTTATGGGAGATAATTTTCGCTCTTGTCAACAAATACAGAATTATTCTAATCTATTATGTGATGAGACAAGAAGTCTTTACAATCCTACGGAAAATATAGATAATATTGTGTGGCTTTCCCCTACAAAGGCAAATTGGGCAACAGAAGTATTGTCTAATATTGTTCCCGATAAAACGTCAGCATTATTGCGTTTTTCTAATGATAACGCACGAATAGGAGCAAGCGAATTAACGACAAACGGTTTAGAGTATGTTTATATCCCACAGACTCCTATTGCTGATATTACAACAGATACAGCGTGGCTTTATACAGCAATTGCTAAATACCTTATAATTGAAAAGTATTCTGCATATGATGTAATTTCGGAAATACCTGTTGAAGGAAATGAAAGTCGCAAAACAGTATCCACCGTAAAAAGATTACTCAAAAGAATTGAAGAGACTATAGATGATGAGCAGTCTTTCGGCTCGTGTGTCACAGCATTGGCTGAATATCTTGGATATGATACTCGCTCTGCTCACATAAACAAATTATTCAAAACAATTTCTGATACCAGTTTTCATGTGGCATTTGAAGCGGATAAATACAAACACATCGCAATTACATTCCACTCTTCAAAGGGATTGGAGTTTGAACAGGTAATTGTATTTGCAGAGGATTATCGACTGTCTGATATGTCAAGTATATACAACCATTATGTAGCGGTTACAAGAGCCAAGAGTAAATTAATAATTGTAAAATTAAACGATTTTAATGCTAATTGTTTTCAAGACAATTTAAAGAAAATATTTAATGAAAGTGGCCTTAATATTGAGGATGTAGTGACATACGGATAATTTTGACAAGTTATGTTTGATAATATGTAATTATATTTTAGAACAATATTAAAAAGTAAGTGACAAAAACCTATAGTATTATTACTATAGGTTGTAGACTGATAGTGTGAGTAATATATTCCACGATAAAGAAATCAGTTATACAAATAAAATTGAAGTCTGCAAAAAAATAATGTAATATTGCAACGCTTTGAGTTGACAGGCAGAATGAAAGATTTATAATATTTATTATCTTTCAAGGACATTCGATTTTGATGGTGCAAAATTGCAGGTAGTTATATTTGAAACTTTGCAGCGGTGTGGTACTCCCTATGGCAGAGATAGCTTTAAGCGTGTTGTTGCACTTGCTGATGATGAGGATATGCAAAAGCGATGGAAATACTTTCCGAATAATAAAGATGATACACTTGAGTTTCCTGTTGTACTTGCGGAAATTCAGACTTTTCATGAGCCTGTATTCGATACGATTGTGAATGAGGATGAATATCTCAAAAAGTGGATTAGAAACAATTTCAATTGGTTAATAAATAATCCTTATCTTTTATAACATATTACGGAGGAAGTTATATGGCGCATACAGTAGCAATAATAGGAAGTTTTCAAAAATATTATAACGAGATTTTGAGTATTATTCGAGTATTTAAAAAAGTGGGTTTGTGTGTGTTGTCACCAAATGAATCTTATATAACCGATAAAATCGGAGATTTTGTAATTTTTGAATCGGATAAAAAAGATTTTTCCCCCGCAGAAATACAAATGATAACACTAGATAAGATCATTAGAGCAGACATGGTTTATGTATATAATCCTAATGGATATGTTGGCAAGACAACGTGCTACGAAATAGGATTTTGTTTTTCTAAAAAAAAGCCTATATATTTTTTTGATTATCCTGATGATCTTCCCATCCCAGTTATAAAAAATAAGCAAGTGTTAAAACCAGAAGAATTTGCTTATATTGCATTTTCAAGTGAAGTTGAATTTATAACAGATTATTCTTTATGTACTGATGGAGAAAAAGCATTTAATGATTTATTTGATTTGGAGAGAAGTGTTAACCCTGTAAAGGCCAAAAAAATAGTTATCTGCGGAAGCATGATGTTTTTTAAGGAAATGGTTAATTGTCAAAATCAACTTAAAAAATTAGGAATAGAATCCATTGTGCCAAAAGAAGAAAATGAAACTGTTGGTCTTTATGATGAAAGGCAATTTATGAAATTTAAGAAAAAAGTTTCACGCACATATTTAAAAAAAATCAGAGATAAAGAAACTATGGGAGTGTTGATTTATAATGCGAAAAAAAGAGGCATCGATAATTACATAGGAGCAAACACATTAGTTGAACTTGCAATGGCATTTACTTGGAATAGAAAAATTTTCTTGTTTAATGATATTTATTCTCCGTTAAAAGATGAACTAATGGCTTGGGATTGCATATGCCTTAACGGAGATCTTAACAAGTTAAAAGGGGAGTTTATTAAGGAGAATATGGTACTGGAGGAACCAACTGATTCACAACTTTCATTATTTGAATTCATATGAGGAAACAGATATGCTTACTAAAGATGTATTTATCATTTGGACAATGAAATACAAAAATTATTTTCACTAAATAAATATAATTACAACTATTTATATTCGGTTTTTAAGTTAGTAACAAGAATAGCATTTTTGATTAGTAATAAGAAAATTTTAATACCAGCCTCAAATTATTTTGAATCCGATTTGTCTTTTAGAATACTTAACGAACTAAAAGAATTAAATGAAATTGGTGCTATTGATTTGATATCTAGTTCTCATAATATTGATGAATTGTTAAGTAAAAAGGTTAATCAACATGGCGATAATATTTCATCGTCATACTTTCATTATCGTGATTTTGTGTGTGATAATCAAAAAATAATATTACCAGGAACATTAAAAAAGAGAGAACGAAGTGCATCTTTAGATATAAAATCTGGATGGTATTCTTCGATCAATAATTTTGAAATGAGAAATACACTTGTCAATTTTTCGTTAGAGACAATACCTGCATCAAAACTTGAAGATATATTATATGAGGTTCCACAAAAGTTAGGACACAAGGCTTATATCAGTGATTATATTTTGCCTTTATTACCAATAGACAACGAAAAAATTAAAAATGCAGATTACTTTTTGAACACTTTTATTACAAGAGAATATATCTCTAGTTTTTTAAAAGAGTTTAACGCTACATGTTTAAAAGATATCCCGATTATTGATTCTCATGTCGTTCTTCCACATAGAACAAATGATGAAGAACAATATATTTCATATAATGCATTGGCATCTGAGCTTAAACTTTTAAAATATAAGAACTTAAGTGCCTTAGACTTTGTAAATAATTGTAGTACGTATGAACTAATTGAATTCAAAAACTCAACTGAATGGAAATGCATTTTGGGAAAATTAAATAATTCAAAATCGAGCAAAAATACTATACAGGAGAAAAAAAGTATGGAAAATTACAGCAATATAAAAATTGGTATTATTACTGCTTTGCCAAAAGAATGTGCGGCTATGAAAATGATGATGCACGAAGTTGAAGAATGCTTTTTTGATGATAGAGGGGCAGGCCATAGATTTTTTGTTGGCAAACTAAAATCTGCAAACGGTAAAAAGCATAGGGTGGCTCTTGGATTATGCGGTATGGGAAATAACAAAGCAGCTATAAGGGTTACTAATATGTTAAATCATTTTAAATCAATAGATTCGATTATTATGACTGGTATTGCTGGTGGGATTCCATCATTTCAAAATGACGAAAAACAGGTCAGACTGGGGGATATTGTTGTGTCAAATAGCGTTACTCAGTACGATTTCACTAAAGAAACGCCTGAAAATATTGAGGTGCGTTCTATTTCTGCAAAACCAAGTGCACAACTACTAGAAGCTATTGATTTTATCAAGGTAAATGAATATGAAAATATTTATCCTTGGCATGAATATATTGATAAATTTTCCACTAATTCACGTTTTATGAAGCCATCTGTTGATACTGATAAATTGTACGATTTGGAGGGAAACCTTTGTGAACATCCTTATGACAGTACTCGAACAAAATATCCTAAGGTTTTTATGGGTGGCATTGCATCTGCCAATAATTTACTCAAAAATCCCAATAAAAGAAAAATGCTAAAAGATAAATATGGAGTATTAGCTGTCGAAATGGAAGCTTCCGGTGTTGCGGATGCAACTTGGACTAATACAGTGGGATATTTGGTTGTTAGAGGTATATGCGACTATTGTGATACATACAAAAATGATTTATGGCAAGAATACGCGGCATTGGTTGCAGCAGCGTATACCTGTTCCATAGTTGAAAGTATCCCGTATATATAACATATCATTTTGAAGTGCTATATTCTAACAAAGCTTTGACCCGGAGGAGCATTGGAAGTGTTCCACATAGACAAATCGGCTGAAAATCCCACCTTGATGACTTTTTGTCATATATATTAAAACTAAAGACAAGATATTGAGGTGTGGAGAAAAAATTTAGTTGAATTTTTCAAGCATTCATGAGTGGTACAGTGTTACTATAGACTCACAATAAATTTTTATGCAGTCGTTCATATCGTAAATTATATTCAACATATATCTAAAATATATAAAAATGAAAAATCAAATTGTAATTGTATTGATGATACTTTCATAGTGTATTCCCCTACACTCGCCAGAGCGCATGACTGTTAATCATGATGTCACTGGTTCGAGCCCAGTTGGGGGAGCCAAAGTAAAAGTCAGTAAATAAGCTAAAAATGGCTTGTTTACTGACTTTTTTCTGTGTTCAAATATTTTTGCTTTAAAGAGAATATTCATCTCTTTTTATGCCTTTTAATCTCTTATACTACAGATAAACTACAGATTTTCTACAACAAAAGCCGCCCGAAATATAATCGGACGGCTTATTTTATGCCAGCAATTTGATTGCGTTGTAAAGAGTGTCAACCTCTTGGATGATGTAGTGGTCAATATCGACTTTGTAGTCTGTATGGCCCATAAGTGCAATTATATCTTCCTCTCTTGCACCTGCTGCGGACATTCGGGTAGAGAATGTTCGTCTGCAGCTGTGTGGGGTGTATTCATCACTTAAGCCTATGGCTTGCATTGCAGGGCGGAAACAATACTTTAAGAAATAATCTTTGTTCATCGCTTTGCCGAACTCTGAACCTCCGTGTATTCTGCAGAAGATTGTTTCGCCCTCGTTCTCAATGCACTTCTGAACGAGCTGTTGTATTTTAGGATGTACCGGCACTATTCTGTCTTTGCCGGCATCGGTTTTCTTACCGCCGACAAAATAATGTATACCTGAATCAGTTACTTTATATCTGTCAGGTGTTAGCTCAAGAAACTCGGAAACACGAAAGTTGACATAACACATTATGTAGATATAATCCATATATGGCACTTTACCCACATTCTGCTTGATGAGTTCAAGCTGCACTTCTGTAAATCTTGTAGCTGTAGTTTCTTCCTGTTCAGGCAATTCGATAAAGGTTGCGTAGTCTTTGTTTACTATATCCTCTTTCATCGCAAAGGTGTACAGTGTAGTAAGCAGGCACTTGACTTTATGCAATGCAGAGTAACCTAAGCCCTCACAGATTTTCGGTGTGTTTGTGACCTTATAAGTGCCCTTACCGTTCTTGTCAAGATATTTTAATTTGCCGCCGGCGCCAACTTCGTGGTGTGGGTTATCGTAATAGTCTATTATGTACTGATAGTCTGATGTGCGTAAATCCCTAAATTTACGCTTATACAAAGGCTTTAATTTTATATAGGCACTTGCGTAGTTGCTCTTCACACTGTCGCCGAGTTTTGCGTATGCTTTGGTTTTCATCCATTTTTCGTGCAACTGCTCAAGCGTCATATTAAATCCATTGACAGGATTATACTCGTAATCTTTGAGTGCATTTTCCGCCTCTCGCTTTGTTGCAAAAGCGCCTAAATAAACTTGCTTGCCCGTTACGGAGCTTGCCGCCGCATACGGTTTTGATTTGCTGTCTTTGCGTATATAAATGCTTCCTGTTCCTTTTGTTCTGCGCCTGCTTTTTGGCTTGTCAGATGATTGATTTTTACCACAGTAAGGACAAAAAATGAAATCATCTTGTAACTCTCTGTTGCACCTTTTATTGATACATTTTTTCATATTTCACCTCAAAAAAGGGCGCAAAAAGCCCTTGTGTTATTTATCTGCAAAACTTGCAAAACACAAGGGAGTATGGTACAATTATATTGCGTTTAACTGCACCGTCGCACCCTGTGTGTAATGGTTTCCGCTCTATCCTGTTGGCGCAGGGTAGGGCGGTTTTTTTATTTTTGATTAGCAAAGTCCTGAATATTGGACTTTGAAAAAAATGGAAAAATTTGGGGGTTGCAATTGTCGAACAGGTGTTCTATAATTAAAACATAGCCGAAACGAAAGGAGAAACGGATATGAAGAATTACAAACAATACATAATAGAAATGTTAGAAAAGATTACCGATAGAAAAATACTTAAAAGGATATATGATTACATATGTTTTGTTTGCTTCAAGGGTGGCGATTAAGCCACCCTTTTTTATGTAATTAATTTTTTGATTGTTTCAATAACTTGTGCTCTTTCGGCAGGCGGAAGTTTCACAAAGTTTGAAACAATCTTTTTTTCTATGTCTGTCAATTCGTACTCAATCGCTAAATCATCAAGAAATTCATCAGCAACCTCAAAGAACATATCACCTTTGCCTTCTGTAAGCCACAGAGGATTTACATTATATGTTTTACAAATAAGATTTAACATGAATTCTTTTAGTTCAACACGCTCAAGTTCAAGATTTACTACGACAGATTTACTTACTCCGAGCTTTTCCCCAAACTTAGTTTGAGATAAATTTAATGCCTTTCTAAGTTCTTTTATCCTATTCGGTATATCCAACATTTTGACCTCCCTTCTATAATAATTATATCAAATTAAGTGTTGTTTGTCAACAACACTTTAAAAATAATTCTAAAATTTTTTCAAAAAAGTTGTTGACAGATAACGATTTATGATGTATAATGTTGTCATAGGATAACACAAAAGGAGGTGAAAAGAATGTCAACAACAACAATGTCAACAGCAACAAAAGATAGAGCAGATATAAAACAGCTTATTGAACTTATCAAGAGATTACCTGAAAGCAAGCAGAACTTCGTTAATGGATATGTGCAGGGCGTTTGTGAAACACTGTCCGATAAAAACAAGTCTGCCTAACAGCGGCAAGCAGAAAGCGAGGTGAGAGCAATGTTTTACAATGAACTTGACTATTTTGACGATGAAGAAGTTGAGACAATTTGTTCAAGTGAAATTCCAACCGATGACGAATTAGAAGATAATCTAAACAAAGTTATTGACGAAAAGCTACTTCATTCGTTTTATCTGCTTGGCAAGTATGATGTCAAGATAGAGAGAGCATACCGAGAGGGTTTCAGGAGCGGTCTTGCATTGACTATTTCGGTTACCGCTCTATTATTATCACTGGTGGCATTAATATGGAAACTACAGACAATATTAACGCTATTACCGAAATAATTATCGGGACCCAAAAACGGATTTTTTCTTTTCTGCGGTATAGTAAAAACATTTTCCCTTTTTTAGAAATACAGTAGTATTTAGGATCGGGTGAATAGTCAATAAGATGATAACGCAACAAGAAAGAATATTTTTCTTTAAATTTATAGTCAACATCTTGTTTTAAAAGTTTATTACCTTTATATAAGGACCTAAGTATTCTCACTTCTGATTTATCAAGAATGAGGTCTTTATGAGAAGTTGACATAGTGTGCACCTCCTTTCATAGTTAATCATAGCATTTAAGGTCGTGTAAAGCAATAAAATATCGAAAAGAATAGTAGAACTTGAAAAAGTTCTTGTCAAACAGCAGAAAACAGCGTGAACACACCAACAGAAAGGAGATGAGGAGATGAACAACACTTTACTTATCAACCCAAAAACTGGTCAGGAATATGACGATGTTCCGCCAACTGTAGCGGCGAAGTTCCTCGGCGTTGCTCTCAATTTCGTGTATGACGGCTTAAAGCAAAAAGCACTGCCGATTGGTACAGCAGTACAGAGCGAAAAGGGCAGATGGACTTACAATATTCCTTGCGACAGGCTCAAAGCATATGCAAGTGGTGTGGATGTTTTGCAGACTACACAGCTTTTAGAAATGTTTATCAGCAGAAAGGAGGCATAACAAATGGCACTCAGACACATTAAAACAAAACGCAGTCTTAAGGATGAGAACAAGCACTTACATAGCTTAGTCAAGCACTTGCAGATTGAGCTTGAGAACGCAAGGCTTGACCTTTGCATTAAGAATGACGCAATCAGCGGTTACAAAAGCGAAAACGCAAGGCTTAGACAACGCATTAACAGTATGTATGAGTATGATGTTTTCGGGGAGGAGGTGAAGAAATGAGCAATAAAAAAAGTGCCTGTGACACCGCGAATGCCACAAGCACAAAGAACAATAAGCCTAACTCAATTATATCCTCTGCAACAAAAAAAATCAAGTTGTGCAACGGAAAAAATCTTAAAGACCGTAAATCTAAAGCAATTCTTGAGCCGGTAAAGAAAATGCTCTGCGAATTTTCAGAGCAAAACGAGGAATTTGCAAGAGCCGTTTCGGCTGCAGAGAACCTTGAAAACCTGATTGACGAAGTTGGAAAGAAGCTCCCCGCTGCAGTTTCAGACCTTGATGTGTATCAGCAGATTGTCGGTAAGATTTTCCCCGGAGCAAAGGTTACTTTCGCAATGCAGATACATATGTCCGAGTATGAGCTTGAAGAGCGTGATGTAGCAGAGCAGAAAACGGATTCGGTTACTCTTGACCTCGGCAATCTTATAGATTGGTAGGTGTCGGTATGATTAAAAATCCCGAATATCTGCTCGAGAATATTCCTGATATTACAGCTGAAAACGAAGAGCAAATAGTGCAGTATTTCCCACAGTATGCCTTTTATGAAAATAAAGGCAGGGGCAGATGTGATTGCTTTTGTACAAGCTGTCGTTGCTGGCATCTTAATGAGCCGTTCAGTCTTGCACATAATCAAATTCACATATGCAACCATTGTGGTGAGACCGTCAAAGCAAAGGCTTTGCATTACGGCAGAAAGAAACTTGAAAGAAGTCGCAAGTTTGGATTTTGCTTTGCTCAGAGCGGCAGACTGTACATCAGATTTGTAACGGTTTATCAGAGATTTTCGGAAGATATTTACAACGAAAATCCTGTCGAAATGATGCCGCAATATTTTTTTTCAAATGAATATCTGTATGTATATGAAAAACACGCAATGCAAAGATTTGCATACAACTGGTACGGCAAATCATTTTATCCGATGAAAACAGACGGAATTATTCCTTCTGCTTCACAGAGCTTAGCGTGGTGGGGTCCGTCAGAAAAAAACTTGTATTCAGGCTGGGATTCAACCGTACTTTTAAATCTTGATGTAATAGCTGATACGGATCTTAGATATTCGTGTGCGGATGAGCTTTTAAATAGATGTACGGTCCAAGAGATTCTCAAATGGCTGAACATATATGTAAGGCACAATAATGCAGAGTATTTGATTAAAGGCGGATTTGATAGGATTGCAGACCTATTGATGAACGGTCAGCTAAAGCTAAACAAAATCCATTGGAAAGAAAACAATCTGCTTAAAATGCTTGGGTGTCGCAAGACGGATATACACAGCTTTGCCGAATATGACACAAACGAAATTGAGCTTTACCGCAACATTATTAAAGAAGAACCGAACATTCAGAACGCAAGCGGTTTTATAAGCAGTCTGTCAAAGCTTGGGACTTTTGCCGTTAACGAAATTCACGATGCCGGTGTTAAATACAGGCAGATTTTGAAGTACGGCAAGAATCATCAGAGAGTAATGCTGTGGAAGGATTATCTCGACAACTGCAAAAGACTTCCCGAGGGAATTGAAGAGCTGATGCCTGCTCATCTTGAACAGGCTCACGACAGAGCCGTTGAAAAGGTTGCTTATTACACAAATAAGGCTGAAGCGGAAATGATAGCTAAGAGGGCAAAAACTCTTAAGCCTCTGTTGATGGATACGCAAAATCTTGTAATGCTTGCGCCTGAAACAGGCGAAGAAATTATTTCAGAGGGAAAAATTCTTAAGCATTGTGTCGGCGGATATGTAAACCGTCACGCAAGAGGTGACACAGTAATCCTGTTTATTCGGCATAAAGCGTCACCGTCAATTCCTTACTTCACGATTGAAGTAAATCCCAAAAGCCTGACGATAGTGCAATGTCACGGCTACAAAAACGAACGAGAGTCGAATTATAAAAAGCCACCCGAAATTGTTGAATTTGAACAGCAATATACTAAATTTTTGGAGGATATAAAAAATGTCAGAAATAACAGTAAGCGAACAGCATAAGCAAGCAATAGAGCTGCATCAGAAAATTCTTGTAAGTGCAAACCTTGCACAGCAGAACATATGGGATATGTGCAACGGACTCAAGACTATGCGTGACAACAAGCTGTACAAGGAGCTTGGCTACACGAATTTTGAGGAGTACTGCGAGAATGAAGTAGGTATGAAACGCAGTAACGCATATAACTATATTTCTATTGTAGAAAAAATAAATCCTGAAAATGTCCAATCGATTGGACAAATTGGAATGACAAAGCTATCACTTCTCGCCACAATAAGCGAACCCGAACAGGCTGAAATCGCCGAAAAGCTTGACATTGAAAACACAACGGTCAAGCAGTTAAAGGCAGAGATTGACAGGCTGAAGGGCGAAAAGCAGGAGGCAACCGACAAGAGCATTGACTATTGCAGACAGCTCAATAACACTAAGAAAGACGCTGACTATTACAAGCAACAGGCGGACACTTCAAAAGAAATCTGCCGCAATATTGAAAATCAGCTTGCAGAGGAAAAAAACAAAAATTTCAAACTGACGAATAAAGTTCAGGAGCTTGAAAGCCGCCCTATTGAGGTTGCCGTTGCAGAGCCGAGCGATAATGAGCGCAGACTGAACGAAACCATCAGAGCACTTGAGCGTGAGAACATCAAACGCAATGACGAACTCGAAGCAGAATATCGTGAGAACGAGAAAATCGTAAGGAAACAGCTTGAGGACGAAAAGCAGGAGGCTCTTCGCAGGCAGAAAGAGGAGTATGAAGAAAGGCTGAAAAATGTTCAGACTGCCGACGGTACATCAGATGACAAGGATGTCTTTAAGGCATATTTTTCGATTGCATATGACAGCTTTATCCGTATGCTCGATTTCGCCAAGCAGTCACAGGACAAGGAATTTTTCAAGGGCAAGGTTGAACATTTAATAGAAGCACTTGCCACACAAAACATAAATCTTTAAGGGGGAGCAACAATGAAGCTTTATGAGCTTACTGAAAGCTTTGCTGAATTATTCAGCCAATTTGAAGACATAAACGAATATGAACCCGATACTGACGCAGACGGTCAGCCGATTGACGGCAACGGCGACATTATCGAAGATGTTGAGGCATACAAAGAAAAAATGCTTACAGCGTGGTTTGATACACTCGAGGGCATTGAGGGCGAATTTGACGAGAAAGCAGAAAGCATTGCGGTCTACATCAAACAGCTTAAAGCCGAGGCTAAAATGCTTAAAGCCGAAAAGGCGGCAATTGCAAAAAGACAGTCACAAAAAGAAAAACAGGCGGAGAGCCTTAAAACCTATCTGTTTAAGTCAATGCAGGCACTCGGCAGACAGAAGATTGATATGCCGAGAGCGGTTATGTCGCTTAAAAAGAACGCTCCGAGCCTTGTGGTTGATGATGAAATTTCATTTGTTGAGTGGGCGGAGGAACACAATCTTGACCACCTTTTGAAGTACAGTATGCCCGAAGTGAAAAAGAATGATGTCAAGGCTCTCTGCAAAAAGGGCGAAGAAATCCCCTTCGTACATATAGAAGCCAAGCAGTCATTAAGTATTAAGTGAGGTGTTACAGATGATTGATTTTTCAGAGGTAACAAGAGCAAAGTCAAAGGCACGAATTGCCGTAACAGGTCCGTCAGGCAGCGGAAAAACATTGTCAAGTCTGTATCTTGCATATGGCATTACAGGCGACTGGTCAAAGGTTGCTTTGATTGATACAGAACACGAAAGAGGTCGCTTTTACGCAAACAGGACAGACCTTAATACAGGCAAATTTCTTTATGCCTCAATGACACCGCCATATACACCCGATAAATATATTGAATATGTGAAATCGGCGGCTGATATTGTCGGTTCTGACGGTGCAATTGTTGTTGACAGCTTTTCCCATTGTTGGGATAACGAGGGCGGTGTTCTTGATATAAAATCGCAGATTGCTCAACAGCGTGGCAAGAACGATTATACCGCTTGGGATGAAGCAGGTAAAATTCAGAACAACCTTGTAAATACAATTCTTTCGGTTGATTGCCACACAATTATTACGATGCGTGCCAAAATGGCTTATGCAATGGAAGTAAATGACAGAGGAAAAACCGTGCCTGTAAAAATCGGACTTGCCCCTGTTCAGAGGGAAAACACGGAATATGAATTTGATATGTGTTTTCAGCTTGACCGTACTCACAATGCAAGTCTTTCAAAAGATACGACTTTTCTTGACAGTTGGACGGGCATAATTACTCCCGAACTCGGTAAACAGCTTGGAGAATGGCTCTCAAAGGGTGTTGAACTTCCGAGGTGTTCCGATTGCGGAGATGTAATTATGGCATACGGTAAACGCACCGTTAAACAGATTATTGACGGCACAATAAAAAATTATGGCAGACAGCTCTGTATGCAGTGTGTCGCAAAGCTGATAAAGCAGAAGAAACAGGAAAAGCAGAGAGAGGGTGCCGGAAATGCAGCTTCGACCGTATCAGAATGACCTTGTGGAGCAAGTAAGGCAAGCTTGGCGAGAGGGTTACAAAGCTCCTTGCATTGTCCTTGGGTGCGGTGGCGGAAAGTCCTGCATTGTCGCAGAAATTGCAAGACGGACGACTTGGAACGGTAAACGGGTGCTGTTCCTTGTTCACAGGAGAGAGCTTGTTGACCAAATATTCAGAACCTTTGTCCGCTGGGGTGTGCTTATGGATTTATGTCAGATTGGTATGGTACAAACCTTTACACGCAGGCTTAAAAAACTTCCTAAGCCTGCGTTAATCATTACGGACGAAAATCATCACAGCCTTGCACAAAGCTACAAACGCATTTATGAATATTTTTCAGATGTGCCGAGGGTTGGCGTCACCGCAACACCTATCCGTCTAAACGGTGACGGCTTGGGTGATGTCAACGATAAGCTGATTGTAGGAGTAAGTACCAAGTGGCTCATTGAGCATAACTGCCTTGCCCCATATGATTACTATGCTCCGAGTGTTGCCGACCTTACAGGACTGCACACCAAAATGGGCGAATATGTCGCCTCCGAGATAGAAAAAGCAATGACTAAAAATACAGTTTTCGGAGATGTAATCAAGTATTACAGACAGCTTGCAGACGGCAAAAAAGCAGTGTGCTATTGTTCAACTGTCAAACACAGTATGGCAACCGCACAGGCATTTTGCGAAGCGGGTATATCCGCAAGGCATATTGACGGAGCAACTCCGAAGGTGCAGAGAGAACAGATTATAAACGAGTTTCGCAGCGGAAAAATTACAATTCTTTGCAATGTGGATTTGATTTCAGAGGGTTTTGATGTGCCCGACTGCGAATGTACAATTCTGCTCCGACCTACTCACAGCCTTACGCTTTACATCCAGCAGTCAATGCGATGTATGCGATACAGACAGAACAAAAGGGCGGTAATCATTGACCATGTGGGCAACTATGCAAGACACGGAATGCCTGATGATGACAGAGTGTGGTCACTTGAAAAACGAGAGAAAAAGAGTGTTAAAAAACTTGAGGACGAGCAGGCAACAAAGGTCAAGCAATGCCCCGAGTGTTTTTTTACATTCTCTGCACCACCACCGGGGCAGAAAGCCGTATGCCCTCGATGCGGATATGAATTTCCGACAGCAGAGCGAAAGGTTGATTTTGATACTGCCGCAGAGCTTATAAAGGTTGAGGGCTTTAAGCTCGATTTCAGTTCACCATCTGATTGCGGCAGCTACAACGATTTACTTGTTTACGCAAAAACACACGGCTATAAGCCCGGCTGGGCGTATTATCAAGCACGAAAGAGAGGATTGATAGCTTGACAGAAGAACACGCTATACAGAATGAAATCCGCCTTGCAATTGCACCGTACTGCGATATTTTTCGTATCAATGTCGGACAGGGTTACACAAAGGACGGACGATATTTCAGCACAGGTGTACCACCGGGTTTTTCTGATTTATTCGGTGTCAGAAAATCAGACGGCAAGGCGGTATTCATTGAGGTTAAAACAGCAAAAGGCAGAGCAACCGAAAAGCAGCATAACTTTTTACAGATGATGAAATTTAACGGTGCGGTAGCAGGAATATGTAGAAGTGCCAATGAAGCAATTAAATTAATTTTGGAGGAATAATCATGGGTTTTAAATCAAACTGGAACGAAGCAACACAGGGCAGCTCAATCAAGCCTGAGGGCGATTATGAGTGCCTTATCGCTAAGGTTGAGGAGAAAGAGTACAATACAACTGATTCTAACGGTAATAAAATCGTAAAAAATAAATTAAATATTTCAATGGTAATCAGAAATGATGTTGAGCAGAACTATAAAAACGGATATATATTTGATACATTGTGGAAGAAGAAAGAGCCTACAAACGCAGACTTGCAGGTCAAGGGATACAGCTATGGTCAGATTATGGCACTCGGCAAGGCGGCAGGACTTCCTGATGGCAAGGAGTACGACAGCCTTGAGCAATTCTGCGGTGAGCTTGTCAATAAGCCGATGCGTGTAACTATAAAGCACGAAGAATACAACGGAAAAACACAGGAGCGAGTAAGCTGGAGAAATCCTACAAAATATCCGACTGTAAAGCATACTTTTAAGCAGTCGCAGAGTTCAACGGCGCAGACCTATGCACAGCCACAGCAAAGCTATGCATCTGCACAGCCGACAAATCAAGGCTTTACGGATATGCCGCTTGATGATGATTTACCGTTTTAATTCAGAAAATTTTTACGGAAATTGCACTAATTTATGCAACTTTTGAATTTTAAGTCGGTACATATGAAATTCATAAGAATCCATAAGGAGGTATAAAATATGGGATTTACAAATTTTAACGATAAATACAGTGCAATTCCGCAGGAATTAAAAGGCTATAAAAATTGGGTGTGTTGGCAGGCATACCCTGACCCGAAGTCGCACAGCGGCATTTCTAAGAAGCCGATAAATCCAAGAACGGGTGGCTTTGCAATGCCGAATAACTCGGACACTTGGTCGGATTTTGAAACGGCAGTCAGAGAATCCGCCAAATATTCGGGCATAGGCTTTATGTTCTCAAATTCGCCGTTTTTCGGTGTTGACCTTGACGATATGCCGAATGACATTCAGGATTACCAAAACGGCGGAACTGACAACATAATCAGCGAGTTTGTGAACACTTTGCAGAGCTACACAGAATTTTCGCAGAGCAAAACAGGCGTTCATATAATCTGCAAGGGAACTCTTCCCGAGGGCAGAAGAAAAGCAAAGAATGATTCGGGCGGTTTTGAAATGTACGAGAACGGCAGATTTTTCGTTGTGACAGGAAACTACTGCTCGGAATACGGATACATCAACGATTGTACCGAGAGTGTTAAGCCGTTGCACTCCAAATATCTCGGCAAGACGGCAGAGCCTAAGCCGAACAGGCAGAACATTACGGTCAATTTAAATTCCGTTGATGACATCGTCAGAGCCGCCTGCAGTGCTAAGAACGGCAGCCTTTTCAAGGCTCTGTACAGCGGTGACTTTTCGGCTTACTCATCACATAGCGAGGCGGATATGGCATTTTGCAATATGCTTGCCTTTTGGTGCGGTTGCGATTCCGAAAAAATGGACGCAATTTTCCGCCAATCAGGTTTAATGCGTGACAAGTGGGACAGAAAGCAGTCCGGCACTACATACGGAGTAATCACCCTGCAAAAAGCAATATCCGGCTGCAGTCAGACCTATAACCCTAAAAAACAAAATGATTATTCGATTTCAATAGGCAACGGCAAGGTTATTCAGACTGTTGACGAAGAAAAAATGCGTGCATATACATTTGACGATATGGGCAACGCAGAAAGGTTTGTTGACCTGTTTGGCGAAAATGTTCGCTACTGCTATACGGAAAAGAAATGGTATTTTTATAATTCAATGAGGTGGAGCGTCGACAATCTCGGTGTTATCTTAAGAATGGCAGATAAGTGCGTTGAGGCTATGAAAGCCGAGGCAAAGCTTTACTTGCAGGCTGATGAAGAGAGCGGCGGAGATATGGCGAAAGCATTTGAAAAGCACATGAAATCAAGCCGTTCAAATAAGTCAAAAAAAGCAATGCTCAACGAAATTGAACATCATCTTCCGATTTTGCCGATACAAATGGACAGATACAAAATGGCACTCAACACGCCAAGTGGAATTATTAATCTGAAAAACGGCGATGTAAAAGCACATAACCCCGAATATTACTTTACAAAGATTACTTCGGTCGATTGCGCCGAAGCTGCCGACTGCCCTCGTTGGCTTGCGTTCCTTGACGATATTTTTGCAGACGACAAGGACTTAATCAGATACATTCAAAAGGCGGTAGGCTACAGTCTGACAGGCTCAACGGCGGAACAATGTGCATTTTTTCTTTACGGTACAGGTCGAAACGGCAAGAGTACTTTTATTGATGTAATAAGAGATGTTTTCGGCGATTATGCGGCGAATATTCAGCCCGAAACCATTATGGTTAAAAGCTCGCAGAGCAATGCCATAAACAGCGACATTGCTCGATTAAAGGGCGCAAGACTTGTTACATCGGTAGAGCCAAACGAGGGTGTGCGGCTGAATGAGGGACTTTTAAAACAGCTTACAGGTGACGATACGGTAACAGCAAGAAAGCTGTACAGTGAGGAATTTGAGTTTAAACCCGAGTTCAAATTATGGATGGCGACAAACCATAAACCTATTATCAGAGGCACAGACACAGGCATTTGGCGAAGAATACATATGATACCGTTCAATGTGCAGATACCCGAGGACAAGGTAGATAAAAACCTTACGCATAAGCTAAAGGCGGAGATGACAGCGATTTTTAAATGGTGCATTGACGGCTGTCTGATGTGGCAGAGAGAGGGCCTGCAAATGCCCGCCGCTGTATTAAAGAGCGTGAGAGAGTACAGGCGTGAAATGGATGTTATTTCTGCTTTTATCGAGGATAAATGTACTCTTGAGGGCACTGTACAGGCAAGTATGTTGTATGCCGCCTATGCATCGTGGGCAGACAGCAACAACGAATATTGTATGTCAAATACCAAGTTCAGCACCGAACTTGCCAAACGATTTGAAAAGATAAAGGGAAGAAATTACAAATATTTTTCAGGTATATCTTTAAGTTCTGAATAGTAAGTGTGTCGGGTTGTGTCGGGTTGACGGGTTTTTATAACCTTTCGTATAAGAAAAATAAATATATTTATATATAAAGGGTTATTGTAAAATGGCGAAAACCCGACACAACCCGACACAGGGAGGAATATATGAAACCAAATTTTAAAGACAAAACAGAGTTTGCAAGGCTTGAGGATAAAGCTATTGACGGTCAGCTTGATTATACCGACTATCCGCCTGCCGAATACAAATACTTTTCAAAACTTGCAAAACTCGGTTACAACAACCGCCACAAGGGGGGGGATATGATTACTTGCCTGAAACTTCAACAGGAATTGCAGAGTGAGTACAGACAGTACAACGATGAGAGCGAGGAGTATTTAAGACTGTGTACGAGAATACAGGGCAATATAAAGAAATCCGCCGATCTCGTTCGCAAGATGTACAAGCAGGCGGCAACCAAAGACGAAATGCTAAGCCTTGCGTTGCAGACGATAGAGCTATTAACAAATGAGAACGGATTTGTTAAAAGAATAAGTGAAAAGGTAAAGGAGATGAAAGAATGAAACAGCAGGCAATCTGCGAATTATGTATGCAAGCATTTGAAAAAAGAAGTGCAAATCAAAAATACTGCACCGAGTGCGGTGTTGAAATGAGAAAACAACAGCACAGAGAAATCATCAAAAACAGCAAATTAAGAAAAACAGCCGCACGCAATTACAATAAATCCGATACACTTGAAGAAAAATGCAAGAAAATCAATTTGTATAATAAGCGGCACGGAACACACTTAAGCTACGGAGAATATACGGCACTCGAAAGGCTTGGAAGAATTTAAGGAGGATATTATGAGAGAAATATTATTCAGAGGTCAAACTCGCAGATATGGCGAAAAAGTCAGAACTTTAAAGGAGTAAAAATTATGACAAGATATGAACTCGAAAGACATTTAGGGAAATATGTTGAAATCGTACTTTTTGACGGAACGGTGATTGAGGGCATTTTACATAAAACAAGTGAAAAAGCCTTCGAAAATGACGCTAATTTGTCAATACCAAAGTTACGATATTTCTGCACTTGTGGGGATAAGGTTGTTAGTAATTGTGTTTTTAGATTGTCCCACATTAAAAAAATCAGTCGTATAAAAATTAAACTTAAAGTTGTTGACGAAGTTAAACTCTCAAAGTGGGTAAAAAAGGAAGTCAGAAAAGTAGGTGAAGCGGAAGCATACTGCTTAACTTGCGGGAGAGAGGTTGTTTATCAAGTCATTAACAACCGTTATCAATTTGAAAACTATTGCCCACATTGCGGTGCAAAAATGGATAAGGAGTGAGCAAGAATGAAAGCCCATATAACTAAAGAACCTGCTGACATATGTGATCATTATACACGAGATTGTAGTATATCTTTTCTCGCTACCGTTACATATCACCCACCTAAGAATAGTCATAGGAACGCACCTTGTCCTTGTGGAAGCGGAAAGAAATATAAAAGATGTTGTTTGATAAAGGAGAACAGGCAAAATGACAAATTTTGAAAAGATAAAGCAGATGAGCGTTGAGGATATGGCGGAAATGTTGCTTGATGCAAGTGAAAAACATTTTACATACTGCAACCATTGTTCATATCAAAGTTTTTATGCACCGCATTGTACATCTAGCAACCTTCGAACAGATTGCGTATATGCAATCAAAAAATGGCTTGAAAGTGAGGTAGATACGAATTGACGGCGAGAGAGATTAAGGGCAAAATAATAGATTTTGAACTGTATCGTATGGAAAAGGAGCTTGAAAAATTTAAGGATTACGATAAAAAGAACTTGTTTGCAGATTATTATGCTAGTGACGAATGCAAAAACCCAGACAGTTACGGAATTGTATGTGTAAAATGCGGAGAGTGCGGACGTACTTTTACAAAAGATGGAATTTTAAAGGAGAATTAAAATAAATGAAAGTACATCATTGCATAGATGTTTGTTGTGGAGGCCGTATGTTTTACTTTGATAAACATAACCCAGATGTAGTCTTCATGGATAACCGTAAATTTACTGTCAAACCTGATGTTGTGGCCGATTTCAGGAATATCCCTTTTAAAGATGATACGTTTAATTTAGTAGTATTTGACCCACCGCATCTAATCAAAGTAGGGGATAAATCTTGGTTGGCAAAAAAGTACGGTAAACTTAACCCACATACATATAAAGATGATTTATCTCAAGGGTTTAGGGAATGTTTCAGAATTTTGAAACCATATGGAATTTTGGTTTTTAAATGGAATGAAACGGATGTTAAAACTAACGAGATAATTAAATTATCACCAATACCTCCAATTTTGGGACATAAAAGTGGGAAAAATGGTACTGAAAGTGAGGTGGAAGAATGACCGCAAAAGAAATCAAAGACATAAACCGAGAAATTACGAGGTTAAAAGCTAAAATTGCACGCATAGCCGCCGAGGCTGACAATACATCGCCTAAGCTGTCGGATTTACCGAGTGCAAGTCAAACATCTGACAAGGTCGGCAATGCGGTGGTGCAGATTGCAGATATTCAAAGGGAGATACAAAACCTTGAAATTCGCCGAAACGCAGCACTCAACAGCCTATCTCGTGACGATTTTGTGGAGAACTGCTTATTTATGCACCTTAGCCTGCGATACAGCTGGGCGAAGATAGCAGTTGATACAGGCGGAATCAATACCCCCGACAACATAAGAATTATGTGCAACCGCCACCGTTGGTAAAAGTTGTTCGGTTTTTCGGTTTAGGTGCAGTATAATATAAAATGAAGAAATCGATAATAAGAGACATTTTGTAGTTCTTTTTCAAAACAACGGCAGACCGCTCTCACTTGAGGGCGGTCTGTGTTGTGTGTGGTTATTTTATACAAATTATTACTTTCTTAATTGTGCGGTTTACAGAAAAATGTAAAATCTGTTGAATTGTGTCAAATAATATGATAGATTAGTGATATATTACAACTAAGGAGAGTTGCATATGAGCGAAGAAAATAAGGTAAAAACCTGTTTTGTTATAATGCCTATATCAGACCAGCCAAAATATCCTGCAGGTCATTTTGATAAAATATACGAACAGATAATTGTTCCTGCTGTCCAAAAAGCAGGATTTGAACCTATAAGAGCAGATAGCGATCAAATATGTGATTCGATAATGAAAAAAATTTTGAAAAATTTAGTTGAATGTGATATGGCAATTTGTGATTTAAGTTCAAGAAATCCGAATGTTATGTATGAATTAGGAATTCGACAAGCCTATGGTAAAAAAGTAGTTTTGGTACAGGATGATGCTACTGATAAAATTTTTGATGTAGCAGGAATTAATACTGTTTTTTATAAGAAAGATAGATTGTATGAAAATGTTATGAATGCAAAAGATGATATTGCTAATGCAATAAAGGAAACTTATGAAAATGGTTCATTTTCGTTAATGAACATAGTCAATTTAGAAAATGCAAAAGTGGATAATTCCAAAGTTGATGAGGTCGTTTTCGATAGAATTATGATGAAATCAATATATTCAAAGTTAGATGCTATGGAAGACTCAATAAGATTGCTTTCTAATACGCAAAATGTTAGCGATAAATTAAAGTTTGACCTTAATAATCATAAATTTAATCGTAATACAACGCTAGTTACGGAATAAAAAATACATAGAGGAGCTGTCTAGATGATCTCAATTTATGTTTCATAATAAGAACGATAAACGATTCGCACCTAAAGACTATCTAAATGTGAAAAATACACTGATAGAATTGAATGACAGAATTAATGCTTTAACGCTTAATACTGATTAATGGAGAGTGCATTTAGTACTCTCTTTTCTTTTGCTTATTTTACATAAAGAGAGGTGGTGACGGTGGCAAAAGGAAAGTATGAAAAATGGCTTAAAAAAGAAAATTTACTACTGCTTGAGGGCTGGGCAAGGGACGGTCTGACCGATGAGCAGATAGCTAAGAATATAGGAATTACAGTATCAACATTTTATGAGTGGAAGAAAAAGTATTCGGAGATTTCGGAGTCCCTAAAAAAGGGCAAAGAGGTTGTGGACTATGAAGTTGAAAATGCTTTGTTGTCCTCTGCTCTTGAGGGCAACACTACTGCACAAATATTTTGGCTGAAAAACCGCCGCCCCGACAAGTGGCGGGATAAGCAAAAAGAGGAAACCGACAAGACCGCACTTGACAAGCTCGACAGCATTTTGAAAGAAATCAAAGATGACGCAGAAAGGAGCACAGACAATGTCGTACACGAGTAAGCAAAAGGAATACATAGCAAACGCAACACATCGCTGGAACATAAAAAGCGGTGCGGTGCGTTCGGGCAAAAGTTTTGTTGATGTCACCTATATTGTGCCTATGCGTATTCGAGAGCGGATCGGTAAGGACGGTTTGTGCTTTATCATAGGCGTGTCAAAAGAAACCATTGAGCGAAATGTACTGCAGCCTATGCGAGAGCGTTACACCTCTGATGTTGTCGGTACGATTAACAGCCGAAACATTGCAAAAGTGTGCGGTGAAGATGTGTACTGTTTGGGTGCGGAAAAGGTCAGTCAGGTTGCTAAAATTCAGGGTGCGTCGGCAAAATATATTTACGGTGATGAGGTTGCAAAGTGGAACGAAGATGTTTTCAATATGCTTAAATCCCGACTTGACAAGCCTTATTCGTGCTTTGACGGCAGTTTAAACCCTGAACACCCAACCCATTGGCTCAAGAAATTCATAGACAGCGACGCAGATATTTATTTGCAGGAATACACGATTTTCGATAATAAATTCTTATCCGAGGAGTTTGTGAAGAACCTTTGCAATGAATATGAGGGTACAATTTTCTATGACCGTCTTATTCTTGGCAAGTGGGTGCGTGCCGAGGGTGCTATTTACCGCCGATTTGCCGATAATCCCAAAAAATCTTACTGTCAAATTACCGACAAAATCAACACGGATTTACCGTACAGGCAGTTTTTGAAATCGGAACTTGAAGAAGTAACAATCGGCATTGACTTCGGCGGCAATAAATCGGGCCACGCATTTGTGGCAACGGCAAAGACAAGAGGCTACAATAATTTAATAGCACTGAAAAGCGAACGACACTTCGGTGAATACGACGGAAACGACATTGACAGGCTGGCAATTAATTTTGCACAGTCTGTTTTTGATTTGTGCGGTGTTGTTGACTTTGTGTATTGGGATAACGCCGAAACCGTGCTCGGCAGAGGCATTAAACGAGCGTTTGAAGAGCATTTCCCAAATACCATAGTCAGACCCGCACGCAAATACCCCGTACAGGACCGTATTCAATGCCTGCTGCGACTTATGGGCGCGGGCAGATTCTTTTACACTGACGGCTGCGATACGCTTAAAACGGCATTGTGCGAGGCTGTATGGAATGATAAAAAACTTGTTGACGAACGACTTGACGACGGTTCAACCGACATCGACAGCCTCGACAGTTTTGAATACACATTTGAACGGGATATAAAAAGATTTATAAGGGCGGTGTGAAATGCAATTCATAAATTTTTTGAAAGGAGTTTGGCAGAGAATGTTCCCTCTAAAGGATATTAAACAGGCTTTGGGCGTTAAACTTGCGATTACGGATGATATGATGCAAAGCATTGAAATGTGGCAGAAATGCTTTGCGGGGCAGGCTTTTTGGCTTTCCGACAGCGTTATAAGTTTAAGGCTTGAGCAGGCGATTACAAGAGAGTTTGCAAACATCACGCTTAACGAAATGACTGCAAGCGTAAGCAATGACAAATTGCAGAAAATCTTTGAAACCGCAACGGAAGACCTTAACTCCGAATTGCAGTCGGGACTTGCAACAGGCGCAATGGTGATTAAACCATTAGGCGGCGACAAGGTGCAGTATATTTCCGCAAATGCCTTTGTGCCGATTGAATTTGATGCAAGACATAGGCTTGTAAAAGTCATCTTTCCTGAATTTAAGAAAATCGGCGACAACTATTACACAAGGCTTGAGTATCACAGCCTTGATACCGAAAAGGGATTGACAATTACCAACACCGCTTATGTGTCTGCAAGTGAGGGGCAACTTGGAAGAGAAATTCCGCTTGCGGCAGTTGACGAGTGGGCAAGCCTGCCAAATGCTGTTACATACCCTGCAATGCTCCGCCCTGCTTTCGGTTATTTTCGCACACCGATTAAAAATACGATTGACGGCTCATATTGCGGTGTTTCTGTCTACGCAAATGACATAAATCTTATTCGTAAAATAGACACACAATTCGGCAGACTTGATTGGGAGTTTGAGAGCGGCGAAAGGGCAATACATGTTGATGCCGCAGCTTTCAAGAAAGAGGGTACTGAAAAACTCAACAAAAGACTTTACAAAGCTGTAGATGTTGATCTCGGAGATAATGAATTGTTCAAGGATTTTTCCCCTGCAATCCGTCAAGAAGATATTACAGACGGCTTAAATACATATCTTCGCAGGCTTGAGTTCTCAGTGGGACTTGCTTACGGTGACTTATCCAATCCCGAAACTGTGGCGAAAACTGCAACAGAGATTAAGTCAGCAAAAGACAGAAAGTACAACACGGTATCGGCAATTCAAAAGCAGCTTAAATACTGCCTTGACGATTTGGTATATGCTCTTGCTTTTTACAATTCGCTTACAACAAGCGGATATACATTTGTATGTGATTTTAAGGACAGCATTTTGACCGATGAACAAACTGAAAGAACGCAGGATATACAGGATTTGAGCCTCGGCATTATGAAGCCCGAGGAGTACCGTGCAAAGTGGTACGGCGAGGACGAAAAGACTGCAAAAAAGAACCTGCCGCAAGCCTCAGAGGTAGTTGACTGATGTTTACGCCTGAGATTATGGAGGCAATCCCCACAGCGCTCGAACAGATTTTTGACAGCCTGCAAATGAGCATAATGGCTGACATTGTGCGAATGTTGGTGCTTGCACAAGAGCTTACACCGACAAGCGTTTACAAAATCGGCAGACTTTACAAGCTCGGTAAGAGTAACTCAGCAATCAAAAGCATAGTGCAAAATACACTTGATTTAAGCAATAGTGAGATTAAAAACGTCTTTTCGGGTGTTATAGAAAGCGGCTATAACGAGGCTGAGAGCGTTTTTACAGAGCAGGGCAAGGAGTTTATACCCTATGCCGAAAATGAACCGTTACAGCAATTTGTGAGGGCGGTGCAGGCACAGACACAGGGCGAGTGCAAGAACATTACGCAGTCAATGGGTTTTGCCAAGCGCCAGCCTGACGGCAGCTTAGGCTTTACTCCTGCAGCCGATTACTACCAAGAAACTCTTGATAAAGCTGTCATGGAAATTGCAAGCGGTGCGAGTGATTATAATACCGTACTCGAAAAAACCGTAACCGAAATGACAAACAGCGGATTGCGTACGGTTGACTATGCAAGCGGACACAGCAACAGAGTTACGGTTGCGGCAAGGCGGGCGGTTACAACGGGACTTAATCAGGTTGTGGGCAAAATCAACGAGGAGAATGCCGAAAAACTCGGTACAAACTATTTTGAGGTATCGTGGCACAGCGGTGCAAGACCGACGCATCAGGTGTGGCAGGGCAGAGTTTACAGCAAGGAAGAGCTTGAAAGCGTGTGCGGACTTGGTACAGTAACAGGGTTGTGCGGCGCAAACTGCTATCACTCATATTCGCCTTTCACTCCCGGCATAACCCCACGCACCTATACAGACGAACAGCTCGACCAAATGAATGCAGAGGAAAACGAGCCTGTCGAGTACAACGGTAAGAAATACACAAAGTATGAGGCAACCCAAAGGCAGCGCAGACTTGAAACCGCAATGCGGGCGCAAAGGCAGAAAATAAAATTGCTTGAAGAAGGCGGGGCTGACGAGCAAGCAATAATTAACGCTCGTGCAAGATATGTAAAAACTTCCGATGAATATGTGAACTTCTCAAAAAGCGTCGGACTTTCTCAACAATGGGACAGAGTGACGGTTGGCAGTAATACCGTAAAAGGCATTACAAAACCAAAGAAAGCCGAAATGCCGTTAAGAGGTATCAAGAATGTCGACGACGGAAAAATCAGAGGTATGAACAGCAATAAACATATTGCAAATTCTTCAAAAGGTGATATACTAAAAGAAGAAAGTAAAAAGTCGATTACACCTATAACTGATAAAGCTATCGAGCGAGTGCCGAAAGTTGATATTGACGGATATTCTGAAGAACAAAGGGTTGAAATTCAAAAACAACATAAGGAGCTTTTGAAATTTTCAAAAGAACATAACCAAAACAAAGAGGTAGCTTTTGTTTTTCGTGAAGATTTAACTGATAAAACACCATTGTTGGGTGCTGATGACCATTTGGATTTTGGCACAAGTTTGTCAGGTAAAGGCAATAATTTAATGATTTTGCATAATCACCCGAGAAATAGCAGCTTTTCTGATGTTGATATTTCTTTGTTTAAAAATTTAAAGTCATTAAAAACATTAACAATCGTAAAAAATAATGGTGATGTAGAATTTATTACAAAAGGTGATAATTTTAACGACGAAGTTTTTAAACTTGAATATAACAGGCTAAAAAAGAAAATGGTTAAAAATAATACCGATGCAGAATATGACAAGTTTATAAGTAAACTTCTTAATAAAACAAAGTCAGGAGTGATTTGGAGTGAAAAGAATATTCCATGAAGATGATTCGGTAATAAAAAAGATACTAAGCTCTATTGGCAATGATGAACTTTCAGAAGAAGAGAAAAAGCGTTCAATGTCAAATGAGTTTGACTATTTGGAAGAAGACTAACCGCTCCTTGTGGGCGGTTTTGTTATGCGTGAATTTAATACAGAGATTAGCACTTAATCAATCGGATTGAGTGCTTTTTTTATGCGAAAGGAAATGTGAAATGACTAATGAAGAATTTTTGAAACTTGCAAAAAGGACAGTAAAAGACTATACAACAGAACATCTTGATAAATCAGACGGCGAAGTCGACTTTTGCGTATACGTTGTTTGGTCTTGTAAAACACTGCAAAACAGCAAAGCACTTCTGTCAACAACGCTCCGTGACGGTATGTATTATGAGTGTACATACAACGGTGACAAAGACGAAATGTACTTTGATGCGTACAAGAAGTTTGAAAACAGGGTAATTAAACACTAAAAAGAGCGGTTTTGTTATTTTAACTTGCCCGTAAAGGGTTACAATTCGTAAAAACGGCTTGTTTTCGGACTTTTTAACTTGCCTATAACTTGCCAAGATAAAACTTAATACATCAAATCAGCACTTTGAGAAATCAGAGTGCTTTTTTGTATTTAAACCCGTCGATTTCGACCGGTTAGAAAGGCGGTGACAAAATGAAAGTAAGAGTAATTACATCGTTTAACGATAAAATGAACGGTCTTATCAACAGACCTGTCAATGAAGTCTTTGAATGTACCAAAGACCGAGCGAAAAGCCTTATTGACCGAGGTTTTGTTATTGAGGTTGAAGACAACAAAAATAAAGCAGACTAAGCACCCTTGCATTTGATTGCATAGGTGCTTTTATTTTACCCCGCCGTTGGTTTATACGGCTGAATTTCTACCGCAGGCAAAGCGGAATACAAGCTATGCAGAAAGGATTTATATTATGAAGAACATACACACACTTCTCTCTGAAATTGGTATTACGATTCCCGATGAGAAAAAGGCAGAGTTTGACAAGGCGGTGCTTGCAAATTACAAGACTGTTGCAGAGGTTGAGAAAATCACAACTGCAAGGGACAACTACAAAACACAGCTTGAAACCGCACAGACGGCACTCAAGAAGTTTGAGGGCGTGGATGTTGAAAATCTTAAAGGCGAGATTGCAAAGCTCAACACAAGCCTTAAAGACAAAGAAACCGAGTATCAAACAAAAATTGCGGATATGGAGTTTAACTCTGTACTTGACGGTGCTATTTCAAAGAGCGGTGCGAGAAACGCAACGGCGGTTAAGGCTTTGCTTGACCTTGACAGTCTTAAAACATCAAAAAATCAGGCAGACGATATTACTAAGGCTCTTGAAAGCGTGAAATCCGAAAACGGCTATATGTTCGGCTCGGACGAGCCTTTCCAAAATCCTGTGAAAAATACAGGAAATGCAGGCATTAAGTCTAATCCGCTCGCAAGTATGAGGGCGGCAATGGGACTTAGTACAGACGAAAAATAATTAATGAGGTGAAAATTTATGGCAAATTCTATTGCACTTTTTAAAACTTACACTACTTTGCTTGACGAGGTTTACAAGCAGAGTTCACTTACAAGCGAACTTGACGGTGCGTCCGACCTTGCGACAGCGGGCGCAAACTCCAATGAACTTATTATTCCAATGATTTCAATGGACGGACTTGCAAATTATTCCCGTAACAGCGGATATGTTGGCGGCGATGTTACCCTTACTAACGAAACGGTTAAATGTAACTTCGACCGTGGCAGAATGTTTACTGTTGATACAATGGACAATGTAGAAACCGCAGGCGTTGCGTTCGGCAGACTTTCGGGCGAATTTATCCGCACCAAGGTTGTGCCGGAGCTTGACGCATTTCGCTTTGCTGCATACGCAAGTCACGCAGGTATTACCTCTGCCACACCTGCAAACCTTACCACAGGTGCGGCAGTAATCGAGGCACTCCGCAAGGGTACTACTCAGATGGACGAGGACGAAGTTCCGTACGAGCAGCGTTACCTTTACATTACACCAACTCTTTACGGACTTGTGCAGGATTTGGACACAACAAAGTCAAGAGAGGTTCTCAGCAGATTTGCTAAGATTATCACAGTGCCGCAGACACGCTTTTATACAGCGATTGAACAGCTTGACGGCACATCAAGCGGCAAGACCAAGGGCGGCTATCAGAAAGCCACTGCCGCCTCAAACATCAACTTTATGATTATTCATAAGCCTGCGCTTATTCAGTTTACAAAGCACCTTGATACCAAGGTCATCGAACCTGCTGTGAATCAGGATTCGGACGGTTACAAGTTCGGTTACAGAATGGTAGGCATTGCAGATGTTTACGAAAATAAGACAGCGGGCATTTATCTCCACGCTGCCGCTAAGGCTTAAGAAGGTGTTAATATTGACCGTTTACGCTGACGAAAACTATTATAAATCCGAATATCTATGTGGCAGAAAAGCGGTCATTACCTCCGCTTTTGCCTACTACGCAAGAGATGCAACGCTTATTATTAATGCTTACACAGGCTCAAATATTGACGATACAAAAGATATAATCGAGCCTGTGAAACTTTGTTGCTGTGAGGTCGCAGAGCTGATGTATAAAGCCGATAATATGAGCGGCAGTGAGGGCATAACATCAGAAAAAGTCGGAGATGTGTCACGCTCGTATGAAAGCTGTGAGGTTCGCAAAAAGCAACTTACACGATGTGTTAAATCCGCAGTATATAAGTATCTTGCAGACACAGACCTTTTGTACAGAGGTGTTTGATTATGTTTACGGATACTATGATGACCCTTTACAGATTTAACGGCAAAGGGTTTGACAGGCTTATTATTCCGCATTGCCATTGGCAGGAGTGCAAAGCCGCTAACGTACTTAAAAGCGGAATGCAGAACGCTGACGGAATAGCTATATACATTCCGTTAAATGCGCTTGTTCTTGCTCCGAATGATTTTTTATTTCCGAGCAACGGTCTGTTTCCAAACGCTGATATATCCCCTTTGTCCCCATCTCAAGACATTATTGTAAAAGGTGAGTGTAATTTCATCTTTGATAATTCAAGCGACAGGAGCGTATCAGAGAGCCTAAAAACCTTGCGTGACAAATACGAAATTCACACAGTAATGAGTATTGACCGTTTGCTTTACGGCCCTGCGGATTTACAGCACATCAAAGTATCTGCGAGGTGATTAAATGCTTTTTAATGTGAATCAGCCGTCTGATGTTAGCGGCACTCTTTCTCTCAAGTGGAGCAAGAACTTTGCAGGCAATCTGAATAATAACCTGTTACTTGCTCAAAAAGAGGTTGACGAGGATTGCATTAAGCTGATGAAGCCGTACACACCTTTTAAAATCGGCGTACTCGAAAATTCAGCAACTATACATACCGTTATAGGCAGTGGAGAAATCAAACAGGTTACACCTTATGCAAGGTATCTTTACTATGGCAAGGTGTATGGTCCTAACTATCCTATCGTGCGAGAAAAAGACGGTACGGAGCATATCGTATTCGGACACTATAGCGGTGACGGCATTATAATCGGTTGGCGAAGTCCTAAAGGCAAGAAAAAACACCCGACAGGCAGAGATATTCAGTACAGCAAGGACAAGCACCCGCTTGCGGGCAAAATGTGGTTTGAGCGAATGAAAGCCGACCGCAAAAGGGATATTCTGCAAGCGGCGGCAAGAAGACTTGGGAGTAATGCAAAATGAATATAATCGAACTTGTAAGGTCCGTTGTGCAGGAGTTTCCGAAAATCGGCGAGCTTGTGCACATTGATTATTCAACAAATAAGGTACAGGATTTTGGACTTTCCCCAACAGGCGACACGCTTGTAAAGGAAGATATTTTAGGAAATCAAACACGCAATCACACCTTTATCCTGTACGCTACCTGTCAGTCGCTCAACGACTATGACCGACTTGTAAACAGTGGAATGTTGCTTGAACTGCAAATGTGGCTTGAACGGCACGCAGAGGGTGACATAGAAGTTGAAGTCGGCGACAACATTTTATACGGTGAGCTTAAAAAACTCACTTGCTCAAACGGAATGCTTTACAGCATACCTGACGAAAACAACAACGGCGGTGTGCAGTACCAATTGCAAATCACCGCCCAATACACTATTGAAAATTGAAAGTGAGGAATTATTATGGCAGTATCAACACCCGATATCGGTAAACTCAAAAGAAGTTACCTTTTACATTTTATTGACGCGAGCTTTGGCACAGGCGAAAGTCCAAAGTGGTATCTTATCGGCAAGGACATTGACGATATGTCGGTCGAGCTTAGTCCGGACACAAGCACAGTAAAGAACATTCTTGATGAAACCTCTGTAAATGACAATGGCTACGAGCCTACCCTTGACGCAGGTACATATTACGCAAATACAGGTGACAGCATTTACCCGAAAATCAAGGATATTGCAATGAACCGCCTTACCGGTGATGACTGCAAAACCAAAATTCTTGAAGTGCTCATTGACAAGAAAACAGGCCCTTATGATGCTTGGATTGAGGACTGCATCGTTAAACCGCAGTCATACGGCGGTGCACAGGGCGGTGTAAACATTCCGTTTAATGTTACATTTGACGGCAACAGAAAGCAGGGTACAGCGACAATCTCAGATAAGGTACCGACATTTACCGAAACTGTATAAGGAGTGATTCTATGCAGAGTTTGAATTTTAAAACACCGCTGAAAACATATGCAATCAACAATGATGAAAACACAGTAATCAAGATTAACACCACAGACTACTCACTCGTTGAGCGACTCAACAAGCTGACAGAACGCACAGAAGAGCTTGTGCAGAAGTACAAGAATATGAAACCCGAGGATGTAACCTTTGAAATTTTTCTTGATGTTGACAATGAAATCCGCCGAGAAATAGACTATGTTCTCGGTGCAGGTGTAAGTCAGGGTGCGTTTGGCGATGTAAATTGCCTTTCAATCTGTGATGATGGCAGTATGATTTTTGAGAACTTTCTCAACTGCGTTGTGCCGGTCATCGTAAGTGACATTGAAAACGCACACGCTCAGCAGAGCAAGCATATTGAGAAGTACCTCAATCAAGCAAAGAGGCTTGCAAAGTGATTGGATTACTTCCTACAAGCCTTGAAATAGACGGAGAGCAGTACGAGATTAATTCCGATTTTCGTATTGCTCTCTTGATTTTCGAGGCTTATGCCGACAAAGAGCTAACCTACGGCGAAAAAGCGGCAGTATGCTTGAATTGCTTATACAAGGAAGTTCCAAAGAATGTTGAGGAGGCGCTCAAAAAGGCATTGTGGTTTCTTGACGGCGGAGATGTGCCGAAATCGAAAAAAGCTCCAGTCAAAATTATTGATTGGAGCTATGACGAAAGCATTATTTTCCCAGCACTTAACAAGGTTGCAGGCTTTGAAACAAGGATTGCAAGCTATGTGCATTGGTGGACTTTTCTCGGCTATTTCAGTGAGGTAGGCGACGGCTTGCTCTCGCAGGTAATGAACATAAGAGGCAAGCGTGCTAAGGGCAAAAAGCTTGAAAAATGGGAGCGTGATTTTTACAATGAGCACAAAGAGCTTGTTGACATCAAGGAAAAGCTCTCTCCCGAACAGCAAGCAGAACTTGACGCCGAAGAGGATTTTATAAACAATCTTGTATAGGTGTTACACAAAATTATTGTTGACAATACACAAGCTTTGTTATATTATGTAACAAAGGAGTGATTTTATGAACAGCAAATTTTACAAAGGTATAACAGTCGTACTATTGATACTTGGTGCAGTCGGAGGAATAGCTTTAGGCGCAGTTTTCCAAAGCGTACATACAAATTTTCTAACTGATACCGTAACCCGCAGTTTTAATTTTACTTTAATGCTTGTATGCTGGGTATCAACAGTATTATTATGCCTGATTTTTGGCGGTATTGCTAAAATACTTACTTATCTTGAAGAGTTGGGTGCAGGTAAAAGCTCAGTAATCGCCAAAACAACAGATTGGGAATGTCCTAAATGTCATTGTATGAACAAAGCAGAGGCGACGGAATGTTCTAACTGCCATTTGGAACATACCGACAGCCGACAAGCAAAATTTGTTAGTAATGATAAGTGGGAATGCCCACAATGTCATTGTATAAATTCCTATAATGACATTGCAGAATGTCCTAACTGTCATTGGCGACCATAAAAATAAGCTGACAGTCGCAATCCTTTAATCTATCTTCAATTAAAAAGCCACTCCAAACGGGGTGGCTAAAATTTTTCAAATTTTACAGCGTACATCTTTGGGTGTGCGCTGTTTTTATACCACAAGGGGCCGCATTTTGCTGCGCCCTTAATTTTACAGAAAGGAGTGTGATTACATGGCGGTTGACGGCAGTTTGATTTTCAATACCAAAATCGACACAAGCGGTCTTAACAGCGATATTGCAAGAATCAATAAAGCTATTGAGGCGGCTCAAAAGAAAGCACAGTCGGGTGCAAGGCAGACAGCACAAACTGCTAAAGGGCAGGCTGATAAATCGTCTCAGGCGGCAGAAAACTCAGCAAAGCGTGAAATTACTGCCACACAGGAAAAAGCTGAACAGGCTCAAAACTCGGCAAAGCAAACCGCACAGGCAGCGCAAAAGGTATCAGAATCAGTCGAGCAATCTGCCGAAAAGGTTGTTGATAAGGTTGAGAGCACAGCTAATCGCAACACAGAGGCAGTCGGCAAAAGCACAAATGATACTTGCGAAAGCGTTAAGAAATCAGTTTCTATGAGTGCAAAAAAGGCTAAGCAATCATTACAAACAGTCAGAACGGCTGTTGACAGACTGCAAAGCAAGGCGAAAATGATTGGCAGAACGCTGCTTACCGCTTTCGGTACGGCGGCGGTTGTAAGTTTTAGCAAGGAAAGCATAGAGCTTGGCTCAGACCTTGCAGAAGTGCAGAATGTAGTTGATGTCACTTTCAGCCATATGTCGGCAAAGGTGGACGATTGGGCAAAGTCGGCGCAAAATGCTTACGGCTTATCCGAAACTATGGCTAAAAAATATGTCGGCACTTTTGGTTCTATGGCGGAGGCTTTCGGCTTTACAGAACAGCAGGCATTTGATATGTCAACATCATTAACCGCTCTTACGGGCGATGTGGCGTCATTTTATAACATCACACAAGACGAGGCGTACACAAAGCTAAAATCTGTTTTCAGCGGTGAAACCGAAACGCTCAAAGACCTTGGCATTGTGATGACGCAGAACGCACTTGACAATTACGCAATGGCAAACGGATGGGGCAAGACCACATCTGCTATGACTGAGGCAGAAAAGGTAACGCTTAGATATAACTTTGTACTCGGTCAGTTGAGCAATGCAACGGGTGACTTTGCACGCACTCAGAACAGCTGGGCAAATCAAACGAGAATTTTACAGTTGCAGTTTGACAGTATAAAGGCTACAATCGGTCAAGGCTTGATAAATGCTTTTACTCCGCTGCTTAATTGCATTAATCAGTTTATCTCAAGACTTAGCGTTGCGGCACAGAAGTTTAAAGACTTTACAGCTCAGGTGTTCGGCTATTCTACTGCAACAAGCAATGCGACAAGCTCAGCTGTAAGCGATATGTCAGACCTTGCAAGTCAAGCGGACAGTTCTACATCTGAGATTGAAAAAACATCGGAGGCAGCTGAGGACTTACAGAAAAACCTTGCAGGCTTTGATGAACTCAATGTGATGAGCGACACCTCGGACAACAGCTCAGACACAAGTACGCAAGCGCCAAGCTCTGAAATCAAATCAATGCAAAATGCACTTGAGCAAGCTATGCTTGAAAGCGACAGGCACACAAGCAAGACTATTGGCAATATTGTAAATTCGCTTGACAAGGTAAAAACCGCCTGCGTAACAATTAAAAATTCGTGGGAGAAAGTGTGGAATAACGGCACAGGCGAAAAGGTGCTTGGAAATATTAACTCATTAATTAACACTTTTGTAGGCACAGTTGGTGATATTGCAGAGGCTTTTACAAATGCTTGGGACAAAGCAGGCTTAGGCGACAGCGTGGTGCAATCGTTTATCGACAAATGGAACAGCCTTGTTGAGCTTTTGGATACGGTAGGCGATACATTCAGGCAGGTGTGGAATGACGGTAAGGGCGAGAAAATTTGGAGCAATATACTTGAGGTTATCCGCAACTGCAATAACTATACTGAAACTCTCAGAACCAAAATTAAAGACGCTTGGGAGAAAAACGATACAGGCAGAAAAATTTGGGAGAGCATATTAGGCATTGTCGAAGATATAACAGGGCTGCTTGATGAAATGTCAGCTGACCGCCTCGAATGGCTTGAGGACCTTGACATTAACCCCGTTGCACAGGCGGTTGAACGCTTGACCGAGGGATTCAGAAATCTGCTCAAGGCTTGCGGAGATAAGCTAAAACAAGCGTACAAGAATGTTTTATTGCCGCTTGCAAAATGGACGATTGAGAAAGCTGTACCGGATTTGTTAAATTTGTTTTCTGAGGCTCTTGAGGCAATTTCAGATATAGTTAATAAGATAAGTCCGGATATGTTAAAAGCAGTAGCAACGGGTATTGGCGCTGTTGCCACAGCAGTTATCGCATTCAAGACCGGTAAGACTATTGCGAGTGGTATAAGTGAAGTCACATCAGCAGTTAAAAACATCAGTTCGGTTATTTCGGCTAACCCTCTGCTTATTATAGCAAGCGCAATAACGGGTATTGTTTCAGCGGTTCAAATTTACAATGAACTAAAATGGAGTAATTCTGAGGCTAAAAAGTTTTGCGATGAAATTGATGATGTCAAAAGCAGACTTGAAAATACAACGCAGAAAATTACCGACACAATCAAAAATACATTAGATAAGGTTGACCAGCTCTATGCTGATAATACATTGATTGATGAATATCAGGATAAACTTGAAACCTTAATCAGCAAAGCTGAACTTACTCCTGAAGAACAGTCAGAATTGCAAACCATTGTTACATATTTTAAAGATAATGTTAGCGGTTTTAGCGATACCTGGGATAATTATGTCACAATAAGTGATGGGGGTAAGGTCGAGCTAAAAGGTGATTTATCTGAGATACAAGATGAAATCAATAATACGATTGATCAATATCAATTATTAGCTAACAGTTCGGCTTTATCCGAATTACAAACCGAAAATTCTAAATCTATAATTTCAGCAAGAAAAAATCAAAGCGAATTACTTTCAGAACTTAATTCTAAGCAGACTCAAATTGAAAATAAATTAAAGCAGAGTGGAAAAACTTATAGTTGGCTTATTAGTCAATACAAGAAATATAAAGACAATTCTGTAAAAGCAGATGATAGAATAGACGCAAAAAATAATATTGAAACAGTTTTAGGTGATGGTGGATACGAAGAAATAAATTCCTTAATGGAACTTAAAAGTTCATACAATGAATGCACTGCTGAACTTAACAAACTGATAATGACACAAGATGATATGTCTGATGTTCAAAAAGTTCTTAAGGGAGATTATTCCGATGCCGCTGCCGTTTTGATGACATACAAAGCCGGAATGATTAGCCTTGAAGATGTGCAAAACTCGCAATGGAAAACATTAAATAAACTGGAAGAGGCTGCCGAAGATTCAGGAAAAAACACCGTTATGGGTCTTGTTGAGGGTACACAGAAATATAAGGGGGCACTTGTCAAAAACAGTAATGGTCTTGCAAATACTGTATTAAGTGAATACGACAGTGCAATGGATATACATTCACCTTCAAGAGAAATGTATAAGCGTGGACAATATACAGTTTTAGGTCTTGTCAATGGTTTATCTGATACAAGTATAAAGGTACAGAGTGCCATTACCATGATGTTAAAGAATATAAGAATGGCTTTAGAACCTATAAAAACAATCTTTTCAAATGTGTTCACTCCGATTTATGACATTCTAAAAACTCCTCTTAACAATGCACTAACAGGGATTGAAACTTTTATAAACGGCTTTATTTCTGCAATCAATAAAATGTTGTCGGGTGTGGACACGGTTGCAAATTCGATAGGCAAGTTGTTTGGGCAGGAATGGCACGCAGGTCGGCTTGATAAGGTGCACATCCCCAAACTTGCTACAGGCACATATGTACCTGCAAATTACGGTGAATTTCTAGCAGTTCTCGGCGATAATAAGCGTGAAGCGGAAGTTGTTTCGCCGATATCAGCAATGAAACAGGCTATGGCTGAGGTGCTTTCTGAATATGGCGGAGCGGGCAACGGCGGTGATATTCACATTACCTTGACTATGCCTGACGGCAGAGTGCTTTTTGAGGCTGTTGCTGATGAGAACAACAAAATCAAGAAACGCACAGGCAGGTCCGCTTTTGCGTAAGGAGGGATAAGATTGAGTGAATTTAAAGGCTATTTAATTAAATTCCCGAAAAACGGCTTGCAGTTTCCACATAAGCTCATAGCTAAAGAGAGTTATCAAGCCACACCTTTACAGCGTACGGAGATTAAAGCTTATCGTGACAGCAACAACCTTTTAAGGCGAGTAACATCACCGAACAACAAAACTAAGATTACATTCAATACCAAGGACGGTCTTACCCTTGCTGAAATGAGAACTATTCGCAGTGTTTTAAACGGTGCTATGTCAAATTCTCAGCAACGCATGCTCGATGTTGAATACTGGGACGATGAACTTCTTGCGTACCGCACTATGACCGCATATATACCCGATATAACATACACGCCAAAGCTTATTACCGCAGACAACATTAAATATGCGGCGGTAACATTTACATTTATTGAATATTAAGAGGTGGTTAATTTGCTTGAAGTTTCAAGTCTGCACAAAAAGCAGACTATTGAAAATCTGATTGAAAACACGCTTACAGTTTCATTTCCAAACGGTGAATACGAGGACATTACCGAGGAAAACATAGCAAGCGAAAGTATGAGCCTTAAACAGTCAATTTGCGATGAAAGCAAGCTGAAATTTGGTGGCTGTATTGCCTCTGAATTTGATATTGACATTGTAAATTCAGACGACAGAATTTTTACAACAGACCTTGTCGGTAAATGGATAAGTGTAAAATTAACACAAAAAATTCCGAGTGGCGAAAAGCTGCTGCCATCTGCAAAGCTGTTTTTAGGTACATCACTTTTGCCGGGAGAAACCATAGCTACAAAGGAATATTATTTGTTTAGCGGTATTATTGACAGTGCCAAGCTCGACAAGAATAACCGCAATAAGCGACACATTGTCGCTTATGACGCACTCTCTATGTTATATGATATTGACGCAACAAATAAGCTGTTTAATTTATGGAAAACTTATCCAAACGGCTATAAAATCGGCGAATTGGTTGTGCTATGCCTTAACTACAACGGAAAGCATATGATTCAGGTCGAGGATAACAAAGATATTCTTGACGAGGTGATAAACCAATCAACAGGCTTAACTGTACGAAATTTCCCGACATACAACAGAGCATGGCTTGAGGACTCAAATACAATTACATACGGCGAGCTGCTCAAGAATTGTTGTGAATTGCTCGGAGTATTCGGAACAATTATTCCTAATGCAAGCTATGGCGTTTTTAGATACATCGAACTCGGCAAGAGTACAGAAAAATACAATTTTTACGAAAACTTATACGCAGAAGAATACGATTGCAGCGGCTACAACAAATTTGTGTTTATCAACGGTTATTCGTCAAGGGAGAAAAAAACAATCGAGTTTGAAACTTTGTGGGGCGATGAGTCGAACAGTTATGACTTAACAAAAAATACAGTCTGCCAACAGGAGGATGACGGCACAGGCGGTTCGGTAATACACAATGTACAAAATCTTCTTAACGGCAAAACAGGTGAACGATTTTATAATTGTTCCTACACACCGCTTACAGCTACTCTTGACGGCAGACCTTGGGTACAGATTGGTGACGGAATAGAAATTGAAAGCTATGTTACTGATTCAAACGGTGATTTTGTCTATGATAACGCAGGACAACCTAAAAAAGAGAAAGTAAAAGCCTATGTGTTGAGCCGTACACTGAGCGGAATTAAAGCTCTGACAGACAGCATAGAGGCAAAGGGGGAATAAAATTATGGCATACACAAAAACAAATTGGGAAGACGCACCGAGCACAGCTACACCACTTTGCGCAGAAAACCTCAACAAAATCGAAAACGGCATATACGAGAACAGCATAGACCTAGCGCTTGCGGATGGCAACATCCACACGCTAAGCGAGAGAATAATTGCGATTAACACAGCCTTATCTGCAAAGGCAGATAAAACCGAGCTTGAAGATGAAATAACAGACATTGACGAAACAGTGACAATGAAGATTAATCTTAAAGCTGATAAGGCGAATACTCTTGCCGGTTACGGAATTACAGACGCTTACGATAAAACATATCTGAATAGGGCATTAAATGACAAACTTATCAAAATGCCGTTTGATACCGTGCCTGCGGCAAACAGCCCAAATTATGTTACAAGCGGCACTGTGTATAACAGTGTTAATTCGCTTAGGCAGACCGTTGCGCAGAACAAAGCCGATATAGAAAAATCGCTTGCAGACAAATATGATGCAGCGAATAACGAAATCGGTTCGGGAGAATTATCTCCGACGCAGACAATTTATGAGGGCAGTGCGGGAAAATTCGTTTACGTAAAGAACGGCGACGCAGTTACTGTGTCTGTAAATATTACAAGTATGTTGGCGGATAAAAACTATTTACAAATGTCGGGTTTGCCGTTCCCGTCAAAAGCAGAAAGTAGACTTGCAAGTATTGCCGTATATTCTACAAAGAATAACTTGCGTAATGTGAGAATAGACGGTTCGTGGATTTACATAAGTGCACCGTCCGATAAATTTGTTGAAGATGAAAAAATGAATTTTGTTGTTACATATATTATTCGCAGATAGGAGGATTAAAATGGAGGTTACAGAAAAAATTACGCTTGATATGCTTACAAAAGAGGGAGTGAGCGTGTTAAGACAGAAGTTTGTTGTTATCGACGGCACTGAAATGCAGGTCGGCGGCAATGTTCGCAACGCTTACACAAATTGTGAAGATGACAAAAAAAATTTAAAAGAACAACTTTCAGAAGAATATTATAATGCGGTTATGGCAGTGTGGGAGGTATAAATATGTCAAAAATTACTTGTGTTGATATTTCGGAATTCCAGCAGAATATCGACTTCAACAAAATGAAAAATGACGGCATAAAAGCTGTAATAATAAGGGCTGGTTATGGCAGAGAAACATCACAAAAGGATACGATGTTTGAAAGTCATTACCGTAATGCTAAAGAGGCTGGACTTAAAATCGGTGCCTATTGGTACAGTTATGCTGATAGTGTCGATGATGCAGAAAAAGAAGCAAAAGCCTGCCTTGAGTGTGTTGAAAATAAATATTTCGATATGCCAATTTATTATGATTTGGAAGATAATTCAATTGTTAAACTCGGCAAAGCAAAACTTACAGAAATTGCGGAACGCTTTTGCGAAACAATCAAGAAAAGTAACTACAGAGCAGGTGTATATGCTAATCTGAATTGGTTTAATAATTATCTCGATTACGATAAATTAAAGAAAAAGTACAGTATCTGGCTTGCACAATATAACTCCGTAAATGAATTAAACTGTGATATATGGCAGAACAGTTCAACAGGCAGAGTAAGCGGTTACAATGGCAGACTTGACACTAATGTAATTTACAACGAGGATATTTTCAGTGGGAAGTCTGATACAAATGTTAAAAAGCCAACGCTGACATATAGAGTCTTTGCAGACGGCAAGTGGTACAATGAGGTCAAGGGGTTATCAAATGTAGCAGGACGAAAGAAACAAGCTATTTCGGCAGTTGCGATTAAAGTCAGCAAAGGCAACATCAAATACAGAGTGCACATGCTCAACGGTGATTGGCTGCCGTGGGTTGACGGTTATGACATCAACGACAGCAATAACGGCTATGCAGGCATTAAAGGTAAAGTTATTGACGCTATACAGGTTGAGTTCAGCGGTGTGGGTGACTATAAAGCTACATACAGAGTGCGTAAGCAGCGTGCAGGCTTCTGGGATTGGCAGCACAACACAGAAAAAGACAGCTCACAGGACGGCTACGCAGGACTTTTCGGCAATAAGATTGACGGTTTGCAGATTACTTTGACTTAATCAGGAGGTATAAAATGAAAGACAATATTATTCAGGCTACTGTTTCGGTAGCACTTGGAGCATTGGCAGCATATTTCAATGTTTTGCTCGTGCCGCTCACAATTCTTATCGTTGTAATGATAATAGACTATGCAACAGGAATGACATCTGCGTGGAAAAGCGGAGAACTTGAAAGCAAGACAGGCTTAATCGGAATACTGAAGAAAGTTAGCTACCTTGTGCTCGTATGCGTGGGCGGTGTTGTTGATTATCTTATCTGCGCAGGACTCGCAAGCGTGGGAATTGACTACAGCAGCTACTGTTTTGGATTGATTGTGGCTGTATGGCTTATCATCAATGAGCTTATAAGTATTCTCGAAAATCTGAGCGAGCTTGGAACACCGATCCCACCGTTTTTAGTTAAAATTGTACACAGATTGAAAGACTCGGTTGACAGCAAGACAGATTCAGAAACAAATAAAAAAGAATAGCGTAAATAAATTTAGCCCCTCGAGTACCAAAATGGTAGTCGAGGGGCTTTGTCTTTGTTTAATTTATACTACGAAATACCAATCAATACAATTATAATTTTTACTACAAATAAACTACAGACCTTTATTTATAAAGCTGAAAGTGCCGATAAACACTGAACTTTTATAAATAAACATCTTGACTGTTAATCATGATGTCACTGGTTCGAGCCCAGTTGGGGGAGCCATAACAGAGTAGTTTTTATAGCTACTCTGTTTTTTTGTTATCTAAAAGTTTGTCTAAATTACTATTATAGTTATCGTTTACAAGATGCATTTGAGCCGCAAGGTGTATATAAATTTGAGTAATATTTAGGCTCTATGTCAATAGTTGGGGTAAACCCGAAAAAGAAGAATTGAAATGAACAAGCGATAGTAAATCAAGCTATCGCTTGTTTTGCATTTGGTGAGAAAACATATGTAAAATACGGTTACGGAAACGCTTAAAATTTCTGTAACCATAAGCATTACGCTTAAGTACCTTAATCTTGTTGTTGCAGCCTTCGGTAAAACCGTTGGTGATAGCAGAAGAAAAAGAATTCAGAATACCCGGAAGCCAATTGAGCATAGAGTTAGCACATTTTACAAATTGTGCAATACCACAGTCTAAAACAGAATTTATCCAATCAGAAAAAGCTGTTTTTGCAGACTGTCGGTCTTTGCAATCAAGGATTTTAAGGAAATCCTCTTTGTAAAAATGAGCAGTAGAAAGAGTTGGAGAAGTAAAAAGCATAACATTTACCTGTTGTTTTTGTTCGTCAGAAAAGAGGTCAAATCTTTTTAGTAAAAGCTGTCTTGATTGCTTGAAGTATCTGCGATGAGATTTGCTGAATTTCTTTTGTTCTTGTTTGCGAACAGCCTCAAAAGCCCAGATAACTTGCCGTATCCAATGGTATTTATCAACAATCTGTGAGGCATTTTTAAACCACATAGAAGAAATATTAGAGTAGGGTTTCCACATATCACTGACAAAAAACTGAACCTTGTCACGCTGTGACTTATCAAAATGGTTAAAATACTCAGTTAGGAAATGCGCATATCTTTTTGGAAGAATGTCCAAAACAACCTTGTTGACAGGATCGGTGAGAATACATTGATACTTTTCACTGTTCGTATTGCCTTTAAATTCATCAATAGAAATAGCAGATGGGAGCTTTTTAGGAGCGTAGGAAACTAAATCAAAAACCCTGATTACGGAGCTTACAGAGAGGTTAACCTCTCTTGCAACGCTTGAAAAAGAAACTTCATTTCTCAATTTGTCAATGATATACAAAGCCAATCTGTTAGTCATACGATGATAACGAGGGAGAAAATCGACATTTTCAGGGAAACGCTTGCCACAGGAGTAACGATATCGACGCTTATAAAGATGAATAAAGATGTGCTTGCAAAAGGCAGGAATATCCTTTATAGGCTGTTCACGATAATCGTGAATCTTATCAGTTAAATTGCCACAGCAAGGACATTTGTGAGGTTTTCGTTTTAACCGGCAGTTAATATGGATTGAATTATCAATTTCTTCAATTTTTTCTATATCAACATCTTGCAATCCTAAAAGTTTTTCGGTAAAATATTTGTAGAGCATATTTGTTCCTCCGTTTCTGGTTTCTAGTCAATTCCATTTTAACGGATTTTAGACAAATATGCTCTACTTTTTTTAAAATTATTTTTGTAGGATCTATTTGTTACCCCAACATTTAGTATAGAGCCTAAATAGTTTACGCAACTTAATAAAGCCGCAAAACAAAAATCTACCGACAGAGTATTCTCTGTCGGTAGGTATTGCTTTTATTGAAATTTTAATTTATTATCATCATTACCCGGTAACAATACTTATGTTATCGGCTTTTTATAAACTAAATTTCGGACTCATCTCCAATTATGTATAATTTAGAAATCGTTAAAGTTTACATCGGAATTATCTCCTATACTATAGTATATCTAAATATAAACTTCCTCGTACATCGGTCTTATCTCCAATCTTTAGATTTTTATTAGATAAATTTTATCTGTACATTGGTACGACCACCATATTAACAAGATTTTAAATTATATTAAGTTGTAATCATAATCTCGGATAAACCTGATTACCTTAGAATTGTGATTACTCAAAAGCTCATTTTTACGAATAATAACCTAACAACTACTTTCGCAGACAATCTATATAAAAAATATGAAGTTCTTTTTTGTATTCGTACGCTTTGAATGCAATTGTTTGATTGGTAGTAATCGGAAACCTTGTCTGATTTAAATTAATAATATGTTTAATAACATTGAAATTATCAGCTGCCCGACAAACAAACGAGATATTATAACCTTTTCTAATGTATCAGGTTATTGTTTGTTTGGGGGAAGGCTCCGCATGAAATCTCTGATATGTCTTATGTAATGGACTTTTACTTTCATATTAGAAACCTCCTTTTGTTCCTTTTCTTTGTCTATATTATACAGAATAAATCAACTGTTGTCAATATAAATATTAAAAATATTTATATTTTTATTTTATCAAAATCTATTGAAGTGCATTTTGCATTGTGGTATAATTAAATAGTTGGGGTATTGCAAAATACTCCTTTTATTGACTTTTTTGTTGCTGTTGTGTATAATAATTACATATTAATATGATTTTCAACGGATAAGAGGTGTGGTATATGATTAAGAAGTATAATAAACTTGTGAGAGATAAAATTCCGAAGATCATTGAAGAAAACGGTCAGATGTGTGAAACCGAAATTCTTTCTGACGAAAGATACCTTGAAATGCTTGAATTAAAGCTTTCAGAGGAGTGTACAGAGTATCAGATTGATAAAAATACCGAGGCGCTTGCCGATATTCTTGAAGTTGTTTATGCCATTGCCAATGCAAGAGGTATGACAGACGGTGAACTTGACAGATTAAGACTTGCCAAGGCTAATAAAAACGGAAGATATAAAGATAAAATTTTTATTAAAGAAGTTACTGAGTGGTAAACGAAAGCACGGTGCATTAAACGCATCGTGCTTATTTTTTTGTGGTTCTTTGTCAAAAGTTGGGGTAAATTATTGTTTAGCAAATTGATTTGCCAATTAATTATAAGAGTTTGGTCGACCTTTTCAAAGGTCGTGGGTGTGGGCAAAGCCCACAAATACTTT